>Ga0222633_1001043_pt1 | contig 17503 bp, 16 predicted proteins | sample AntAcemetageno48_FD_179816 | JGI IMG/M metagenome (GOLD analysis project Ga0222633, IMG submission 179816) | Saline water microbial communities from Ace Lake, Antarctica - #48 | ecosystem: Environmental > Aquatic > Non-marine Saline and Alkaline > Saline | place: Antarctica: Ace Lake | collected...
TTCTTCGTGAACTCTGTTGGCGATGGGTACGCGAACACCGTCAAAAAATGTTTCACAAAAAGGCGAAGCGCCCGATAGCAATACAATTGGGCGTGCCGTGACGCCTTCAGATTCCATGTCGATCAACAGAAAGCTGATGCCTTCGTGCTTCGGCGCATCAGGGTCTGTTCGTACCAAACAAAAAATCCAGTCAGAGACATCGGCAGTAGAGGTCCAGACCTTTTGACCAGTGACGATATAATCATCACCATCTTTAACCGCTTTGCATTGCAAGCTCGCAAGGTCTGATCCGGAACCGGGTTCGCTGTATCCCTGACACCAACGAATTTCACCGCTGGCGATTCTGGGTAAGTGTTCACGCTTTTGTTCTTCGGTCGCGTATTCCAGGAGTGCAGGCCCAAGCATGCTCATGCCGAACGAGTAGAGCGGTGAGTAAGTGCCAATAGCGCTCATCTCTTCAGCCAGTACTTTGCTCTCTTCAGCAGAAAGACCAGCACCACCATATTCTTTTGGCCAGCTCGGGATTGTCCAGCCTTGTGCCACCAGGCGATCCATCCAGAGTTGAACGTCAGGCTCGTCAATCTTTTGACGTCTGCCACCCCACAATATGTCAGGGAGAATATTGTCATCACCCTGGCACGATGCAGGGCAGTTTTCTTTTAGCCAGTCGTGTGTTTCCTGGCGGAATGTATCTAAGTCACTCATAGAGAATCCATAAACAGTATAAGAATCAGCTGGGCAGCCAGTATGAAAGGTGTCCTTTAGCATGACAAGACACCATCACCGGAAATTTGAAGCCTTTTGCACGTGGAAACCGCGGGGATAAGTCAGTGAAGTGCGCTAAGGTCCTGTGTAACAAGGCGATATTGAGCACGCGGGTGTTCTCTGGGTACAAACAGGCCCCAGGTTGCACCTGCCAGAGGGGGACGCTCTTCACTGACGAGGAACGCGAGCCGGCATCAGGATCCGGGTAATTGGCCCGTCTTCGAATCAAGTGGCATCAAGGGTGCTATTACTTCTGCCGGTTGATCGATTTGTCGTACTTCAGGAACGTTAGCTTCGCATCAGTTGGCAAGCGCTGCATCGTGCCGCGGTACCGGTTGATGTAGTCAATGATCGCCCTGTCGGTATCCTCTCTGTCACCTACGAAATCTTCGGAAAACCAGTCAAATATTGCCGATACCTGCACGCTCGTATTGAGAATACGGACATGCCTGTCATCCTGAACAAATTCTGCCATGGAGTCGTTCAGCTGATCCTGCAACAGCTCACCGGTGAATGCCGTTCGTCTAAGGCGAGGGCAGCTGACGGAGGCGCAGTTGATAGCCGCATGAATCCTCGGGTCCCGATAACGTGCGCGGATCATGTTGTTCTCGAGCTTCTGCAAGCTGGTGGTCTGCCCATCGAGATAAACATCCATCAGGCTAAAAAATTTCAGCCCTGAGATAAGTCCTTTCCAAACGCTTGTTGTATTCGGGCCCCAATCCAGCACGCCTTTGAATACCAGTGCGTTGTATGCGTTCAGGTAATACGCAAGTTCATCATCGGCTGACGGGAACTTCCCGGGCGTAGAGCGGGGTCCCTGGGTCCGAATAATGTCAAGGTAGGCCTCCAGCTCTTCTGGATTTTCCGCGAGGCGAAGATAGTCTACGAATCCCTGGTCGTCGACATACTCCTTAAGAACCCTGTCCCACAGACTATGCTCCACCGTTACCGCGGAGACGGCAGTTGTTCCCAGGGTTATAAAAAACCAAACTGAAATCAGTAGCGTTTTGAAATAGAACCTCATGTCCAAACTCCATCAGTGTGGTTCCTTGACGCACGACGGTGGCTGTTGTTACGACCTTTCCAGGGTTCCTGATATTGCGTTCCTTTGTGTCCCGTGGAGGCCGGCGGTGGTTTAAACATCAGCCTGGCAGGTCAGTCTCCCAGCCACGGTGCGGTAACGTCGACCCTGGTGCGCTGACAATCGTCGCCCCCCATTTCGAATTCACGGCAGATTGTGGGTCGAACGGCATATTGATCGCACAGGAACGTGTTGCGGTTCAATGCTGCACACCAGCCGTCCTCGAGTCTTCGCATGGATTGAGCACCGTTGGCATCCGTTTCAATGAAGTGATCCGGGATTCCGGTTTCGTCGATAATCATGACCTGCATTCGGCAACAGGCGGCCTGACAGGTAGAGCAATGAATGGTGGCGGGCATAGCTGTTTCCTGTCGTTTTGATGGTCAACACTAATGATTGCCTGGCTTCTGGTAGTTGTCTTAATGGTTTATGGCTTATGGCTTGTGTCATCCCGAAAACGGCAAGCAACGTGCCCGTCTAAGTCTGAGGTAACGTGTGACGAAGTTCATGTGGGGACACTGGCCTGATCTGTCCGTTTGAGCCAGGGGCCGCGACCAAAAGCCACCGACACGGCAATACCGATACAAAGTATGCCCGAGATGACCATCCAGGTGCCCCAACCGTAGTGTTCTCGAACCCAGGGAACAATCAGGTTAAGCACAAATATGCCCAATTGGACGATGACGTTCATGATGCCGAATGCTCTTGCCACCGCAAACGGGCTGATCTCTTCGGCATTTTCAGATATCAGCGCACAGAAGGCAGGGTAGATAAACCCGGCGGTAAATCCCAGATAAGCAAACAGCAGGTTTAGAAATATCGGGTTGATACCCTGTGGCAGCAGACCGAGCAGGACAAATCCTGCGCCGCAGGCCAGACCGCCGAATGCGGTGACAATCTTGCGTAGGCCAAGCTTGTCCGAAAGCCAGCCTGATCCCAGCAGGGCTATCGTAAAAACCACATAAAACACGGAGGTCATGCGGGCAGAGGAAGCGACATCCATGCCATGTTCCTGAACCAGGTATAGGGGAACATACATGGCGACACCCACATAAGTGATCGCCCAGAATAACATCGACGTTGACAAAACCCAGGTTCGCCAGTCCCGGTAGATGCGAAGGCCATGCAAGTGAGCATCAGCGTCGACTACTTCCGTTGCCCCGGGGCTTTGATCCGGACTGTCCTGCCGCAGGTCGCGCACAACCTCTCCTCTTACGCGAGCACTGAGATCGCGATAGAAGAAGACCGCCAGCATGCAGGTAAAAATACCCACTACCGCGGCCAGCCAGAATTGAGGACGCCAGCCAGGCCAGATCGGGACGGTCAGTGCGGCTGTCGAGGTCGCCAAAAGGGCACCGCCGGTCATCCCCATCGACAGAAGGCTGAATGCAAAGGCACGACCTACGCGAGGTGTGAGATCTCTAAGCGCTGCGTGAGATGCTGGCCCCGCTGCGGAGACGACAAAACCAGCGGCAATGTACAGGACGCTGACGACAAGCCAACTTTGCGCCAGGGCGATGAACACCGAGATGATCGACATCGCCAGAATGCAAAAAATAATAACGATGCGCCTGCCATAGCGTTCAGCCACGTTGCTCATCACGAAGGCGCCCAGGGCAGAGGCGACAGCACCCATCATACCCAGATTACCCCAGTCCCTTAGTCCGACATTGAATTCCTCGAACAAATAGGGAAGAACCGAGCCGATTTTCAATCGTTCCAGTTGCTCAACACAATAAACCCAGACAATGACGAAGATGAGCAACCAGCGCAGGCCACCACTGGGCAAGAAATCAAGCTCGCGATTCCGCCGGTAAGCGAAAAATCCATGGGCAGTTCGGTCATCAGCCTCTGGTTGGCTGGTGCTTTGCATTACTGGCTTGTTCGTTGCTGGTCGGTCACTCATTAATAAACACCATATCATTCGCTGTAATCTACCTGAAAAACAAAGAGAATGGTTAGCCGCAGACTGTGACCACTGTCAGGTTGTGTTTAGGGCTTCGTCAGGCTCACTGTCTTTTGTTTCGCGAACCACGGAAAATCCGGACTTGTCAGGACCTGCCGAAGTGAATACCTTGATCTGAGTGGGAAACGTGGTTAATTCAATCAATCGGTCTCGCTGTGCCAAACCGGCAGATTAACGCTTAAGGAGTTCGTTTAATGCCACTACAAATTCGACTGACCACCAGAGAGCTTTTTTCGCTAACCGGAGTGCTCCTGCTGGCCTTTGCCGCATCCCTGGGAATGGCCTTTAACATCGATGCGATTGCTATATCATTCGGCGTGACCAATACAACGGCGGGACTGGTTGCTTCCGTCGAAATGGCGGCGATCGCCGCGGGGAACCTGACCTTTGCCAAACTAGCGACCAGGCTATCGGCGCAGCACATTTACATTGCAGGTGTGATCGCGGTTGTTTCACTGAATTTTCTCTCGATTATAGCGCCCACGACCGACTGGCTTTTGTTGTGCCGCGCCCCGGCTGGTTTCGCGCTGGGTGCTGTGGTCGCCACGGTCATGACAACGGCGGGCCGCAGTCACAAGCCTGAATCAACGTTCGGCGTCATCAATTCGATGGTCGGTGCGATGGGGATATTTATCGCTTTTGTTCTACCGAGGGCGCTTGATTTACATCTTGTCTTACCTGCTATCACAGACTGGAGCGAAGTTGATGGGCTTTATCTGGTCTATGCGCTCTGCTCGATTTTCGCCTTCCTGTTTATTCCGAGTACGCCTCGTACAGAACCTTTGGGGCTGACAGATGGTACAGAAGGCAGGCCAAAGCTGATGATCGGATGGCTGGGGCTGGTTGGCCTTGGCATCATATTTCTTGGTCATGGCACCCTTGCACTGTTTATCGTAAAAATAGGCCGGGCGGTCCCGCTCAGTCCTGAAGAAATCGGTTACGTTTTTATGGCAGGCAGTCTGGTGGGCGTTGGGTTGCCGTTGCTGGCGGGTTATATCGGAACGCGGATGAACGCGCTTGCGCCTGTGGCCATTATCCTAATGGTGATTATTGTTTCTGCCATTCTGCTGGCGGCTGCAGATACCCCCATAAAGTTTTTCATTGTGGCGCCACTGTTTGCAATCCTCCCTGTCGCTATCATGCCCATATTTCTTGGCTGCCTTTCGCGAGTTGATCCGACAGGTTCGCTGGCAGGCTCTCATGCAGCGTTTGTATTGATCGGCGGCGCAACGGCACCTTTTGCCGGTGGGGCATTAAGTGACCTGGGTGGTTTTACCCTAAACGGCTGGTTCGTTGTTGGATGTGTTCTTATCGGCGCGCTCCTCATTTACCCGGTGATAAGGCGCGCTGACAGTATTCGTAGTCGGTGAAGTTTGCCGAGACGATTTCGGCGATCTTTTCATCCGATAGCTGCCGCTGAACAGGCAGCCTTTCCAGCGTTGAAGCGATAGGCCGAATCCCAACGTTGAGCACATTAATAGTCATTCAGGCGTGCTAATTGACACGAACAGAGGACTGCCAGTGAACAGATGGGAATTATTGGACACCGCTGATATTCCACGCAATGGCGGTCAGTTGCGTCTGCTTAGACGAGGCGACGAATTTTCCATTCGGATCGCTGGGTCGCAGGGTGATCTGATGAATTCTCGTACTCACGGCTCGGAAGACATGTTGGGTGCGTTGGCCTGTGCCCGATTTAGCGCTGCGGATTCACCGAAGGTCCTTATCGGCGGTTTAGGCATGGGGTTTACGTTGGCTGCCGCTTTGGATGTGTTGCCTGACGATGCCAGGGTTGAGGTTGCAGAACTTGTTCCAGGCGTGCTGAAGTGGAATCGCGAGTTGCTTGGTGTATGCGCCGGTGAACCACTCAACGATGATCGGGTGGACGTTATCATTTCAGACGTGGGTGATGTGATCAATCGTGCCGCCGGTGACTTTGATGCAATACTGTTGGATGTTGATAATGGGCCGGAGGGGCTTACGCACCCTGAAAACGATGACCTTTACTCTCTTCAGGGGCTAGAGGCGGCTTATCATGCGCTACGGCAATCAGGCGTGCTCGCCGTTTGGTCCGCGACACAGGCACCGCGATTCACGATACTGCTAAAGAAGGCTGGCTTCACCGTTAAAGAGGAGCGCGTTCGTGCGCACAAGGGGAAGGGGTCGCGGCATGTGATTTGGTTAGCGTCCAGAGATTAGATGGCGTAGTTGTAGCGTCCAACGTTAGTCAGGTGGTGTGTCCATACCTTAACGCGAGCACAACTAGTGCATCCAGTCGAAAGGACGCGAAATTCTATTGATACCTGCAGATGCTGCTCATCAACAGAGCGCGGTAGGTAGACAGTTTTTCTTACCTCCGATGTTTAAAGTCCCCGGCGTAAAGATCTCGATAGGTTGGGTGGGCAACCCATTTGAGAATTAGCTGCGTTGCTCACGCCACCAGTCAGGGACTTCAATTGGCATTGATTTGCTGTTTTCGATCATTAACGGTGTTGCATCCGCTTGAGGTTCCTGCGGATTTGAGGGCACAAGTCCACTGGACCCACGGTCCATTGGGTCTACCCATTTAACCCAGTGCTCTTCAATAATAGCGCCGAACTTTTCGCCAAAGTCCTCGTGATGATCGCTGCTTTGGTGGATGAGGAATGCCTGAAAGTCGTCAAATGAGAGAAGGGCGTAATACTCGCCGCGTTCCGGACCTCGAAAGAACTCATAGCGACGGCAGCCAGGCTCATTTTCCCAGGTATCCTTGTAAAGCAACGCCTGCATATCTTCATAAGCAGATTCTTGACCTGCTTTTACCTTTATATAAGAAAGTAGTGTTGCCATAAGAGACTCCGGTGTGAGTTGACTGGTTTCTGAAAACCCTGGAATATTGAAGTGCACTCCAAAAACCAATTTTTGGGAAAAACCATGATAGCGCCAACGTTCTGGTTGTTGGTATGTTTAATGATGGTGTAGTCACTATAAGGGGAAGTCTAGCAATGGCAGATCAGACAAATAGTCAATTGCGCCTGGTGCGCAGGCCAACAGGCGAAGCACAGCCTGACGACTTTGAGTTAACGAAAGATCCGATTCCGACGCCGGAGGATGGGGAGGTACTTGTGCGCAGTCACTATCTTTCTGTAGACCCGAGTTCCCGGACCCATTGGAATGCCGGGCAGTCCTATCGCGGCATGGTTCAGCTCGGCGAGGTCATCGATATTGGCGTTGCCGGTGAAGTTGTTGAATCCAACCATCCGGGATTCAATAAAGGTGACCTGGTGGTTGGCTCAATGGGCATTCAGGAATACGGCGTCGCGCACGGGGATGTGCTCACAGTTTGTGACACAACCGTGGCGCCACTGCCCAGCTGGTTGGGCGGTTTGTACATGACAGGTCTAACAGCCTACTTTGGGCTGCTTGATACTGGTCAGCCAAAGGAAGGTGAGACCGTTGTCGTGACTGCCGCCAGTGGTGCTGTAGGTATGGTCGTGGGTCAGATTGCTCGCGCCAGGGGTGCGCGTGCTGTAGGTACAGCTGGCAGCGAAGAAAAATGCCGATATCTGGTTGAAGAACTGGGCTTTGATGCAGCCCTAAATTACAAGAGCGAAACGTTTTACCAACAGTTGCGGGATGTGACGCCTGATCGAATCGACGTCATTTTTGACAATGTCGGTGGACCATTGCTCGATACCCTGATCAGGCGTTTGGGTATGGGTGGCAGGATCGTCATTTGCGGCGCCACATCACAATACAATAATGATGTGATCTATGGTCCATCTAATTATCTGGCGTTAGCGACCATGCGGGCGAGAATGGAAGGCTTCATTATTTTCGATTATGAGGATCGTTATGCCGAAGCACGGGAAGAAATGATTGGCTGGATGAAGGCCGGTCAGTTGAAATTTCGGGAGAATATCCTCGACGGCGGTATTGCTGATTACCCGGGTATTCTGCACAGGCTCTATGAAGGCGAAAATATTGGCAAGATGATGATGAGATTGCCCGCTGCGATGGGCTGATACCTCCCTGGCGTGTTTCTCTGGAGGAAGAGCCTCTGTATAGCTACTGCTTTTGGCAACCGTCCGATAGTGTCTGAATATATCGCCCAGGAAGGGACGAAGAAAACCGGGTGACCCGAATATCCTATAAATTTTATTGATACCTACAGATGCTGCTCATCAACAGCGTACGTATCAAGCTTCCCTACAGGCATACTGCCTTTCTTTCCTTCAAAGAATCCTATCGATGAGCAAGTTACTGACCCCCCTGGAATTCCAACGCGGCCGTCCAATGAAAAACCGCTTCATGCTGGCCCCCCTGACAAATTGGCAGAGCCATGAGGACGGTACACTGTCTGATGAAGAGTTTCGCTGGTTGACGAAGCGGGCGATCGGTGGGTTTGGCCTGACAATGACCTGTGCTGCTCATGTGCAGGAGATTGGCAAGGGGTTCCCCGGCCAGCTTGGTGCCTTTGGCGACCAGCACGTTGAAGGCCTGAGCCGACTGGCCGAGGCTATCAAGGCGGAAGGCAGCATAGCGAATGCGCAGCTGCATCATGCCGGCATGCGATCACCGGAAGACATCATTGGGCAAGCACCTGTCAGTGCGTCTGATGATGAAGAAACCGGTGCGCGCGCACTTTCCACTGATGAAGTCCATCAACTGCGGGATGATTTTATTGCAGCGGCTGTCCGGTGTGACCAGGCAGGCTTTGATGGTGTTGAATTACACGGTGCTCACGGCTATATCCTTTGCCAGTTCTTCAGTGAAGAAACCAACCGTCGGGAAGATGAGTACGGCGGCTCGTTGCAGAATCGATACCGGATCCTGGAAGAAATAATCGATGGTGTTCGTCACAACTGTCGTCAGGATTTTCAGCTGGGCGTAAGACTGTCCCCTGAGCGGTTTGGCATTGATACCGGGGAAGCGCTGGAAATGGCGTCGCGCTACCTTAACGATGATCGCCTGGACTTCCTCGACATGTCATTGTGGGATGTGTTCAAGGAACCGGTCGATGAATCATTTGCAGGTAGTTCACTGCTCGAGTTATTTGCAGGACTTGAACGAAGTCATGTCAGGCTGGGTGTCGCCGGTAACATCCGTACACCGCAGGCAGCCGATCAGGCGATGAATCATGATATCGACTGGATCATGCTTGGCCGTGCGGCAATCCTGCAACATGACTTTCCCAATCGGTACGCTGCAGATGCCGAATTCACCCCGGTAGCGTTGCCTGTCACAAGGGGCTATCTTGAGGAAGAAGGCCTGTCAGTCAAGTTTATCGACTACATGGCCGGCTGGCCCGGGTTTGTAGAAGATTCGACCAAGGACGCTGTTGGCTGATTGTTATGCCGGTGAAGCCGGTCTAACGTTGACCTGTATTGTTGATTATTTGAAAGGATATGCAAATGGGTAGAGTCGAGGACAAAGTTTGCCTGGTGACCGGTGGTGGTTCGGGGCTGGGGCGTGCCGATGCGATCGCATTGGCAAACGAGGGCGCTAAGGTTGTTATTACTGATGTCAGTAAGGAAAATGGCGAAGAAGCGGCACATGCCGCGGGTAACGGCGCCATTTTTTTAGAGCATGACGTTGCTGAAGATGACCAGTGGCAGCGTGTCATCAAGCAAACCCTGGATCATTTCGGTGAGTTGAATGTATTGGTTAATAACGCCGGTATGTTTATACCGGGTACCGTCGAGGACGTGACCTGGGATCAGTATCGGCTGCATCAACGCATCCATATGGACGGCGCATTCTTCGGTATCAAGTATGGTATTGAAACGATCAAGACCAACGGTAAGTTGGGGTCGATCGTCAACACGGCATCTACCACCGCATTGCTGGGATACCACACCAGCTTTGCCTATGGTGCCTGCAAAGGTGCCATCCGCACGATGACTTCGCATGCGGCTATCCACTGTCAGCAAAGTCGTTACAACATCCGGGTGAACTGTATTTTCCCAAGCGTGATCCAGACACCAATGATCGAAAAATTATATGCGGATGCGGCTGCCGCGGCTAAAGCGAGGGGCGTTGAACCTCCCGCACCGGTACCGCCAGAAGAACAGCTGCCTAGTCCGGGACTCGGTGAGCCGATGGATGTAGGCTATGCCGTGCTGTTTCTTGCTTCGGACGAGGCCAAGTTCATCAATGGCGCGGAACTTCGCGTTGATAACGGCAGTGTGATCAACCCCGCTGCTTTGTAGACAGGTATTCAGCTTTTTTAAGGAATTGTAATGGGTGATGTAACAACGACAGATTCAGGATTGCAGTACGAAATATTGACCAGTGGATCAGGTGCAACGCCAGGGCCAACGGATACGGTCAGTGCGCATTACCACGGTACATTTGAAGACGGCAGGGTCTTTGATAGTTCTGTGGAACGCGGAGAGCCAATAGACCTTCCCGTTAACGGTGTTATTGCAGGTTGGACTGAAGCGCTACAGATGATGAAAGAGGGCGACAAATGGCGGCTGATTGTCCCGCCGGAACTAGGATACGGTGTCAATGGTGTTGGGCCCATACCCGGGAACACGACGCTGATTTTTGAGGTGGAGTTACTGTCTGTTCGCTAATGCTACTGATATCTGGAGGAGTAAATGGGGAAGTTAACCAATAAGGTAGCGATGATCACCGGTGCAGGTGGCGGAATCGGCAGGGCAAGCGCGCTAAAGATGGCCAGTGAAGGTGCATCGGTGATGTGTACAGACATAAACACACAGGCGGCCGAAGGAACCGTTGCGTTGATTTTGGAGGCTGGCGGATCCGCAGATTCCCTTGGACTGGACGTCTCTGATTCCGGTCAGGTCAATGAGGCGATTCATCAAACGGCATCGAAAATGGGTGCGCTGAATATTCTGTTCAACAATGCAGGTGTCGGCGCGGACTATGATTGGAATCAAACCATTGCGATTAACCTCTCCGGCGTTTTTCATGGTCTTGATCATGGCGCCAAATTTATGGCGGGGCATGGCGGTGGCGTCATCATCAGTACTTCTTCGATCGCAGGCCTGGTAGGTCTGACGAGCCCTGGAGGATTTGATCTCGCGGAGGCCCGGCAAGGTAAGTCGGCGTATATCGCCGCAAAACACGGCGTAGTTGGCCTCACCAAACAATATGCCATCGACTACGGCGAGCTCGGTGTCAGGGTCAATGCCATCGCGCCGGGTTATATACAGACAGCGATGACGGCTGACGTCTTCGCTGATCAAGCCGCAGAAGATTACCTGCGTGGACTCACGCCGATTGGCCGATTAGGTCAACCCGAAGAAATTGCAGCAGTGGCGAGTTTTCTTGCCAGCGATGATGCGAGTTTTATCACCGGAGTGACCCTTCCAGTCGATGGTGGGTATTCAGCCAGATAGAGTTGCTGCGCTTGATGATCAACTGAGTCAGCTGCTTTACCCGTCAGTGATTGGCTGACCCGGGCCGTCGACAAAGTCTGCGCTGAGCATGTTCGCCGTACCATTTAGGCCAAGCCACCTTCGCGTTTCCCTGGACAAATTTCGTTGAGTCGTGTCCGCTAACAACACATTCCAGTTTACCTGCGGACGAAGAAACGCTGCAGAGTAGTAACCAAAGACGATCGCCCGTTCCTCGTTTTCTGTCACATTTTCGCCGGAGGTGTGCCACAACCTGCCATCCATAATGATAATTGAGCCAGCTTTCGCTTCAAACGACAGCATATTGTCCAGCATGTCGCCAGGGACATCCTTTGCGTGCTCTATGCGATGACTGTTGGGCAGATATCGGGTTGCACCATTGTCATGGTGAACGTCGTCCAGGCACCACAGGACGTTCATTGACCAGGGCTTAAGCCAGGGACCCGGGAAAACAATTCCCAGGTCTGAGTGCGCATGCATCGACTTCGAACCCGGTCGGGCTATGTTTGCCGTGAAGTTTGAAACGATAAAATCTTCACCCACCAGTCCCTTTACAAATTCGATTGCCTCGGGTCGCGCCATTAATTCCAGGAACACAGGATCCAGATCCAGCAGATTAAATATTCGAACGTTCGCGTCGTTCGGATCCAGGCTTGGGATATGGGTGGGTACGCCTCGGCGATTGCTTTCGGCCGCAGCAGCCGTCAGTTTTTCCCGGATGTTGAATACTTCATCGGCAGACAGCACGTCTTCGACGACACAGAAGCCGTTGGCTTCCAGGTCGTCAAAGTGCGTGCCAATCGCTACATCATTGCCTAATGATTCATCAACCCCTGTCGAGATAGGCCTCTCCATCCGGAAGGTTGTGGGTTGTAGTCTCGCCAGAAACAAAATCATCAATTATTTTGTGGAAGTGACGTAGTCGAAGTTCCTGATCACATAAATTCATGCCGGTGAACGAATCAGACTTAATGCCATCCTGCATGGTTTTCATGTTGGATCCGTCCTGGGACAGCACGTTAGCCAGAATAGGGTCAAAGGTATCGCCGAACGCCTCGCCGTAATCAATATTATCGATATGCCGGTGAATCTTGTTCTGGGGACGTTCTTTTTTCGGCGTACCCGGTGGCATATGCGACATGATATAAAAGTCGTAGTAGCAGATGTTTGGATCCGTGGCATGAGGACGGTATCTGAATACCGCACCCGCCTCAGGCGTTTGGGTAAAGGTCGCGCTGGGGAAGAAACTATAGTGATACTGATGAACGAGTTGTTCGTCATTCATTTCTTTAAAAGGCAGGTAGGTTTCATCCTCTATAGCCCGGCGTCGTCGAATTTCTTCCAGATGCACGTCTTTTGCGGCGCCTGAGTAACCTTTGGTTTCGTTCTTCCGCCATCCTTCCTGGTCACCCAGCATCATGTGCTTACGCAGAGGGGTGATCGTATCCTGATCATCGACGATCTCGCTGACGGTCCGGTTGAAATTGAGCATGCGTGAATGAATGCCCAATAGCTCAATTGGAATGTCATGACCCTCGCCGAATTCGATCATGTCCGGATGCAGTTCCCCGAAATGATAGCTTTCGTTAAAGGCATCCCAGGCGTGCTTCCAGTTGCCATTCCATTCAAATGTCTGGAAGTTGACCAGATGAAATTTTTCAAACTCGTAGGTCTCCAGTTGTACACCGGCTTCGCCCAGGTATTCCTGTAGGGGACATGCATCGTGATCCATGTTGAACCAGACCCAGCCTCCCCAGAATTCCACTTTCACCGGCGTCAGGCCTAGTTCCTCGGTTGGAATACCATCATCGAACTGGCGAAAAAATTGCGGATCGGCGACTTCTTTGAGCGTGCCGTCAGTGTTCCATTTCCATCCATGAAACGGGCAGGTAAACGTATCCATGACACCAAGTTCAGACTGACAGAGGCGATTACCCCGGTGTTGGCAGACGTTGTAAAAGCCACGTATTTGCTCATCGTCACCCATCACGAAAAGGAAAGATTCTTTGCCCAGTTCGTGCACATAGAAAGCGCCGGGTTCTGTGAATTCGTCGACACGAGCAGCGAGTTGCCAGGTTTTGGTCCAGATCTTGTCCCACTCGGCCTTCATAAAAGCGGGTGAGTAATATCGTTCGCCATCGAGTTTCTCAAGACCAAGGTCCGCGTTTTTAACACGCGGCATAAATGGTGGGGCCTTGAATACTCTTTCGGTAGGTTCTGGACGTTCTAGAAATTCGCGTTCAATTTGCGCCATTTTTTATGCCTTTTTATCTTCTAGTGAAAGGGGGTGAGGGCTTAATCAACTTAAGCAACCATACTCATAAGCCATACTCATAAACAATACTCATAGACCATAGTCTTTGGAGACGATGGACACGGTCTGCCAGACTGCCTGTTGTAATCCTGATTCATTTGATCCGGTGGCTGACAGACAGAAATCAATATACACGCATTTTTTTCTGTACGTCAAACTTCTGGTGTGGATAAATTGTGAGCTGAACACCCAATAGGCTAAATAATCTGCGATTCGCTCGGTCCTGCCGGTTGTTCTGAAAATCCCGTACATTTCCCCGGGCTGCTCAAAAAAGGCCCCTGAACAACGGCGAAAAACTCGGCGGGGTTCGTCTTCATGGGCTGCAACGTTTGAGCTTTCGCTCAGTGTTTCTTGAGGCTGGCGTTATGCTCACTCGCCAGCATTCATCACCCTGGTTTCTCGTCGCCGAAAGATTGCAGCGCATCATGCAATGTTGAATGGAACGAAATTACGCCCGCGACAGGTTTGAAGTTTGCCCTCGATAGGGTTTTTAGTGGTTGAAACTGTAGATCGGCGACCTCAATCTTTTTTCCGGATTTTTCACAATACGCAGTGAATTTAGTAAAGGCCGCGACACCCCCTGAGTCCAGTAGCGTCACGCCATCCAGGTAAAGTACCACGCCATCAAGCGCTGACATGCGTTCAACGATCTCACCAAATACCCGATCTGCTGCCGCAAAAAACAATGGTCCGTTTATCTTTAGCACTCTCCAATCATCGGGAATTTTAGCACCAAGAAGCTTCTTGCTGTTTGTAATGTCGGTAACTTTTGTCATCGCCGCGATTTCACTGACGAACAGAACGAACGCGAGTAAAACCCCAACCGTTATGGCAATGACCATATCAAAGAAAACCGTGAGTGTAAGGCAGGTTACCAGTACAGCAATATCCCGCATGGGTGAGTACTTGAAAAGATGAACTATCCGCCCGGCCTCGCTCATGTTCCAGGCCACAACCATGAGTAACGCAGCCATCGCGGGGATGGGTAGATAGGCCAGAAGTGGAGCAAGAAGCATTAGCGCCAGTAACACGGTTAACGCGTGAATCATTCCCGACACCGGGCTTTTGGCTCCTGCTCGATAATTTGCAGCCGAACGCGCAATGGCGGCTGTTGCGGTAATACCCCCAAAAAAAGGTACGGCGATATTTCCTATACCCTGTCCTAACAGCTCACTGTTTGCACTGTGACGTTTTCCGCTCATGCCATCCAGGACAACTGCACAAAGGAGCGATTCAATCGCTCCCAGCATTGCAATGGCGAACGCAGAAGGAAGCAGACTAATAACTACCTTCATGCTCATTTCGAATGGTTGGCCGCCTGCGCCTGACCTGTTCCATGGCCAGTCAAGGTGAGGTAAGTAGGGTGGGATTCCTGCACCCATGGAACCATCTGGCATCAAATAGCTAAAGCGTGAACCTATCGTATCGAGCTCAAAACCCATATTGACGGCCACAATGCCTACAAGGCTTGCACCTATCAAAGCCGGTAAGTGAGGTGGGATCACGGTTTTCAATTTCGGCCATACCAACATTACCCCAATCGTCAGGGAGGATATAAAGAGGCTTGTCGCATTGGTTTGGTTAACCGATGTGATCAGAAGCCAGACTTTTTCCAGGTAGTGATCAGGTGAATGTTCAATGGGTAGTCCGAGGAAATCCTTTACCTGAAGTGTTGCAATGACAATGGCAATGCCGCCGGTAAACCCAAGGGTGACTGATTGGGGGATGTACTCTATGAATCTCCCCAGGCGCGCGTACGCCATAGCGATCAAGATCAGTCCGGAAAGAAACGTTGCCAGTAGCAGTCCAGCCAAGCCGTGTTCCTGGGCGATAGGATATAGAAGCACTACAAAAGCGGCGGTTGGACCTGAAATACTGAACCTGCTGCCACCCGTTAGAGCGATAATGAAACCACCAATAATTGCGGTATACAGCCCATATTGTGGTGAAACGCCACTCGCAATTGCCAACGACATAGCGAGTGGAATGGCGATTATTCCAACAGCGATCCCTGCCAGCAGATCTTTTCTAAAACCGGAAAAGCCGTATTGTTCATCGCCGAAACACGCTTCTCGCGTCGCATGAGCGATGCGAAGTGAAAAAAGATGTGCTCTGTGCGGCATAGTTATCCGGAAGCAGTGGGTTGCAGAGACCTGGGAAACATCTGCGGTTGACGGACTAAGTATACTTCATGGCCATCTCTGAAAAGCACAAACCTTCGCATCCTTGAAACACAGAGACAAGGCAGTGTTTGAATGAATGACGGCCACACCTTCGACGATCAGTGCCTGGCAGTCATTGGGTAGTTAATCGGCCGGCCGAGCAAACAGAACGGTAAACAACATTGCCAGGGCCAGCGAACCGAAAACAAAAAGATATAGCCATTTTTTCCAGCCATCTTCGTGTTTTCTGACCAGGCTAATAGCAAAAAGCGTTTGTAGAAGATAGAAGCAGGCAAAGGCGCGGGAGGCGAGTGCTACCAGTTCGAAGATGTCAGTCAACAGCACTATCGCAGACGCCACGATACAAACCAGGGCGTAGGCCGTATTTGTTGAGAGGCTGCGTCTGGTTTCCTGTGCAATATTCCCGCCTGCCCCGATGACGTCAGCGATGGCTGCGCTGAATTGGCTTGCTACCGCTGCAACAATCAGTAACAGGGGCAGGATGACGGAGATGTTTCGGCTGATGTCGATAATGGTCGTTTCATCAAGGGGCTGATCCCCAAGTGCATCGACGTGTGGCAACACAAGAGCGATGAAAATCAGGTAAATCAGACCTGAAATGATCTGGGCGTTACGCATGGCTGAGGCCCGAAGCCCAGGGGTATAGGTGTCACCCAGGTACTTGGAAGTTTCGAAGCCCTGAACGATAAGGAGCATGCCTGCCAGGGTTGTCAGTTGAAGCCACAGTGGCTGGTCATTCACGATCAGGTCGGAGATATCGTAGCCATCCCGGAGGTCTGCGGATGCCAGCCACCAGAATAATCCGGCGATGATAGAAAGCTTGAGCGTGACAGCAACGAGTTCCAGTTTTTCCAGGCCGAACAGACCTCGAAGCTTCCCGACAGTTGCGATGCCGGCAAGAACTAAACATGCCAAAATGTCAGCGCTGGTTTCGCTATTTGCGTCAACAGCGTCCAACACAAACGCCGCGAGTAACCGAATGTAGAACGCGATCGAAAGGACATAAGCGAAGGACAATATGATGTCGGAAAGATGTTCAATCCGCGGCAGTTGCGTGTCAGGTGTCGTTGGCTTTTTGAGGATAATGTAGCGAATTGCGCTACCGAGACCGAAGGAAACGACAACAATAATGGCCATAGCGAATTCCGCAAGGCGTCCTACCGTAGTCGCAAGGAGTGGGGCGATGATCAGGAATCCGCTGCCAATAATAGAGGCAAGGGGCGTCACAGTAGCGCGCCATCGAGCGGAGGTTGATATCCTCGGCTGAAATAGCAGGATAGCCGCGAGCGTAAAGGTTACCAGGCCAACCCCGTCGATCCACCCAATTTCACTCATGCTGTGTAAATCTCCATTATCAGGCAAGGGTTTAATACATGCCCTGGGCAGCGTTCCCGCGTCGACAATCGGTTTTATAGCATCACAGTGCATTGAAGCGATGTCTATACGCATTGAACTGAGAGCGGGAGAGAATTCGATGAAGAAAACGCGACTGTATCTGCTGGCTTTGGCGCTACAGGATAATTTTGCATTCGCCGAGAAGTGTGAGTTATGGTCTTGGAGCGCTGCGGAAGCCGATGGTTCGTTGGTGTTGTAACATCAATGGCAATTTTTTTCCGTGACACGTTAAATTGAACGACTCAGGACAGTGCCAGATTTTCGCCTGACTAGTTGTAGCTGAGTAAGGGGGAAACCTGTGACCATTCCGACAGCCGGGACGTTGACCTGGCGAGTGCGACTTATGTTCGCTGCGGGACAAATACCTGAAGGTGTGCAGTCAACGTCTTTCGGATTTTTCCTGCTGTTTTTCTACAATCAGGTCCTGGGTTT
>Ga0222633_1001044_pt1 | contig 17464 bp, 16 predicted proteins | sample AntAcemetageno48_FD_179816 | JGI IMG/M metagenome (GOLD analysis project Ga0222633, IMG submission 179816) | Saline water microbial communities from Ace Lake, Antarctica - #48 | ecosystem: Environmental > Aquatic > Non-marine Saline and Alkaline > Saline | place: Antarctica: Ace Lake | collected...
GCCGAAACTACACAGTATCAGTATCACCCTTGTGATCTGAGTTTTGATGGTCGGCTTCATGGTTTGTTGCCTTTGGTGGTTATTTTTCTGTCCGCCAGAGTTGATAACACATCGTCAGCCATTACTGAACCTCCCCATAAAATGCTGGATGAAAAGCAAACCTACCCAAAGGCTTTTCGCCCTGAAGCAGCTTCAATTGAAAATACTCTGCTGGTTCGTTCTCTGGCGAATATTCTCCAGACACATCGAACCCAAATCGGCTGTAATAAACGGGGTTGCCTGTCAGAATACATCCTTTTGCGCCCATTTCTTGAATATGCTGAAGACCTGCAATAATCAACTTCGCGCCTATGCCATCACTTTGCCTACCTGGTGTGACAGAGACTGAACCTAAAGCAAACTAGGAGGACGAGCCGTCGCAAACCGTTGCCGGGGAGAAGGCGACTTGCCCAACGAGCTCAGTCGCTTCAATTGCCACGAGTGACAAGGTCAGTGCGCCGCAATCACGCAATCTATCGATCACATCCTGCTCATCGCCATCAGCGTAGGACATCGCACTAAATGCATCTTTTGTCAGTGCGTGAATCAGGGAGATATCCGCCGCTTGCTCTTCTCGAAATTCTAGTTCATTCATAGAGCCTTCATTCCTTCAATTTTATTTACTCGTCTGGCACAACCTCGTCCCCATCATAGTGGGAGCGAAGTACGAAAGCGGTTGGTAGCTCCGTTCACGGATCAAGTCTGCAATCGCGTATTGCGGCAATGTATCGGTGATTTGATCCCATCCGGGTAAAAATCCAACAAAGATATGTTTGTCGGGGACGCTGCCAGGGTGCTCGTCCAGGAGCCCCGCCACGCCCTGCCCACCACACAGACAGCTACCACGGATGACTGTTGATCTACTCATTAGATGTGGGCTCTGTAGAATCGAATCGAGCCATGATGGGATTCACCTCCAGCTGGAGTATTGCTCGTTAGGCAGGACTAGAAAGTTTAGCTGCTTGCAGCTCGCTTCTTGCCGATGTTAGAACTCTGGCAGAAGACCGCAATAACAAAACCACCAGCGCAGATCCCACCACAATATCCGGCCAACCTGAATCGAACATCCATACGGCACCGGCGGCAACAAATACAGAAATATTGGCCGCGATGTCGTTGCGCGAGCACTCCCACACAGAACTCATATTGATGTCCTCATTTCGATGTCGCCAAAGGAGACCCAAACACATCGAATTTGCCACCAGCGCAATAAGACTGAAGATGCCCATCAACTCAAATACCGGAACCCCAGGAACCAAAAGTTTGTAGATAATCTGACCGGTGACAGCAAGCGCTGCGAGCAGGATCAGCGACCCTTTAAACAGCGCAACCTTAGCCTTCGCGGCGACACCGCTTGCGACCACCATAAGACTGAGACCATAGGTTAATGCATCGCCAAGGTTGTCCAGACTGTCAGCAAAAAGTGCCGTGGATTGGGCAAACTGTGCCGCCACAAGAATCACGACAAACATGACAGCATTGATCGCAAGGACTGCCTGAAGCGTGCCCCTCTGTTTATCGCGAAGCGCATCAGCTGCACAATCATTTTCACAACAACCGGCCATAATTACTCTCCTTTTGGCTCGAAGATGAGTTCGGTAATGATATCAATGATCATCTCGCCCTCTGTGTTTATTGTTGACATGATGTTCCAGGTTAATCGGCTTTTTGTCGATTCTCTCAAGTAGACCGGCTTGCTGAGCTTTGGTTGCGACCATTCAGATAAAATGCAGCAGCCGCACTCTTTTCTATAGCAGAATAGCCACGTAATGCTCGAAGCAGCGGCGAGAGTGTTTCTAAGCTGGATTCTTTCATATCAACCTCAACGTCCATGCGCTGACAACTTAGCGGACAAATTTAGTCATCGCAATTACAGATACTCATCCAAGATTTTCAGCAGGCCTAGCGCAGTTAACTTTTCTCGACCCTATAAAACTCGACGCAAAAACGTACTGACTCAATCGCCTCTACATGGTGGAGCATATTCGGCACGACGATCCCATCCTTCGAGGGACAGAGTACCTGATGATGCTCACCCACTACATACTTAAGCTGACCCTGCCTAACCTTAATCAGTCCCCAGGTTCCAGTTTTAGTGCTGTGATCCTTGCGTAATCCCGGGGGAATTGTTGTCTCATTAAAGTCCGGGCTTTTATTGTAGTAACTGCAATTGTCAGGAAATTCAAACCGGTCGCATCGGACGCAATCTAACTCGAACCCAAGCTTCTCTGTTCTCCCTGCCACTGTCTCAACCCAGGGGCGATTCGTAAAAGGAGGTTTATGTCGGACATGCTGACCGTGGGCACAGTCCAGTAGGGCTACCCAATCATCAAGTTCGTCTTTGTAGTAACCACAAATTTTACGCTTCATGGTACTTCTCTATATGATTTTTCAATGAAAGCGATCGCTGTGCGAAATACATCATGCCAGTTGTCACCCAGTGCGGACGGTAACGGCAGCCGGCAAGGGGATGTTGAAATGCCATTAACTCGAATGCATCTGAATTTTGTCGCAATACAATTGGGCAGGCTTTATTAGGTTTCATAACTATGTCTAGTGCAGAAGCACCTTGAATTTTACGATTACCAATCCTCACGGTACTCGTCAAGCAAGCTGGAACCGTAAACCTTCTACCTGCTAACAATCAACTTTCGTAACTGGGCTAGGATCATCAGCGTGATACCCGCAGTTAACACCAAAGAAATGGGGTTGCTGAGTAAATCCCATGCCAGTGCAGACAGATCATTTTGTACTGAAAGCGCCGCCCGACGATAGGACACATCCATTAATGGACCCAGTATGATGCCGAGAATGATCGGCGCGACCTGAAAGCCGTACATTTTGAGGAAGTAACCAAAAACACCACAGCCCAACATCCAATAAATATCAATCACAGAGTTTTGAATCGCATAACTTCCAACAACCGACAACACTAGGATCAGGGGCAGCAAGATGCCCTTCGGGCACTGCACGATTTTCGCGAATAACTTGATACCCGTCAGCCCGAATATTAAAACGAAAAGATTGGCAAGAGTGAGATTGCCAACGGTAAACCAGAATAGATGAGGGGTTTCGACTAGCATCAATGGCCCGGGCTGAATACCGTGAATAAACAATGCCCCAATAATCACGGCCGTTACTGCGTCTCCAGGCATACCTAGGGTGAGCATCGGAATGTAAGCGCCACCGACTGCGGCGTTGTTGGCAGTTTCTGCGGCAATCAAGCCTTCATAAGCACCTTCACCAAAGGGTACCAACGGGTCTTTCGTAATTCGTTTTGCATGGTCGTAAGCTAATAAAGATGCAATATCACCCCCGGTGCCCGGCAACGCGCCGATCAAAACACCAATGGACGAGGTTTGCAGAGAAAGTGGCAGATACCTTTTGACAAGACCAAACGAGGGTAGAATTTTCTCAAGGTTTTGTCGAATCGGCTTAGTGTCCAACTGGTGCAATTGAACCAATACTTCAGCCACACCGAAAAACCCGATCATCGCAGCGACATAAGGGATTCCGCCGGTGAGTTCGAGAGTATTAAAGGTAAATCTCTCCTCGGCGGTTAGCGGGTCAAGCCCGACCATTCCCAGGCTGACGCCCAGGGCTCCACAAAACACCCCTTTTGACAATGATTCACCAGACAACGCGCCCACCAGCAACAGCCCCAGCAAAGCCAGCAGGAAGTAGTCTCGAGGCGCAAACATAAGCGTAAACTCAGAGATAATAGGTGCAGCCAGCATCAGCACCACTATACCCACCAGACCGCCAATAAAGGACATGACCGTCGACAAACCAATTGCCTGACCTGCTTCGCCCTTCTGCGCGAGGGGGTAACCGTCCAGTGCTGTGACCACTGCACTCGGTGCTCCTGGAATATTCAGCAGAATCGCGGTTCGTGAACCACCGTAGACACCACCCATAAAAATTCCGGCCATGAGCGCCAAGGCTTCATTAACATCCCAAGAAAATGTAAAGGAAATCAGTATCGACACCGCCATTGTTACCGATAGACCTGGGATGGCCCCGATGTAGATACCGGCAAACGTCCCGGCAGCCGTGAGAAAAAACAGGTAAGGGTCAGCCCACCCCATCGAAAAATATTCGAACACTTGACTCAATCGAACAAGCTCCCATCTGGAAGAATCACTTTAAACACGACACGAAACACGATGTAGACAACCGCCAGCGTATTAACGCTTATCAACAAAGACACCACCACGCCCTTTCGATGCAAATAGAGTGTACTCAGAAACAGAAACAACGATGAAGACAGCATAAAGCCGACGATATCGATAATGCTGATGTAACCGAGTGTCAACAAGGTAAAAACCAACAACAACGGTGGTGCTATTTCTGGGAAGAAACCTCGGGTAGGAGCTGAATCAGATACAGCAGCCGACTTAAACGTCGCAAAATTTATGAAAATTGACGAGATCAATAAAAATGCACCTGCCAACATGGGGACGGCGCCAGGTGAACTAATAGACGTAAAACCCGAGATACCATAAGCCTGATACATAACAAACAAGCTGAAGATGGACAGTAGACAAGCAAACACACCCTCGCCCGGTCGCCTAACCCTAAGAGGCGAAGTCGGTTCAGCTTTGCTGGTGCTCTGCGGCAGACTCATGGTCGAGGAATACCAAACTCTTCGGGGGAAACTTTGGTCGCGCCCGCGTCATGCAGCAACCAGGTTGTGACGGACTGCCACTTCTTAAGAAACAAATCGGCCTCTTGACCAGAAACATTCATAGGAATGGCACCAAAGTCGTTGACGAATTTTTCAAATTCCGGATCCGACGCAGCCTGATGAAACGCCGCTGTAAGAGACCGTCGAGCCTGTTCAGGCGCATCTTTGTTTACAAATACACCATAAAAAGGCCCCCAGGGTAGAAATCGTCCGAACTCGGGATAATCCTGCGTGATGGGTGGCACGCCGGGCAACAGCTCAATTTCGGTATCGTTGACCACCGCAAGAGCGCGAAGCCTACCGGAACGAATGTGTTCCGATGTCGCAGTAAAACCGGACGGCAGAAAATCCACATGACCACCTAACAATGCCGTAATTGCTGGTCCATCACCGTCGAAGGGCACCGGTATTACTTCAAATGAATCCGCGCTGCCCAGCATCGCGCCAACAACATAAGGCAGTCCGCCTGGCCCGGTTGATCCCATTTTTATCTGCCGCGGTCTGGCTTTTACATCTTCCATGAGATCTTTGAGGCTTCGCCAGGGCCGATCAGGGTGCGAAACAATCACTGAGATACCGCGGGCGAGAACATTAACAGCGAAGAACTCACTGTAGTCAATTTCTGACAAACCGAGAACACCATGCAACTGCGGATTCTCAGCACCATAAAGCAGGGTATAACCGTTAGATTTTTTGTTGTGGACATATTTCGTTGCGATGGCTCCGGCTCCACCAGAGCGGTTGATCAAAACGATCTCTTGACCAAGCAATGGCTCAACGAGCGGTGTTACAGCGCGACTCATCGTATCTGTCGCACCACCGGCACCCCACATAATAATGCCCTGAATATTCCTTACCGGAAATTCAGTCGCTGGTATCGAGGTATAAAAACGCACGAACAACGCGCTGCCCACGAGTATTATCGTTGTCAGACTCCAAAGGAGCTTGTTCTTTAGCATCAGGGCAAACCACTTCGAGTCTCTTTATTCTTATACTTGTCGGACTCTCGAACTGTTTTCGAATTGTTTTCGAATTGTTAAAAGGAACTAATGCTGAGGATCTGGATAAGACCATTCACATGTCGGACGTATTAGTAATATACTAATGCCTGCTTGGATGTATGTCATTATTAATCGGCAGGAAAGCCAACCTAAAATTAGAGCTCAAAATACTATCAAGGATGTTTGATTCAAGTCTAATTCTGCGAAGCAGAGTCATAGACTAAATGTCCCAATAAAAAACTGCTCAATTAATCAGAGCTTCACTCTCTCAAAGACAGGACAGCGACCATGGCACTTCAAGATCTTTTCACAGATGGCTTACTGCAAGTCGCAGCGCAGCCAAAAAATAATCAGCTTGACCCATCCACCCTAGGTGATACCAAAGTTCTATTTTTCCCAATCGATCATGACTACCCAGGCGGCTCTGCTGCTATGCACAATGCGGTGTTCGAGAAATACGGGCTGCCATATAGAAGTTGCTTTGTCGTAGGCGATCCTGCCAACGTTGCTGAAATTTTCGCGGTTCTCAAGGATGACCCCAATTATATGGGCGGTGGCGCCGGTTCAGGTTTTAAAGACAAGGTTGCGCCACATCTGGACGGCCTAGATCAATCAGCAGAGTCAATCGGTAGCGTTAACGTTATCGCCAGAGAAGACGGAAAACTGATCGGCTACAACACAGACGGTATTGGATTTGTGAACGGCTTGTTAGAAGAATACCCAGACTGCATCAGCGGCCAGAAGGTAGTCATCTTAGGTGCAGGAGGAACAGCATTACCGATCGCCTATGAAATGGCCCAAAAATCTCCCAGCGAGATCGTCATCTGCAATCGCACCGTGTCTAAAGCAGAGCACATCGCTGAACTGATTTCGCCATTCTGCAAAGCTCGTGGCATAGGTGAAGACTGTATTGCCGACGAACTAAGCAGCGCAGGCATCGTGGTCAACACGTCTAACAAGGGAGCCCAGCCGAACGAAGCTTATTCTGCATTTGCTGCCATGACCGGTGACCCCGATACTGATATGAAAGTTTCAATCGCCAATCTGGCTGCATTGCCAAAAACAGCGATAGTTGCAGATATTTTGCTGGAGCCAGAAACCACAACCTTGAAAATGGCACTAGACAGCGGCAATCGAACCCACAGTGGCCAGCATATGAATTTGCACCAGGCTGTGCCAGCTTTCAAAATTATGACTAAACTGGATAAGCCAGCCGACGACTTGGCTAACATAATGCGAGCGGCTCTATAGCTGCTCAAGATTGGAGAACAGGATCCAGCTATTTCATGTCCCACAAGGGGGCATGAAATCATGCAACTGTTTCCATTGGTTCCAACAATGTGATTGAGTGGTGGGTTGACCACTGACGTAACCGAATTTCAGAATAGGGACTAGCTAAACCTAAATGATATTGCCACGAGAAGAAATGGCGTTCCGAAAGGAATACCAAACATTCGTCACACAGCGAAAATTAACCACAGTCTTTAGGCCTGGCAATCGCATCTACCCTAATTTTCGAGGCTATAAACCGGCCGAAATTATCACAGCTCGCGTCATTGAGCAGCCTGGTTGCGACCAAGATGAGATTGCACCGGTATTTAACGAAATCCGCATGCCTATCCAAATCGCTGAAATTCATACGCTGCATATTCAAAAACTAACCCCGTCACATTTCAAGGGCAGTTCACCAGACATACAGAATGTTCACGATCTTATCAGCCATCTCGAATACATCTATGGCACTGCGATGACAACTTTTGGCCACGAGGTGACGAGAATCTGTTTCAAGTACCTGGACGCAGAGCCCAGCAGATCACATCTTGCAGGGCTAGCATAGTCTGAGGACGCACACGTATACCAAGCGGGGAGTCATTTGTTTTCATGACAGACCTTGTGCGTCTAGCTCACCGGCTGTACCTATACAAAAACCGGCTCTTCCTCGTTAAGAAATTTCCCAAAGATATCCCGAAATGCAGATGCGGCAGGAGACGACTGTCTAGCCCGTTTGCTGGTAGCAAAACCCAAGCTTAGTGAGTCCAGTTCAACCACATCCTCAAAGACCGTAAAACTCTCCCGAAATCTCGAATTGGGTTTTGTAAAGGTAACCAGAGGAGTAATGGCCTCGGTTGCCGAGATAATCCGTGTAATCAGCGGCAAGTGGTCGCAGACATAATGCGGTGGCCTGGGTGACAAGCCCGCCGCCTGATAAGCACGAGCGAGTTGTACTTCGGTACTGAGCCCGGTCGCTGGCAGTATCAACGGGTAAGCTAGCAGTTCCTGCGCACTCGGTTTGTCACCGGCGGGATGCCCTTTGCAGCCAATAAAAAAGTACTGCAGCTTGGCAATCTGCGAGATGTCCAACTCACTCCAGGCCTCAAGGTAATTAACCGCCCCGACGCACAGGTCAATCTGCCCATTGATGAGTAGCTGTGCCATCTCATCGATTGTGCCGGCCCGCACGTGTATCTGAATACCCGGGTAAACGTGGGCAAAACTGCTTACTGTATTTTCGAGAAAGGTCACAAAAGCGGCTGGTGCAACACCAATGCTCAGATGACCCCGTTGCAAACTGTTGATCTCCTCAAGGCCAATCATCATCTCCCCAGCATCCGCCAGCAACCGTTCCGCTCGATCGACAAACACCCTGCCGGCCTCGGTGAGCTGCACACCCCGGGGCAGTCGCTCAAACAAATTCATATCCAGCAGATGTTCAACCTCCGCCACACTTTTGGTCAGGGCTGATTGCGTAATACCAAGCAGGTTGCCGGCGGCAGTGAAACTGCCGGATCTGGCAACGCCAACCACGTACCTCAGTTTTCGCAGATCAGGTAGTTTCATGGGGAGCTCCACAAAAGCAAGGTATTCATAAATGGAATGACATAGAGACTAATTCTAATTAGACGGAATAACAAGTCAATCCCATAATGGCGACATCTGATACTAGTGAGTTAAAGACCATGAACATGACCCTCTCGCCTCGTGACTACCTGCTGGCCCAAGCTCAACAATTGCCTCTGGATCAACTGGATGTCAGCGACTGGAAGTTACACGAACATGATGCTGTCTGGCCGTATTTTGAGCGGTTACGCCAAGAAGACCCCGTCCATTACCACGAGACCAGTCGCTATGGGCCATTCTGGTCTGTGACCAGCTATGAGGACATCAAGGCGGTGGATATGAATCACAAAGCTTTTTCTTCTGAAGGCAGCATTTCGATTGAAGATATGCCCGAGGATTTTGCCCTGGAAATGTTCATCGCCATGGATCAGCCGCGTCATGACGTGCAGCGCAAAGTAGTGAGCCCGGTGGTTGGCCCAAGAAATCTAGCCGGATTCGAATCTCTTATTAGAGAAAGAGTGGCTAAAATTCTTGACGGTCTGCCCATCGGTGAAACCTTCAACTGGGTGGATCGTGTGTCCGTTGAGCTGACAACGCAGATGCTCGCTTCCTTGTTTGCTTTTCCGTTTGAGGATCGAGCCAAATTAACCTACTGGTCGGATATGACGACCTCCAACGAATCACCTCCTGAAGAGCGCAAACAGGCTCTGATCGAGTGCCTTGGTTATTTCACGAAACTATGGCACGAACGACAAGCGGCTGAACCTGGGTTTGACCTTATCAGTATGTTGGCTCACGGCGAGGCAACCGGAGATCTCGTGAATCGACCGCTTGAGTACCTGGGTAACATTTTGCTGCTGATTGTTGGCGGCAATGACACCACTCGAAATTCCATCAGTGGTGGCGTGTTGGCACTTAATGCGTTTCCTGACGAGTATAGAAAGCTGCGCGGGAAGGTTGAACTCATACCCAATTTTGTAGCCGAGGTTATTCGCTGGCAAACACCCTTGGCCTACATGCGTCGAACAGCCCTTGAGGACGTGATGCTAAATGGCAAACTAATCAAGAAGGGTGACAAGGTCATCATGTGGTACGCATCGGGCAATCGTGATGAGGCAAAGTTTCCTCAGGCTGACAAGTTGATTGTTGATCGGGAAAACGCTCGCAACCATATTTCTTTTGGCTTCGGCATCCATCGTTGTATGGGTAATCGATTGGCTGAAATGCAACTCAAAATTTTGTGGGAAGAGATCATGACGCGCTACGAACAAGTTGAAGTGGTTGGTAAGCCTGTTCGGATCCGCTCAAACTTTGTCCGCGGTTACACTGAACTGCCCGTGCGTCTGCACCTCAAGAATGCTTGAAGTAATCAAGGCTGGCTCTCAGGGCTGCCATCCGTGTTATCACGCAGGACCACACCCCGTCGACGCGCAAGCTTCTCTAGTGCGCGTCGCATATCAGAATGTGCGTCACCTTCACCGACAAATTCCGGCCGAAACTCCTGGACAATGCAATCACTGGCTGCAGTCACATTCGCATTACGAGGCTCGCCACTCAGATAAGACACCTCTCCAAATACAGCGCCAGAGCGCAGCATCGCCAAAGTCTGCTCTACGCCGTCGCTAGGCCCTGCACCTGTCGACTGCAGTGACGGCGGCAGACTGATTCGCACGACACCAGCGTTGAGAATGAAAAAGTTGCGGGAGTTATCTCCCATTTGGATCAGACGCTCACCCGTATGCACAACACGGATCCGCCCGGAATCCTGCAAAATTTCGAGTTCCAGTGCATTCAAATCCTGGGCAAGATCACTCTCCAGCAAGGATACAAAGTCCCGCGACTGGAGACCGCCCAGAATCCCGGCCTGAGAATCTGTGACGGTGAGTTCCCATGCGAGTTGATGCAGCCGTTCGCGATGCAGATAGTGGCGCTCGTCTCCCTGCCCATCTCGATCGAACTGAACCCGCGCTACCGTCGCCCTGACTTCGTCCATTCGGGCCATGGCTTCAAGCGTTGGCATAGACGCAGGTACCGTCAGAATTCCGGACTGATTATCAGCCAAGCCGCGATCGGCATTTGTTGCAGCACGCAGTTGATCGACCTGTTGCTGTTGCAGTTGTAGCTGGGATTCGATCTCATCAAGAGAGACTGCAAGCGCACCAACTGGTGTAGTCCGAGTGCGCCGAACTGGCGTCGACTCCTCGTAGTCAAGGCCGCGGTCGCGCAATCGTCGATCGAAAAACGACCGGCCCATAAATCCGCTGTACAGATAGCTGGATATGGCGCACGTCGCAAAGCCAAGAGATGCAATTTCGTAACTCTGAGTCATTTCAAGAATCATAATCGCCGCCGCAAACGGCGCCCCAACAAGGGCACTGGCGACGGCAAATGCAGAGATAACCGGGAATGCCTGCGTCGCGGACTCCATGTCTGCAAATGCTGGCAAGCCAGATCCAACCAGAAAATTTGCAACGATAGCACCGGCCAGGGCACCTACAAAAAGGCTCGGGGCGAAAATGCCGCCATAAAAACGCAGACCAACGCAGGCGCCTGTCGCAATGAATTTTGCGACAAGGACTATGATCAGCACCCAAGTCGCGTACGACCCGGTAAACAACTCCTGTACGAAACCAATCCCAGTACCCAGCACCGAAGGCACAAACGAGCCTATAATCAGCAGAACCAGGGCCGCCCAGAGCGGACCAAAGTGTGGGAATGGGACTCGGCTAGCAGCCCGTGTACACCACTCTAGGGCGCTGGTGAATCCCATGGCGACTAGGCCGAGAATAATTCCAAGGGCGGCAGTAGCCACAACGGTCATCGCATTAATTTCTAGATCAACATGACCCAGGGAAAAAACCGGCGCAGATCCAAATGCCAGCGATGCGCCCCACGCCGATGAGCTAGCAATTGCCAGCGGCAAGAAATCTCGCAGGTTCATGCGCCGCATCACAAATTCAGTGGCAAACAACGCAGCGCCAATCGGCGTCAGGAAAGCGGCGGAGATGGCCGCGGCGACCCCACACCCAACCAATGTTGCCCAGGAAATGCGGTCCGTGCCTATAATTCGTCGAAAACCGTCTGCAACCACCGAACCGAAGTGAATTAGAGGGCCATACAATCCAACAGAAGCACCGCTGGCAGTGCTCACTCCGGCAATTAGAGTTGACAGCAATGCTGTCTTGGGCGGCACTCGATGATCTGGGTCAGCCAAGCTGTGCAGCGTATCCGGAGGTCCAGACACTTTTCCATTGGGCAGCAGCCGCAGCAGCAAAGCAACCATAGTCGCCCCGCCAAACAACACCAGCGCCAGCCGCGCAACCCAGGGTAGATCCGGCATCCTTAGGGCTACACCCGACTGGCCGCCAAGCAGCCATTCAAAGCTGGCAGCAGAGCCGTTGGTCAACAGCCAAGCAGTGATTGCGGTTATCAGACCGATACCGCTGCTGGCCAACACTCGAATAGCAGTATCAGCCAGAAATTCTTGATGCACCAATCGGTCAGCCACTACCGTTCTTAACCTCACTTGTCTGATCAGGCCTGAGTATAGAGCTACTCCTTGCTCAGAGGAAACGATCGAAACTTGAGTAAAATCCAATCAGTATTCTCGCTCCTGTCACCTACTCCTAAGCAGTTCGTATACAAAGCTGTGATACGCGGGTGACGATGTATATCTTGATGATGGCGTTCTTATTGAGGAGATTCCAACAGGAGCCACTTCAATTGAAAAATTCTTGCCATGTGCACCGTCTCTATCGCCATTGAGGTTCTTAGGCATGCAGTCTGTATTGAGACCAGTCTTGGTGGCCGTGGCGGTCCCATTTTTAATTAGCTGATCCCAGCGCAATCAGGTTTTCGCTTTCTGATTGCGCTGGATAACCGATATCAAAAATAGTCCGACCAATCGCTATTATCTATTTTTGAGCAAAACCATATTGTATCGCCGTAATCGACAAAAATGTTTGCGCCAACTTATTATTCAAGGCTCAGACATCTCCTTTTTCAAAAGTTCGAACACCTTCAGGCATGACTTCCCATGCCGCTTTTGAACCGACAAATATGTGCCGGTTAATCTCAACTTCTGGATCACCATTAACACAACCCAAGGTGACCCCATGCATCTTGCCCTCATGCTGAGCACCAAGTGTAGAGCCGCAGTGTCGACAGAACAAAATTTCAAATTGGTGACCGCTGTCAAAAGCGCTGAGGCTGTCTCGACCTGAAGTCCATTCAAACTCTTCTGGATCAACCAACGCATAGGCTGAAGCTTGCGCACTGAATACCCTACGGCACCTCGAGCAGTGGCAGGATCGAGCGTCGCTCAATTGGCCCGCAATTGCGTACTTGGCTACGCCACAAAAGCATCCACCTGTAATCATCCTTTACTCCTCTGATATCGTTGCGGGACATGATTGGCAGTTTTCTACCTAACAAGCCTCTGGTCTAATACACTCTCAGCTTGGCTTGGATCACTCAGCAGCGGCTCTTTGGCAACCATTTTACCTGGCAAACAATGGTCACATTCTGAGCTTCTAAGATTTTTAAATTAGAATTGTCGACTGCGAATTTTGTCGATCCAGATCTAGATATAGTACTTTGCACTAACTGGTAGGGGGGACTGGGAATCTCTTGCCTAGTGGAGTCAGGTGGTACTAGATAATTTTCGAAAATCACAACCTAGGTTGATTGGTCGGGAAGTATGATTTTTCCAGCACCCTCTCGCAAGCCGTTTTTAAAGGTACCAGTGAATCGCGCGCCATCCACCCTGACAATACTATCTTTGCCATTTTTTGCCGCTGATGAGTCCACCGAAATCACGGATTCCATCTGCCGATTCTTGATCTAATCAGCCTAAAACCCAGACTCTCGGACGACTAGCGATAAAAATCTGCGCTTTATTTGGCTGAAAGGACTGATGGCGTGCCCATCGATCTGTATATTGCCCCTCACCACTTGCGTTGGTAATTCTCCATTCGGGTCAACTTGCAACTCGATCAAATAGTGGCTCTGAACCATCTTAAGGCTGCCATCTCGGGCTTCTCTGACAGCGATATCACCACCAAAAAGCGAAGCCAGGTACAATTTGTCCAGTTGGCCAGAACCAGCGAAGCTAATATTACTCACGGTTGCATTTACAGTCGGAAATTCCGGGTTCTCTGGATAAAACTTTGCTTTCATTCCTACCTCGACCCGAGACAGTTCTTCTTCCAATAGATAGGCAGAAACCCGGACGTCATTACGGTCAACGACCGTTGCCAGTCGAACCCCTTTTGGCAACCATTCGCCTGGTGAGATGTCCGGAACCACATCTACAAGCGTCCCATCAAATGGCGCCTTTATCTCCAATAGCTCTCGCTTTTCAAACAGACTTCGCAACCGTTGGTTTTGAGTTCTGAGAGCAGACCCGATAATGGTGGCTTCGCTGCGCATTTGCGTGTCAAAGCCCAGAGAAGCGTAGGTCCACCTCAATTCATCATATCGCGCTCTGACCATCTCAAACTCATGATCGATGCTAGGCGATGAGAGTATGAAAACTGTGTCTCCCTCTTTAATACGCTGGCCTTCAATTAGATTCGATTGCAGCCTACCTGCCTCTGGTGAATAGATTTCAGAAATTCTGCCTTCAATTAGAGCTGGTGCTGGTACCGACGTCCTCCATGGAATAAATACCAGCCCGACTACGAAACACAATAAGAGTGAACTCCGAATCGCAAATTTGTTTAGACGCATTCTATCTCGCATACTCCACCATACTTCGAATTCACGTAACGTAGGTCGAACCAACAGTAAGAAAATTTGTAAGACGAACAGCGCGACGCCCGCTGCACGAAAAAAGTAGTGATATAGCACAAGTGCGATACCCAAAAACAAGAAAAACCGATACACCCAAACACCAAACGCAAAAAGAATCATCCAACGGCGAACAGGCTCTGGAGCTTTATCACCGAAGCCAAAAATTGATTCTCGAATCTGCCATCTTGCTAAATCAAACGAACGCTTTTCTAGATTAGGGACACGCATCCAGTCCGAAAACAAATAATACCCATCAAACCGCATTAAGGGATTAAAATTGACCACTATGGATAGTATCCATGTTGTTGTGGCCAAAAGAAAAAATGCACTTTTGAGAACGCCTTCTGGTGATAAGCTCCAAAGCAAAAGAGATAGCGACGCCACCACCAATTCGACACCAACACCAGCAGATCCGATAGCAAGGCGCTTGCTCCGATCGGCAATTTTCCAAGCGTCACTTGTGTCGGTATAAAACACTGGCCAACCGACCAGGAAGGCCACACCGATCACCGGTACCCGACAACCGAATTGCTTAGCAGCGTAAGCGTGGCCCATTTCATGAAGTATCTTCACAAAAAACAGAATGCCAAAATAGATGGCAAGACCAGATAAGTTGAAAAAATACTCAAATGTGGTGAAAAACTGATCTACCTGACGTGAGACTAAGTAAAAGCCTATTAGCGTGATGATGACGAAAATAGTTATGCTCGCCTTGCTGCCTATCCATCGTACATAAGGCAAGGTGCGCTCAAGAAATTTGTCCGGATGCCATATTGGAATACGAAAAACGATAGGGTTTCGAAGCATCTGCTCCCACCATTCCTTCTGGCGCATCGTCTCCAACATTTGCCTGTAGTACGTCTTTTGCACTTCATCGCAGACTACAAGGTTATTTGTGCGCAAAAATTCAACAAGCTCCTCAATACCGGTCTCGTCGACCTTAGTTTTAAGGTACTTGTTGGCAATATATGCCACTTCAGCTGCACTTCGGTGCCCCACAATCGCCAGCAATTGTACGTCACGCTGTTCAAGCCGAAAAAACCTATTTGCAAGTGGGTCGTGCAGATGCCAAAGCGGTGTTCCATCCGCATCTGCTTCTGCAGGATAGATCACTAAATCCTGTCTAATCTTGGGTAGGGATACCGGTTCTGGCCGGCCGACTGTTAGAGTCCCAGCCACTGCCTCAATACCGCTAGCGGCCTCCTCAATATGAGATAAACAAGAGGGACGCTTTCACCATATAATTTTGCGGTACCTCGCCAACCCACCAACAGGTCTGCTCCATTGATTAAGTCCGCACGCCCCCGATATCCTAATATCCCGTCGGGGGACACTTCAGCTTGGTAACTCACAAACCTAACTGTTGCGCCATAGGATCGATCTGGATGTACGTTCAAGAAGAGCCGAACCTCTGCTTCGGCAGGTAGTGGAATGCTATCACCCACAGCGAGCCAAAATTCTAGTTCCGAGCGACCAGCCTCGGCGAGAGTGAATAATCTTTCTCCTACCTGAACTGGACGGCCTTCTAGCTCACTTTCTATCTGGATGATGATGATTCCATCACGCTCTGCATAGACTCTCGACCGGTTAAGCACACCCTCGCTGTAACTTACTTGTGCCTCTTGTTGCTCCACTCTGGCCTGCAACATCGGCATTTGCGAAGAAGTGTCGCGATCAAATACTGCGGCCTGATTTGCTCTTTGATACTCAGCTTTTGCAATAGCGAGTTCCTGCTTAACGATATCCAGCTCCGCCTTGATGGCCGTATCATCGAAAGTCATTACTAGGTCGCCACGGGAGACACGTTGATTGGGCTGAACTAAGACTTCCCCGACAATTCCGTCTATCGGCGAACGTTCGACCAGCGGTTCTTTGGGAACAACTTCTCCGCTGGCATTTACAGAAAGCGAAACGGGTATCCAGCAGAGCAGAAATACTAACGCTGCAATGACCCAAAGTATTTTCTTTTCCCACACGCGTGTCCAAATACTCGGCTTTACTTCTTGCCTAAACCAAAGTGCATTCACCGCATGACCAACAGCTCCACCCCAATAAGCGAGGAGCCCAGCCTCTTCTTTCACGAATATTGAGGTTCTCGCGAGTAATATTCCCCCGACAGATTTTCCTGAAGTTTGTAGCCTCACCCAGACTGCTTGTTCAGGTAGGAATTCGCGCCATTGCTGTTGTTTCTGTTCAGATAGGGATGAAACGTTGATGGGAGTCACTGGGTTTTCGGTCAGCGAGTCATGAAATTCTCGGCAAATATCCTGCATGAATACTGTGAAAGGAATATGCTTTATCGGCTCAGGCAATCCAGACACAGATTGAACCTTACCGCTAATACCTTCGTTAACCCAGAAAATAGAGGATTGGTATTCGACAATTTTTTCAGAATCGTTGACGATTACGTAACCGAGTTCAGTTTTTGCAACGCAATCACGAAGCTTCTGTTGTACCAGCAGTAAATCGGTTATTTCGGCCATCTAACGTCTGCAGTCCACAGAAGAATCTCTATTATTATTTGTAAAATAGCGCCCGCTAACCCTTAAGTTATAGTGTGCCAGAAAATATTACTCGACCACTCATCCCTGGCATCAAACCATCTACAGAGCGCGTTATCGACCCGATTATTCTAACGGTTTGGCTCACTGGGTCGACAACGTTGACGACTCGTTCGACCTGAGCCTCAATCACCTGGCCAGTTTCATCGACCTGCATGGAAAAAGACGCGCCTCGCGTATAATTGCTCAGATGCAATGATGGCAAAACCATTTCAATTTCAATATTTTCGGTATCGATCAACTCCACCAATGGGTCACCTACGTTCACATACTCATAGGCCTGTGCCATCTTTTGGGTAATAGTCCCCGAGAACGGCGCACGGATGACACATTCCTCCAGAATTTTAGTCGTTCGCTCAACTTCGGCTTCTGCGATCGCCAGTTCCGCAACACTCAAGCTTAAATCTAATTCGCTAATGTTTTTGAGTATATTGAGCCGTTTATTAACTTCCAGACTTTCTGCAACCGCTCTCTCTCTAGAACGCTGAATTTTATGTTCGACCTCTGCAATGGCGCAGTCAAACGCCGCAATAATCTGACCCTTT
>Ga0222633_1001045_pt1 | contig 17438 bp, 11 predicted proteins | sample AntAcemetageno48_FD_179816 | JGI IMG/M metagenome (GOLD analysis project Ga0222633, IMG submission 179816) | Saline water microbial communities from Ace Lake, Antarctica - #48 | ecosystem: Environmental > Aquatic > Non-marine Saline and Alkaline > Saline | place: Antarctica: Ace Lake | collected...
TATGCATAAAGCTGATTATGAAAGGGTGGATGATTTTGATGTTCTCTGCAACCGGGTTGCAAATCTGCTTGCCGATGGACAGGTAATCGGCTGGTTTCAGGGAAAAATGGAGTTTGGCCCCAGGGCTCTGGGTAATCGCAGTATTCTGGGAGATGCTCGGAATAGTGAGATGCAGAAAAAACTGAACCTGAAGATTAAATATAGAGAAGGATTCAGGCCTTTTGCACCTTCTGTTTTGGCAGAATATTCGAAGGAGTACTTTGATATGGAACCCGATTCACCTTATATGCTATTGATCGCTGAGGTCAACGAAAAGAGAAGGAAAGAACTTCCGAAAAACTATTTTGGGATGAATATGTGGGAGCGCCTCTATTATGAACGAAGTGATGTACAATCAATCACTCATCTTGACTTTTCGGCCAGGGTCCAGACGGTTCACAAAGAGACCAATCCAAGATATCATCAATTAATCGATACATTTCGACAACAAACGGGTTATGCACTGTTGGTTAATACCAGTTTTAATGTCAGGGGTGAGCCTATTGTCTGTACACCTGAAGATGCTTACAAATGCTTTATGAGAACGGAGATGGATTATCTGGTTGTGAATAACTTCATACTGACCAAAACGGATCAACCCGACTGGGAGAACCGTGAAAAATGGATGGAAAAATTTAAAATGGATTAAGAAACGGTATTTAAATGCTCTTCAATTCTATTGACTTCGCTATTTTCTTACCTATAGTTTTCATCCTTTATTGGTTTGTAACAAACAAAAATCTAAGACTTCAAAACCTACTAATTGTATTAGCAAGTTATGTCTTTTATGGTTGGTGGGATTGGAGATTTTTAACCCTGATTGTTTTTAGCACATTTGTTGACTATACAGTTGGGCTTAGACTCAAAAAAGAAAATAGTCAACTAAAGCGTAAAATTCTTCTTTGGACAAGTATTCTTGTTAATCTTGGATTTCTAGGATTCTTTAAATACTACAATTTTTTTCTTGATAATTTTATAACAGCATTCTCATTTTTTGGACAAGAGATCCAAGGGAATTCATTAAACATTATATTACCGGTCGGTATAAGTTTCTACACATTTCAAACATTAAGCTATACAATTGATGTTTATAAGAAAAAACTGGAGCCTACAAGTGACTTTATAGCATTTTCGGCTTTTGTTAGTTTTTTTCCACAATTAGTTGCAGGCCCAATTGAAAGAGCATCTAATTTATTACCTCAATTTTATAGCAAAAGAGATTTTGATTACACAAAGGCAGTGGATGGGTTGCGTCAAATCCTTTGGGGATTATTCAAAAAAATTGTTATAGCTGATAATTGTGCTGAATATGCAAATCAAATCTTCAACAATTCAGCGGATATGAATGGTAGCACACTAGTTTTAGGTGCGTTGTTTTTTACTATTCAGATTTATGGAGACTTTTCCGGTTATTCAGATATTGCTATTGGAACTGCCCGACTATTTGGTTTTAACCTAATGAGAAATTTTGCATTTCCATATTTCTCCAGAGATATTGCAGAATTTTGGAGACGTTGGCACATTTCACTTTCAACGTGGTTTAGGGATTATCTTTACATCCCATTAGGTGGAAGCCGAGGTGGAACGTGGATGAAAGTCAGAAATACATTTATAATTTTTATTGTTAGTGGATTTTGGCACGGTGCGAATTGGACATTCATCGTTTGGGGCGCCTTAAATGCCATTTACTTTTTACCGTTATTACTTACAAACAACAATAGAAATCATTTGGAAATTGTAGCAAAAGGAAAATATTTACCGTCAGCAAAGGAAATTCTATTAATGCTTATCACTTTTGCATTAACTGTTTTTGCTTGGATATTTTTCAGAGCTGAAAATATTGGGCATGCCTACCATTTTATATCGGAGATTTTATCAACTTCACTTTTTGAAATCCCTGATTTTTCAGGTATGAGAAATGCTTTATTAACAATACTTTTCACGGCGATTTTTGTCTCAATTGAGTGGGTTGGAAGAGAAGATCTGTATGCACTACAAACTTTAGGGCATAAGTGGAGACGACCTTTGAGATACGCTTTTTATTACTTCATTTTATTTTCAATAGTATATTATGGGAATTTCAATGAAAACCAATTTATATATTTTCAATTTTGAAATAAAATGAAAAAATTTATAACGAAAATCATACTCTTCTCCCTGATTGGGTTTGTTATTTTTGAATCAATTAGTTTGCTTTATTTATGGTCCGATAGATATCTACAGTATTATCCAGGTAATGAAACATATTTTGCAATCGAAAAAAGCAAGACCAAAAATAAGGCTAAGATTCTGCTTTTAGGTGACAGTGTAGGAGGGCAGCTTTTCCCAAATAATCAACAGTTTGACAATATTAATTCTTTAGCCACTAATCAAGCCATTAGCATGGCCGGACAATATTTCTTACTGAAAAATTATTTAAGTGTCGGAAATACTATTGATAAACTTGTTATGCTTTTCGCCCCTGATACTTTTAAGAATAACTTAAATCAAGTCTACACATACCATTATTTTTTAAAACCATTTTATAACTCAAATTATTTTCCTTTATATACATCAACTGTATACAAACAAATTGAAAAAATACCATATCATCAATTTGTTTACTTACCTCATATTAAAATTAGATCATGGGCTCCTGATTTCAAACCATCTGACCCAGTAATAACATCGCCACTTTCACCTATTTCTGCTGAATACTTATCTAAAATAAAAAACCTGTCAATACAACATAATTTTGAATTAATTATTTTACCAACTCCGGTAAGTATTAAGAGACAAGAGGAATTAAAAGGAGTAAATATTGATGGATTTTCTAAATATAATTTTAGTCAGGAATTGGAGTATTATTTTACAAATATAATTTATTTAGACGATTCTGAATTTATCGATGGAATACATTTATTTCATCCTGAAAGTTATCGAAAAAGTATTATTCCCCAAATCATAAATTAAAGCCAGTTTTCGGGGGCTAAGTCTCAAAATTAGAACATTTACCTTGCCCTAAATGAGCAGTCAATATGGCACTGAATAAATTGAAAATGTCATTTATGAGGAGGGAAGGTCGGTACAGGTATACAGTGAATTCCAGGAGGTAACGGAGGAGATTTTTAGAATGATTCATCATTCAATCGATTCCGTTGGGGCAAAGTTTTATACATTTTCAACAGATGAGAATATGCCGTATTTTATATATTATGTTGATATGGTGAATAGGGATTTCAGGAGTTCATCAATAGTAAATACAGGAATAAATTAGTTAGAAAATGGACATTTTATCAGACATGTGGCAATTCATGAAGGAGCGGAAAAAATTCTGGTTATCTCCTGTGATTATTGTCTTGTTATTACTTGGGATCTTGATCGTTTTTGGCGGTAGTAGCGCGATTGCACCATTCATTTATACGCTTTTTTAAGCCATTATGAGTAAAAAATTAAACTTTGATCCGGTTAAAACCATTCTGACGATTACGGTAGGTTTTCTGGTCGTTTATCTGATCACATCGTGGACGTGGGCAATTACCACATCGCTGGTTATCGGTTTGATCGGACTTTTTTCAACGAAATTGTCTGAACTCGTCAATTTCCTCTGGATGAAACTCACCATTGTACTCAGTTATATCATTCCGACTGTGATAATGGCGATTATCTACTATCTGATTCTGGTACCCATTGCACTACTCTCCAGGATCATTAAGCGGGATGATGAGATGTTTCTCAACAGCGGACACAAAAGTACTTTCGTTGATATTAATCGTAAAATTGACGCAGATTCGTTAGAGAAGATGTGGTGAGCCAGCGTGAGAGGGTGTGAAAAAGTAAAAAGCTAAAAGTGAAAAGTACGCTCACTGCGTCCACCCCTATTATAGCTTCATTTTATTCAAAATCCCCACAATCCTGCCGGCCGTTTTTCCATCCCAAAGGTCGGGAATGCCACCTTTTTTCCATCGGCCGGCAAATAGTTTTTCCATAGCCGGAGCGATCGTTTTTGGATCGGTTCCGAGAAGTTCATTGGTGCCGATAGTGATGGTTTCAGGCCTCTCCGTTGAATTCCTAAGTGTGATACATGGGATCCCCATCACAGTAGTCTCCTCTGTGATCCCACCGGAATCTGTGATCACAGCCTTGGAGTGTTTTACCAGAAAGTTAAACTCAAGATAACTGAGGGGTTCAGTGTAGTGCAGGTTCGGGTACTCAATCCCAATTTTCTCCAGATTTTTTCGTGTTCGCGGATGTACGGGAAACAGAATAGGAATTCCATTGGATGAGTTTACAATTTCACGGATCAGATTATTCAATTGGGCCTCCTCATCCACGTTACCGGGACGATGGAGTGTCATCACCAGATATTCATTTTCTTGCAGGCTAAGTTGATCCCATACAGCTGGCTTAATAAAACGATCCATATGAGCAAGCAGGGTATCAATCATCGTATTCCCGACAAAATGAATCTTCTCTTTGGGAACTCCCTCATCTTGAAGGTTACTGTTTGCAACCTCACTGGTGGTGAAAAAATGATCCGTAATTGAATCGGTCACCAGTCGGTTGATCTCTTCAGGCATGGTTCGATCTCCGGACCGGATTCCTCCTTCAACATGAGCTACTGTTATGTTCAGTTTTTTTGCAGTGATAGCACAAGCCATCGTTGAGGTAACATCCCCTACGACCATGCATAGATCAGAAGGTTTCTCAAGGAGAATTTCTTCATATCTCATCATGATTTCAGCCGTCTGTAGAGCTTGTGTACCACTTCCCACCTCCAGATTATGATGCGGATCGGGTATCCCGAGCTGTTCAAAGAAGCTGCCACTCATGTTTCGATCGTAGTGCTGACCCGTATGAATAAGTCTGTATCGGAGAGAACTCCCATTTTTAATCTCATTCTCCAACTCTTTAATAATGGGAGAAATTTTCATGAAATTCGGACGGGCTCCGGCTATGATATCTATTAACATGATGAGTTTTGAGTTTTTAGTGTTGAGTTTTGAGTGATCACTTCACCGCTCTCCTGTCCATCCACAGCTCAATTTCTTTTACCATCCTTTTGGCCACATCGACTCCATAGAGATCCGGTTTTTTGCCATTTGGATTAAAGTTCTGAATCTTACTTACCAAATCCGGGTCATTGATATCAAGCAGAATATTCCATCCGGCATCTACTGTTTCAACCCACTCCGTCTCAGGCCTTAGGGTAATACAGGGTTTTTCGGCGATGTAGGCCTCTTTTTGGAGTCCACCCGAATCCGTGACTACCTTCGAGCAGTTTTTTAACATCCCCTGAAACTCGATATACCCTTGAGGATCAATGATTTCCATATTTTTCGGAACTTGAATCGAATGTTTTTTCAGAATATTTCTTGTGCGAGGATGAACAGGAAAAACGATCTGTTGTTTCATTTCAGATAGAAGGGTAAAGAGTTTATTTAGTTTCTCCGGATCATCTACATTATAAGGTCGATGTAACGTAACCAGCAGATATCCTTTTTCACGTGCTGATCCCGGATCAATCTTCTGCTGCACAAACCGGACAGAATCGACCATGATATCTCCTGTCAATACAGCCCTGGTTTCCAAACCTTCATTTTTAAGATGCTGCATGGCGACCTCAGTGGGCGCAAATAGCAGGTCGGAGGTGTGATCGGCTACTACCCGATTGATCTCTTCCGGCATGGATCGGTTAAAACTTCGGAGCCCGGCTTCTATGTGAACGGAAGGAATCTCCAATTTTGCGGCGGCCAGGCAAGCGGCAAGGGTCGAGTTGGTATCTCCAAAACAGACCATGACGTCAGGTCTTTGCTCTTGCATTGAACTCTCGATTCCTTCCAGCATTCGGCCGGTTTGAGCTCCTTGTGATCCGGAGCCAATGTCCAGATTGATATCCGGTTTGGGTATCTCCAGCTGGTCAAAAAAGAGATCAGACATCTCATGATCGTAGTGCTGACCTGTGTGAAGAATGATTTCCTGATGTTTTTTTCTGAGCTCACGTGAAAAAGGGCCCAGTTTTATAAATTGTGGGCGCGCACCGACGACAGATAAGATTTTCATGAATTCATTTGGTTCTGTGTGGTTTGTATCAGGGCTAAGTTAAGGAGGATTGATTAAACGGCAAAGGGCAAAGAGCAGAAGTAAAAATCGAAACCGTGCTCTGAAATTTATTAATTCCCCTGCGTCCACTGCGCCTTCACCGCGGCCTCTGCGGTTACCCCAAATATATTAGTCAGTAACTTTTGCCTTTTCACTCCCATGACACAACCTGTCACTCTACTTTATTATATTGTGCCATAGCTGAAACCCCGATCATCTTATCGGGACTGTTTTAAAGGGAAAAGTCAAAGCGCATTCATGATCACCATACTCAAAAGCCATTTACTCTACACGCTCGCCACGCAGTTGTCTGATGCAATGCGTGAGAACTGCCCGGCCCATCCACTACATCCTCAAACCATTATCGTCCCCAATCTGGACACCGCCAAGTGGCTGAAGCTGGAACTGGCGGAGAGAATGAATATCGCGGCAAATTTGGAGTGTATTCTCCCATCCGAGTGGCTCTATCGGCAGATACGCCGGCTCTATCCGGATCTTCCAAAAAAACTACCTTCTGATTTGCTGCCCATGACCTGGTCGATCTACAACATCCTCATTGATGATACTCTTCGACCTCAATATACAAGGGTTGATAATTATGTCGGACGTCAGGATGCTGCAAATGTGGAAACTGCAACATGGCAGCTGTCCGGACAGATCGCTTCTCTGTTTGATGAATATATCGTCTATCGCCCGGAACTGGTTCTGGGGTGGCAGGAGGGGCGCACAGGGAAGCAACCGGATGAAGAGTGGCAGTCTCAGCTCTGGAATCAACTCAATCGACAGTGGAAGTCACTTCCGGATAAATCCCTGCATAAAAATAGGGCAGAACTATTTAGAGATTTGCAACAATCAATGGATTCAAACCTGTCTCAAAAGGAATCTTATCTATTTGTCTTTAATCCGGGGCTGATTCCAAAACCGATACTCAACATTTTGAAGGATTATGGAAACCATTCAGATGTATCGATCTATCGTATCGTCCCTTCAAGTAGAGCAGATCATCTGACCGAAACTGCGATCAATCCAATATTATCATCTTTTGGCCGTGAGTCAGAGGAGTTGGAATTGGTTTTTAATGAGGTTTTTGGTTATACAGGACGGTTTGTTCATGATGATGAATCTCATCCCAATCCGGTTGCATTAGGAAAGAGCGGGAAAAAGGAATCGTTGCTTGGGCAAATCCAAACGTCAATCATTGAAAATCAGCTTGTTCCGGGTGACATTCAACCCGACAAATCTATCCATATTCACTCATGTCACTCCCCACTTCGAGAAGTGGAGGTTCTGCATCAGGCGCTTTTAGAGCTGTTTGAGCAGGATCAAACACTACATCCGGATGATGTGCTGGTATCCACTCCCGATCCTGATCTGTATGAACCATTTGTACGGGCCGTTTTTGGAACAGTAGAAGAGGGTTTGCCGGAAATTCCCTGGCATATCAGCGCATCTTTGAGAAAAGATAGTACAACAGAGCGGACTTTTACTCAATGGCTTCACATACCCGATTCAAGATTTCAATTTCAAGAGGTGATGGAGCTCTTTTCTATGCAGCCGATTTGGGAAAAGGCCGGTTTGACTACGTCTGATGTCGAAATCATCAAACAGTGGATGGAGGAAAATAGTGTGATTTGGGGGTTGGATGAAGCTCACAGAAGAGAGGTTGGTCAGCCGGCCACCGACTATCAAACCTGGGAATCTGCCCTGAAACGTGGTTGGTTTGGTCAGTGGATGGCGGATAAACCGGGTATGCTGATGGACGATACCCTGCTATATTCAGGTGTACAATCTTCTTCCCAAAAGGAGTCATGGGCAGCTTTTTCATCCATTATTAATGGCTTAGACCGTTTTCGAAAAGAGGTGAAAGAGCTTCGTTCGGCGTTAGAGTGGTGTGATGTGATTCGTTTTCGCTTTGAACAGCTGGTAGGCAGTGAGCTCCTGGGTTCGCCGGAAGGTTATGCCATCAGTAAAACTCTCGATACAATATGTGAAAGTGTGTCTATTCTGGATGATAAGAGGAAAATTCCATTTTCACTGATCCGTAATATGATTACTGAAATGTTGGATCAGTCGGGATCATCCGGCGCGGTCTTTACTCGTGGCGTGACATTCAGCTCGATGGTTCCCGTACGAAGTATTCCGTTTCGGGTTGTGGCACTTATTGGGCTGAATGAAAACAGTTTTCCTCGAAAACAATCGGCTATCGATTTTGATCTAATGGCGTTAAAACCAAAACCGGGGGAAAGGAATAGAAAATTTGAAGACAGAAATCTTTTTTTGGAATCCATTCTGTCCGCAAAAGACAGTCATTATGTGAGCTATGTCGGGCAGAGTCCGGTTGACAATGATGAGATTCCCCCCTCAACGATTGTGAATGAGTGGATCGATCTGGTTGCCAAGACTACCGGAAGGGCGAATGAGGATGTAATCAGTAAGGAAGCCCTCCATTTCTTTAGCGAGCAATACTTTATAGATGGGAAAAGTTACTCTGCAACGGCATTTCAGACGGCGAAGTTACTGGCGGATAGTGGAGATAAAATTTCAGGTTTGAGCTGGTCAGGATCACTTTCAAATATCGAAGATACCCCAATGGTGATCACAGTCAATCAGCTGACACGTTTCTACAAAAATCCTATCCAATCCTATGTTACTGATCAATTAGGAGCCCGATTGAGGGATCCGGAAGAGGATAAGGATGAATTTAGCTCCGGTTATCTAGATAAATATATCCTGTTTCAACAGCTCTTTGGATGGATGTTGACCGGGATGAAGGATACCGAGATGTATCGATTGGTTAAGCAGTCGGGACAACTGCCTGATGGATTTGCCGGAGAAAAAGTGTTTAAGGAGAAGATTGGACAGTGTAAAACGGCTCTTCGCTTATTAGATCTAAAAGAGAAGAAGCCAATCACAGCAAAACTTCAGGTTGATACAGAGATTGACGGTGTTCGTATCAATGATGTGATTCCGTCCTATTTGGATGGTAGTCTGCTTGATATTACACCTTCATCATTAAGCGGTTCACTCTTAATCCAAAGCTGGATACGTCATCTGGTCTGGAATTTATCAACCGGATCTGAAGTGGAATCCTATCTGTTATGCGAGCTCAAGGATAGCGGACCAAAATGGGTCTGTTTTAGTCCGGCAGAACCCCCATCGGACTACCTGAGGCCTTTCGTGGAGATGTATCAAAAAGGGCTAAAAGAACCCCTGCTCTTTTTCCCAAAAAGTCTCTATACCTATGAGGATACAGACAGAAGTCCTAAAAATAATGATCCATTCACGGCAGCAGAAAGAGCTTTTGAAGGAGGTGCTTGGAGTATGGGTGAACGAATGAATATCAATCTGAAAGCACTTCTCGGCTCAGAAGCGCAGTTTAAAAAAGAATACCATGAGGAGCCTTACAGAAGCCTCATCAGCTCAATGATGGATCATATGGAGGTGCTAAAATGAAAAGCAAACAACTGCGATCTATCTTTGATTTGCAATGGAGTCCAAGGCTATTCATTGAAGCCAATGCGGGAACCGGTAAGACATTTACAATCGTAGGGTTATTCGTTAGGCTGCTGATTGAAAAGAGGGCAACCATTGATCAGGTGTTGGTCATGACGTTTACTAAAAAGGCAACAGCGGAGCTTCGGGATCGGATTTTTAAGCGTTTACGGGAGACGATACACTATTTACAAACCGGTGATAGTGAAGAAAAAGAGTTTATGGAAGATCTGGAGCTGTTTATTCAGGATGATGATCGGGAAGAGATCATTCATCATCTGGGTCATGCCATACAGAACTTTGATGAGAGCCAGGTGTATACAATCCATAGTTTTTGTCAGAAAATTCTCAGAGAGGAAGCGCTGTTGGCCGGAACACCTTTTAATGTAGAGGTCACTCAGAAGGATGAGTTGATGATTCGCGCCACAGAAGATGAATGGCGTCTGTTTGTAGCCGATCATCAGGGTTCAGAGGTAGAAAAATATTATGCCAGAAAACTTTTTCAGTTGGCAGAAACACCGGCCGACTTGATAAAAGTGATGGACCCTATCTTCAGTAGAAGTTATGCAGAACTGGAGGGAGAGGGGATGGAAGATCCGATCGGTTACCTGGATCAAGTGATTACATTTCGAAATGAGCTGGTTGAGTGCTGGAGGAGAGATGAGAAGGAGATCCGCGGGATTCTTGCCCGATGTGAAATGAGTAGATTTCAGCAATTTGTTGATGGACGTCTCGATAAGCTTCTCAGTTTTATTCATGATGAATTGTATGAAATCGATGCGCCTGACAGTCTGCCCTATTTTTCTGCAAGTTATATACATGATGCGGATAACTTTCCGAAAGCAAAAAAGCATCTGATACCGGAGGAGCACACTTTTTTTGAGCTTTGTCAGCAGTATCATGACCTGATTGCAGAGATGGGTCATCTCAACACCCGTCTGATTATCGATTTTTATGAACGAATACGGGTCAAAAGAGAAGAGTTGGCCAGACAGGGGCATGTCTCAACCTATGATGATCTTTTAAAAGATGTAGATCATGCACTGAAAGACCCTGAATCGGGGAAAAAACTGGCAAAAAGGATTCTTGAAAAGTATCCATATGCATTGGTGGATGAGTTTCAGGATACAGATCCCATCCAGTATGGAATTTTGGATTCGATCTACCCAACAGTGGGCAGAGACTCGAGTTTTATGATGATTGGTGATCCAAAACAGGCGATTTATGCGTTTCGGGGTGCAGATATCTATACCTATTTGAGAGCCAAGAACAAGAGTAGTGGGGAAACCAGTACGCTTCAACAGAACTACCGAAGTTCACCGAATTTGATAGAAGCAGTCAATTCTCTGTTCAAAAGTGAGAATGAGCCTTTTATTGAGAAGAAGATTACGTACATAAACTCCGAGGCCGGGAAACCGGGAAGGGCTGACCATCTGATGCTGGAGGGAGATCAGCCGACTCCTTTTTCCGTGACTCTGAATGATGAGCCTCTCTCAAGCAAAGAAGTGGCAAAAAAATGGGCCTTCAGACAGACCGTTAAAAACATTGTGCATCTGTTAAATTTATCTCAGCAGGGATCTGCAACGATAGATGGGGAGCCGCTGAAAGCCGCCGACATTGCAGTACTAGTCAGCAGTCACAAAGATGCAGCTCAAATCAAAAAGGAGTTGAAGCGACTTGGAGTTGGAGCCGTAACCTACTCTAATGAAAAAGTTTTTGAGACATTCGAAGCCAATCGACTGGAGCTTTTGATGGATGGTGTTTTAGAACCGAATCAGAGCCAGAAGGTAAGTAGTGCCCTTTTAGCCGGGTTTTTTAGTCTCTCACTAAGTGAGATTCATGAATTTCATAGTGACGAGAAAAAACGGTTGGCTCTGCTGGAGTTATTGCAGGAGTTGAAAGAGATATGGCATCATTCCGGCTTCTACAGCATGTTTCGAAGGGTGATGGTCGGTCAAAAAAGCCTCCTGACACTGGCAGGACTGGACTTTTCAGATCGGGTTCTGACAAATATCATGCAGCTGGCAGATATTGTGTCAAAAGAGGAGAAGGAGGAAGGATTATCGCCTTTAGCCGTTCTAAACTGGTTCAGAAAGCAGATGGCCGACCCCGATTCTGATGATGAGAAGACGCTGCTTCTTGAGAGTGATCAAAATCTGGTCAAAATCAGTACCATTCACAATAGTAAAGGACTACAGTTTCCAATTGTATTCTGTCCAACACTCTGGAATGGCTATTCAGGCGGCGGGAAAAAAGACCTTTTTGCTGTTTATAACGACCAAATCAGCGGAAATACAGTGGTTAATGTTGATCAGACTGAAAGTGAATCCAAATTAGAAGCGAGGAAGAGCAGTAAATTGGAGTCGGTGGCGGAGGAAGTTCGGAAGCTCTACGTTGCCCTGACTCGCGCCCAATACTACTGCTCAATTTGTTGGGTTACGCATACAGATTCACATTTTTCAGGCTTAGGGGCACTATTGTTGGGAAGGGACGAAGTGATGAAGCAGATTGGTGAGTTACGAAAAGAGAGTAAAAAGCGCGATAAAGTTGATCCGCAACTATATCCGAACTTGCTCAGGAAATTATCAGCCGATCAACCTGAACTGATTGCCATAGCTGAGGAAGATGACGAGTACCCGGTTCCCCTTGAAAGGATAGTTGAAGAAGGCAGTAAACTCACTTTAAAGGTGTACAAGGGTCGACAGGAACTTCCGGTTCAACGAAAAATGGAGAGTTTTTCATCCCTGACGCATCATAAATCTGAAGCCGGAGTGCCGGATTATGATCAGATGATTCTGTCCTACAGTGAGAGTCTCAATGAACAAAATCCTGCCGATAAGACTCTTGATATTTTTTCATTTCCTAAAGGGGCAACAGCCGGAACAGCCATACATAAACTGTTTGAAATTGAGAAGTTCGATTTTACACAAGCCACGGATCAAGAGTTGAAAAAGGAGATCGGTGAGGTACTCGAGTTTTATCGGATCGATCCAAAATGGTCAGATGTGATGAAAGAAATGATGATAGACGTATCATTTTCTATAATTCCGGGGCTTGATTTGAGCAGGGTGGACAGACAAAATCAGCTTCGGGAGATGGAATTTCACTTTCCATCATCAAAAAGTGATTCTGAGGATCTCTTTAGAACGGTCCGGACGGGGAAAAACGGGGAGAACCATGATGAAGTGACTCTTCGGAGCTATATGACCGGTTTTATCGATCTAATCGCACATCAAGAGGGTAAATATTACATTTTGGACTATAAATCGAACCATTTGGGTGACACTCCGAGTGACTATGGCAAAGAGCAACTCAACCTTGCGATGCTCGATGCCGGATACGATTTGCAAGCCTATATCTATACTGTAGCATTGGTGAAATACCTGCGACAACGGTTGCCTGATTTTGATTACGACAGGCACATTGGAGGTGTCGCATATCTCTTTGTCCGGGGTATGAGAAAAGGTTCAGAGAATGGAATTTGGTTTCATAAACCCAAGCGTAAAAGAGTGGCTAATTTAGAAAATAAATTGGGGAGATCGTAATGGAAAAAAAGAAGGTAAAGAGGGTAGAGATTGAGTGGTGGGAGAGGGGAGTTGAGCTGGGTCGAATCGGCAAATATGAGAGAGAGATGATCCGCGTTTTGGAGAAAGAATATGGGACACTTTCTGAGTCATCCCGACTTGCCATCATCTTTACATCACTCTTCTTGAAAGCCGGTCATACCATACTGCCCCTCGATAAAACACCCGCAGAATGGCTGACTATATTGGGGGTTATATCAGAAGAAAAATGGGAGTTGCCGAGGGAAAAAGTGGATAGTATTGAGCTGAAAAAGAGCCGAATTGCCGGTTCTGTTGGAAAGATGACACCTTTCACCTCTGATGGAAATCATCTCTCATTTCGGAAATACGTAGAGATGGAAAATACTTTACTGCAATGGTTTACAAAAAAGAGTAAAAAAACTTATAATACTGATATAAGTGAATATATCAGTAAAATATACCCAAATTCAGCTTCAAAAGAGGTGGATTGGCAGAAAGTTTCAGTGATGCTGTCGATGCTCAAGCCGTTCCTCATTATCTCGGGTGGACCCGGTACCGGGAAGACAACCACCGTGGCAAAAATCTTGGTTTTAAATCAGATGATTTCCGAACGAACATTGAGAGTAGCTCTTGCTGCTCCCACCGGGAAAGCGGCCGGCAGAATGGGTGAAGCTCTTCAAAATGAACTCGAAAATTTACGTCCATTGATAGCAGATTTAAAAATGGATTTGCACCAAATCCCAACCGAATCCATGACGGTTCATCGGCTCCTTTCCGGAACAAAATCCCGTGGATTATTGCCCCCTGTTGAACACCATTTTCTCACTCACGATTTGATCATCATTGACGAAGCGTCAATGATGGATCTGGAGTTAATGAGTCGACTGACTCGCCATATCAGCGACACCACAAAATTGATTTTATTGGGTGACAAAGATCAGCTTGCATCCGTTGAGGCTGGGTCAGTATTTGCGGATTTATGTCAGAAAGCAGAGAATGGATTTCGACCGGATACGATTCAGCTTTTAAAAGAGTCAGGACTCAATGAGAATTTGCCAGTGAAGAAGCAATCAGAATTAAATGATGCGATTGTTTATTTGACCAAAAGTTTTCGTTTTGACCGTGATAGTGGTATTGGTCAGCTTGCGGAATTTATTAAAAGTGGAAAACAAAACAGTGAGGACCTTTTAAAACTGTTTGATAACTTTGATGATATTCAATCCCAAAACTTTACATACAGTAAGGAGGAGATCGACAGGATTCTGAAGCAACTGCAAACAGCGGTTAAAACTGTAAAAGCAGTACAATCACCGGATGAGATACTCAATTTTTGGAAAAAATCTGTCTGGTTAACACCTTTACGAAGAGGATTGACCGGCACTAAGAGGTTAAATCGACTCCTGGAGCAGTATCTACTCTCGGATCGAGCGATCTACTCAGATGGCCCCTGGTATCATGGCAGACCTGTGATGATCACCGAAAATGATTACAATTTGGGCATTTTTAATGGGGATATGGGTGTCTGTGTCAGAGACAAGGAGGGGAAATATTGGATCTACGTCGAATCGGGGTCAGAATTGAAACGGTTCAATATTAATCGTACTTCTAAATTAGAACCGTCCTATTTTCTGACCGTTCATAAAAGCCAGGGTTCAGAATTTGAGAGGGTAAATTTACTGCTTCCCCGGACAGATCACACCATTCTGACCCGTGAACTCATTTATACGGCAGTCACAAGAGCGAAAGGTGAATTCAGGTTATATGGAGATATGGACATCTTTTTAAACGGAATTTCCAGAAAAACAGTCAGATATACAGGCTTAAAAACGAAAATAAGTTCGTCATCCTGAGTGCAATCGCGATGGTGTTTTCAATCGTGATGCTCCTCATTTATCCCGCGCAGCGAAGTCGAAGGGCATTTATAATACAATTGAACTCTAAACATGGCAGAACCTACATCGCGTCCACGGCGCCTTCTCTACGTACTCTGCGGTTAAACCCCAAAGGGCTATAATAAAATAAATTTGAACTCTAGACATGGCAGAACCGCTTAAAAATCTCTATTCACCAACATTTTTTGATCATTTTGGGGATCTATTGGCTGAGATCATTCCTGATTTCAGAAAGGATTCATTTATAGATGATATCCACGATCGTGATTGGGATGATCGGGAGCTGAAAGAACGCATGATACATATATCAAATGTGTTTCATCACCATTTTCCCGGTAGTTACAAGAGTTCTTTGCAGGCGATCAGAAAGATTTGTGAAGCAGTACCAAGGAGTCCGCTCGCCGGCCACAGTTATGAATTTATCTTTCTGCCCGACTATATCGAGCGTTTTGGGATCGATCACTATCCGGAGTCAGTATCTGCGATGGAGAGCTTAACGCAATTCATATCCTGCGAATTTGCCGTGAGGCCGTTCATTGTCAAATACCCGGGGCGTATGATGCCTCAGATGGAGGAATGGGCTCTACATCAGAACCATCACGTTCGGCGGCTCGCAAGTGAAGGGTGCAGGCCACGATTACCGTGGGCACCTGCACTAAAGAACTTTAAAAAAGACCCCACACCCATTTTGCCCATATTGGAAAAGCTGAAAGCAGATTCATCCGAGTATGTAAGAAGGAGTGTCGCTAATAACTTAAATGACATCGCTAAGGATCACCCCGATCTGGTATTGGACATCTGCGGGAGATGGATTGGTAGATCAAAGAATACCGATCGATTGGTTAAACACGCTTGCCGCACTTTGTTAAAGCGTGCCCATCCCAAAGCTCTGTCACTATTTGGATATTCAGAGCCTGTGGGTGTAGAAATATACGCTTTTGAGCACGATAAAAGTGTAAAAATAGGAGAGAGCCTTGAGTTTCAATTTAACATCCGAAACAGAAGTAAAGAGCCGCTAAAACTTCGAATAGAGTATGGAATCGACTATCTGAAATCAAATGGTTCGCTGAGCCGAAAAATTTTTCAACTCTCTGAAAAGGAGATGATGGCGGGTGATCAGATTGAATACAGTCGATCTCAATCATTCCGAAACATGACTACACGAAAGCACTACCCCGGTTGGCATGAGATCGTTATTCTTGTCAATGGAAAAGAGATGATTTCCGGTAAATTTGAACTGCTGATTTAACATCATGACTTTCGGCCTCTTTTTTTTAGATTTGAGGTATAGTACCATTTCAACTCTTCTCCAATTGGTGGCCTGGACAGCCCCTTCAATCAGTATTTTTGCAGTTCAATTCATTTTTAAAATCGAATCAAATCGATCTTTGGGATTTAGATTTACCCATTTATAGGTACCACTACCTATTAAAATGAGTGCTTATGCCCATTGTAAAAAGCATCTGAGTTAGACTACTTTCAGTAGTCTAAAAATAATCCTAAAAAACATCAGTACAGTACCATACGGAGAGACTTCATGAAAGTGATGATCGTAGATGACCACACGGAGATGCGTCGTGTGTTAATGACTATTTGTTTAGTGGCAAAAATTGAACCCATGGAATTTATCGAATGTGAAACCGGGGAAGATGCCATACATCTCTATAGTAATCATAGTCCGGATTGTGTGTTGATGGATTTTCAACTCAAGACAGATATGAATGGCATTATAGCAAGTGAACAGATCATTACCCAAGATTCTGATGCTAAAATCATCATTGTGTCGAGCGACGATTCTAATGTGTTGAGGGAAAAAGTCGGAACTCTCTCTTTACTCGGTTTTATTTCAAAAACTAATCTTTCTGAAATTATTCCGATACTCCAAACTATAGATAAACAGTCTGATAGGTCATAGGATAGTTGTTCATGAGCTTTTCTTTAAGACCAAACTTAGAATCTTAATCAGGCTTATATCCAGGGCTCTAAAACACATTCCCGACAGCTATATCTTTCTCCCATCTCCACTGTATTTCGCTTACGCGAGGATCGCTTTCACTCAGAGCACACCTCACATTTGCCCTGCCGATTGGTCAGCTACAAATCTCCCGACAATAATATTCTCAGAGCACCACTGCCGTTTCATATTTCACATCTCATGTCTCATGTCTCATGTCTGCCGTTTCACGTCTTCCCTTTGCCCTCACTAAACCCAATCCAATCAACATCATCACGACACTCAAATAACCAATCCAATTTCCAAAGCGACTATAAAAAGTGGGATTTGTGTTACTGTAAATAGTAAACCGAAAGGCATCTTCAGTCCAGTATTCGGTTTCTTTCTGTATTTTGCCATCAGGGGATATGATACCTGAAATACCGTTATTGGCTG
>Ga0222633_1001046_pt1 | contig 17436 bp, 13 predicted proteins | sample AntAcemetageno48_FD_179816 | JGI IMG/M metagenome (GOLD analysis project Ga0222633, IMG submission 179816) | Saline water microbial communities from Ace Lake, Antarctica - #48 | ecosystem: Environmental > Aquatic > Non-marine Saline and Alkaline > Saline | place: Antarctica: Ace Lake | collected...
TGAATCACTTGAAGAATACTGGGATTGTACGGAGGCCGCTCTGACTTGGCCCGACGGTAAAGGCCCGCAACTCATCGTAGACGACGGTGGTGACGCGACTCTTCTGATCCATAAGGGAGCTGAACTCGAGCAAGGGGACACCTCTTTCATCGACAGCGAATCCGAGAGCGAAGAGGAGGGGGTCATCAAGAATCTTCTCCGCCGCATCAATGGCCAGGACTCGACCAAGTGGACGAACTACATGAAAGACTGGAAAGGGGTTTCCGAGGAAACAACCACCGGGGTTCACCGCCTTTATCAAATGGCCGAAGCCGAGAAGCTTCGCGTGCCTGCGATCAACGTGAATGACTCCGTGACCAAGTCGAAATTCGACAACCTCTACGGTTGCCGCGAGTCGCTCGTCGACGGCATCAAGCGTGCTACTGACGTGATGGTCGCCGGTAAAGTCGCCGTCATCTGCGGATACGGCGATGTCGGCAAAGGCTGCGCCCAAACCATGCGTGGCTTCGGCGCACAAGTCGTCGTGACCGAGATCGACCCCATCTGCGCGCTTCAGGCAGCGATGGAAGGCTTCCGCGTTCTGCCTATCGAGGACACCCTCGGCTGGGGTGACATCTACGTCACCACGACCGGCAACAAGGACATTATTCGTCTCGATCACATGCTGCAGATGAAGGATCAGGCCATCGTTTGTAACATCGGCCACTTCGACAACGAAATCCAAGTCGCCAAGCTGGAGCAGCACGAAGGTGTTACCAAGGAGACGATCAAACCACAGGTTGAGCGTTACACTGTTCCCGGCGGCAATCAGCTCTTCATGCTGGCCGAAGGTCGTCTCGTGAATCTCGGCTGCGCCACCGGTCACCCGAGTTTCGTGATGTCGAACAGCTTCACCAACCAGACGCTCGCTCAGATCGATCTCTGGAAGAACAGGGAGACCTACGCACCCGGCGTTTATGTCCTGCCGAAGAAGCTTGATGAGGAGGTCGCCCGACTTCACCTCGACAAGATCGGAGCGAAGCTTACCAAGCTGACTCCTGAGCAAGCCGACTACATCGGTGTGCCTGCGGATGGACCGTATAAGCCAGAGCTATACCGCTACTAGGCATTACCCGGCAGGGTTTGGGCGTTGACCTGACCCTGTTGAATTTGGAATTTGAAAGCGCCGTCCTGCGAAAGCAGGGCGGCGTTTTTGTGTTGGGGTAGGAGAGGGAAGGCTGATGCCTCAAATCTTCACCTGCCCTCATTTTGCCTCCTTTTTTCAAAAAACCGGGAATCGGTCGGTCGGCAACAAGCGTCCCTGCACTGTCGTAGTTCAAGGCTGCAGCGGACTCCTTTTTTTCTAAGTTCTTGCGCAGTTGGCACCGGGAACGCTATCTTCCGCGCCATGGGGAACCTGCAGCAGTATCATAGTCATCCGGGGAGCCAGTCTTCACTGAGGAATGGATCCGGCTGCGTGGGTAGGATTGCCTCGGGTTGGTTGGGATGCACGTTTATTGCTCTATCCGTTTACGGAGGCGGTCTTCAGACATCAGAGGCGGACATCATTATTCGGGCGTCGGAGGTGAATGGCGGCACCGACACCCTGTTCGAGTGGGGCCCGGGGAGCGCCAACTACGAAAGTACCTTCGACGTCGTGACGGGATCAGCTGTGAGCGTCCGGGCCAGTGGATTGCTGGTGTGGGCGGCGGCGCATCCTTTTGCAAATAGCTACGACAGTATCCTGTCCATCAACAACGTTTCTCGAAGCGAGTGGACCTCCGGGATCAGTGGCGTGGACTTTTTCATGCCACCCACAACTTACACGGAGCACACAGGCATCGCTACAGGCTCCGAATTTGGTATTCAAAAACTGGGGAACAATGCGATGGGCCAGGTGTTTTACAATGTTTCCGATGTGACGGGGAACATTCTGACGGTGGAGAACGGAAGCATTCTGATTTCCGGTTCTACCTTTTCCGATTTGGCGATGGTGGACCTATCGGGTGGCCCGGTGACGATTTTTTCCACCGCTCCCGGCAATAACATTGTCCTGCAACTAACATCCTTCAACGCAGCCGTCCCTGAGCCCACCACGGTCTCGCTCTTCTCGGATTGGTTGGTGGCCTGTTCATGAGACGCAAACGGCGCAAACTGGCCTGATAGCCCGTTGTGACGACTCTTATTGAGGTATTCCAGCGGACGGTTTGGGGGATGTTTTCCGGGGTCGTGTTGACAATCACTACCACCTTGCCTTCCGCGCTCAATTACAGGCAGCAGCAGGCATCAATGCTCCCCTATTCTTCCGTCCCTGAAGAGGGGGGGGATTGCCCGACTTTTCCTCCTGCGAGTGCAGATAGGGATCGAGCTTCATCTGGAAAAAACGGCGCTCTGTCAGCGTCATCCCGGACCAGTCGATTTGAGTCGACATGTTCGCGAACGGATCGATCGAGCCATTGCCTGCCAACACCAGAGCCAGAGTGGCTCGTGCCGCAGGAGAAAAATCGTGCCAGCCGTTTCCGATCCGATCACTCTCCCGATAGGCGGCGAGGGCTTCTTCATAGCGCTCCGAGAGGCAATAGAGAAGAGCCAGGGTCGAGCGCATCTGGGTATATTGGGGGAACTTCTTCGCAAGCTGCTCGGCTGTCGCGATCATCTCCAGGCTGATGGTTTTCCCATCCCCGCCGATGGCGGTGAGGTAGATCGCATTGTTGAGCAGGGCGGGATTCTGACTCTGCGAGAGTAGCCGTTGCGTCAGAGACATGAGGTCGTCGAGACGCCCCTGCTCGACGAGGTAACCGATGAGCCAGCCGATTTGCTCTGTGGCAGGCAGTCTGCCCATCGAGTGCTTGCTCGCACCGACGAGGGCATCGGCGTGCCCGCCTGCGAGGCAAATCCGGCGATGCGAAGGTATTCATTCTTCGTCCCGTCCCTTTCTGCCAGGCGAAGGGTCGCATCCAGAGTCGGAGCGAGCTCCCGTTGTTCTGTCGAATCCCCGGTGCGCAGAGCCGCCCGCAATCCCCTTGCGATCTCCGGTGTCCACATTTCCGGCGGGAGTGGTTCGATCAACGAGATAGCTTCGTTTCGCAAATCCCGTCATTCACTTGCGCCCGTGGCTGCCTTCTCCAGTGTTGCGAGGACGAGATCCCGGAAGCGCTCTTTGTCCTCCGGTAATGGTGAAGCGAGACGGGCCCTCATTTCGAGCATGACATAGCGCGGCTCCTTCTCCCGGGTGGATGCAGGAATCTCTTCAAGCCCGGCAAGAGTGACATCGGGCCGATTCTGGAGAAGGCGGTAGCGAAGCCACTGAAACCGGATCTCCGGGTGGGCCTGCTGCTCTTCGGTAAGAAGATTGTAATATGTTTTACCGAAATCCTCGAGGTCACCCAGGTCCAGCAGGACTGCCATGGCTTCCGCTTTGTCAGAGTCGCTCGACTCGGGATGCAGGAACAGGATCCGACTATACTGTAATATCCGGAAATCGTGCGTCTCGCGGGCGGCGCGAAAACGAAATTGTTCGACCTCGAATACACCGGGCTCCAGCTGCACGGAGGTTCCAGTCCGGCGCAGTGCTAGCGAGTATTGTTCATTCTCCCGGGCCGTTCTTGCCTCCTTGAGATGATTTTCCGCTGTCCACTCATTGGCATAGCGCTTGATGGCATGACGTTTCCAGAAGACGAGTCCCGCCACCATGGAAAGTAGTAGGCTGATGATCAGCAAATATCCGAGGAGAAGTCTCCAGAGCGGTGGGGCTTTCCGTTCGGTGATGACCCACCCCGAGCCGGAATTTTCTTTTTCTTCCCGGACTCCCAGAATTCTGTCACGAAGGTTCATAGTGCCGGTGGGGTTACAAAAATCCATTCTTTACCCGAGACAAGGAACCGTCACGACTCTACGATCTTCTGTGTGTATTCGAAGCACGCAACCTACTGGTTACCTGGCGTCGACTAACGACTTCACGGCAAGTTCGACGAAGAGGTGGCTCGTCTCCACCTGGAGAAGATCGGAGCCAAGCTGACCGCGCTGACTCCCGAGCAAGCCGACTGCATCGGTGTGCCTGCGGATGGACCGTATGAGCCGGAGCTTTACCGCTATTGAGTGGCGGATCGCTTTTCAACAATTCATCGAAAAAGCCGACGGGAAACCGTCGGCTTTTTTCGTGGTTGCCAGAAATGGTCATTAGGACTAGGTTTAATGACTATGAAAAGCTGGAAGCTCTCCGAGGCGAAAGCTCACTTCTCCGAAGTTGTCGCTTCCGCCAAGGCGGAGCCACAAATCATCACCAGCCGACAGAAACCAGTCGCCGTCCTGGTCGATTTCGATGGCTTCGAGGAATTGCAAGCCCTCAAAAGCGCCGCCGAACGCCCTTCGATCACGGAATTACTCTGCGAGTTGAAGGGAATTTACAAAGACGAGCCGGAAGAATTGGAATTGTCGCCACGCATTGATCGCCCCGTGCCTACGTTCGACTGACCGATGAGCGGATTTCTCAGCGATACCAATATCGTGAGCGAACTCATGCGTCCGGTTCCTGACGCGTCGGTTGCGGAATGGGCGGACCAGCAGGAAACCTTGGTCATCAGCGTGATCACATTGGAAGAAATACTCTGCGGTCTCCGCCAAAAGAGACTTCCGAGGAAAGAGGAGTGGTTCCACAAATTCGTTTCCTTCCGGTGCAAAATTCTGAACGTCGACGAGGAAATCGCCACCCGTTCCGGTGCCACCCGGGGGAGATTTCTCAGTGCCGGATCGCCACGCACCCAAGCGGACCTCTTGATCGCCGCGACGGCATGGAAGCACCGGTTTACCCTCGTGACGCGTAACACGAAAGATTTCGACGGCTGCCAAATTCCGGTTTTGAATCCGTTCGGCGGTTGAATCTCCTTCGACTCGACAGCGAATCAATGCGGGGCGCGCAAGCAAGGCCGGGAGTAACAAGGGTGGAGTGCGAGCCGCGGGGGCAGGTTCGTGCGGCCTCGCACGATCTATCGTTCCTGGTGAACGAGTGTTGTTCGGTCAGGTGCGCCAGAGCGGTTAGCCTATTGGGATCGTCGGCGCGACCGAGACGCCGGGCCGACGCTTCGGTCGCGGCTACCCTTGGACGAAACATCGAAAGTTTCCGCGTTGATCCTTAACAGGTGGCAACGGTGCGAACTGGCCGGCTACCGGAATCAGTTGGTACGAGGCAGCTCATTCGTCAACCACCTGAATACGAGCCAGGGTGCCCAGACGGCCTACAATTTCAGCGGTAGCACGTTTGAGTTGTGGAGTCCGGGTGATTGCGGGATATGATGCGAGCAACCTCTGCCGCAACAGCCTCGCGCAGTATTGGCTGCCGAGCCATGGACGAGTGGTACAAGGTGGCCTATTACGAGCCGGTCTCGGGGACGTATTTCGACTACCCGACGGGTAGCGATAGTGCGCCGACAACGACGTCAGGAGGGACGACGGCGGGAACAGCGGTGTATCTTGATGGCGTCAATCCGAATCCGCCGGGTCCCGCCGACGTGAACAACGCCGGTGGCCTGAGCTCCTATGAAGTGATGGCTCTCGGTGGCAAGGTGTGGGAGTGGCAGGAAGCAGCTCCTGACTTTTTGAACAACAGTACGTCGGAGCTCCGTGCTTTTCGCGGCGGGGCGTGGAACTTCACCTCGTACTTCCTGCAGTCGTCGAACCGCGCGGCAACTTCCCCGCGTTCGGGTACATTTCGCGTCGCAGGAGCAGCTCCTGCTTCTGCTATGGTCCCCGAGCCGTCCACGATTCTCCCGCTATGGTTGATCGCAGGTTTAGTCGGCATGAACAGAAAACGGCGTAGACTTTCTTCCCCTTAATCTTTATCTCCTTTCCCTTTTCTTCTTCGCGCCGCGCAGGGCGCGGCCCTCCCGAAAGGGTAGCTGCGAGCGGCCTCGCTCGCTGGAGGAGCGCCCGGGAAAAAGAACGCGTACAGATCAGAGCGAGCGTTACAGGCGCGCGAGGCCGCACGTCCCTACCCGAATTACGGCGTGTTCAGTGAAGAGTGCGTATTCATTCGAATGACCCGCACGGAACCGAAAATCCCCCGGCCGGCCGTGATCGTAGTTAGCCACTACGCCATCAAACTCTTCCGCGACAGCATGGCGTAGATGCCATCGACAGCGATCAACTCGTCGTGGGTTCCCTCTTCGACCACTTTCCCGTGATCCAGGACATAGATACGGTCGGCGTTTCTCACCGTCGATAACCGGTGGGCGATCACGAAGCTGGTGCGGTTCGTCATCAGTTTCTCGAGTGCTCCCTGGATCAATTTTTCAGTCTCGGTGTCGACGCTGGCAGTGGCTTCGTCGAGAAGCAGGATGGGCGGATTTTTCAAAATCACCCGGGCAATGGCGACACGCTGCTTCTCTCCGACGGATAGTTTCACGCCGCGTTCGCCGACGTTGGTATCGAGTTCGTTCGGCAAGGCTTTGACAAAGTCAGCGGCATTGGCGGCGCGGAGAACTTCCCACATTTCTTCCTCTGTCGCCTCTTCACGGGCGAGGGACAGATTCTCGCGGATGGAACCGTTGAAGAGAAAACTCTCCTGTGTGACATAGCCCATCGCGTCGCGGAGCGAACTCTTCTTGAGGTCGGCAATTGATTTCCCATCGATGGAGATCGTTCCGGAATCAGCTTCGTAAAAACGTGTCAGCAGATTGATGATGGTCGATTTCCCCGCTCCGGTGCTACCGACCAGAGCAATCATCTGACCCTGTCGGGCCTGCATGTTAACCCCCTTGAGTGTGGAAATATCATCTCCGTAGGAGAAGCGGACATCGTCGAATACCACGTCTCCTTTGACTGGCTGCGAAAGCAACTCCCCATCATCGAGATCGAGTTCCTCGTCGGCATCGATGATTTCGAAGACGCGCTCTCCGGCGGCCCGGCCGGCTTGGATGATCTGGTTAAGTCCATTCAGACGGGTGATGGGTTCGTAGAAAAGACTTAGCGCGACGAGAAAGGCGACAAACACACCAGTTTGTGCTTCGAGGGCTTCCTGCGTGGGAGATTGCATCACAAACGAGGCACCGAATCCGATCACGAGTACGTAGCCAACATTGCGGCAGAATTCCATGCTCGGGTTGTAGGCGGCCCACACCCGCATGAGGTGGAGCGTCGCCTGGCGAACTTTATTGCTGGACTCGTTGAATCGCCCGTGCTCCGCATCCTCGCGGGTGAATGTTTTGATTTGTTGAATCCCATCAATGTTGTCGTGCAGTAGTGAATTCATGCTGCTCGTGACTTTTCGCACGCGCCGGTGTCGCTGCGGTGCTGTCCGGGTGTAGGCCCAGGCGCCCACGACCAGAAAAGGGATCGGGATCATAGTGATCGCGGCGAGCTTTGCATCGAGATAGAAGAGATATCCCCCAACGACCAGAACCTGGAGCAATGCCACGACGCCCTGCTCGATCCCGTCGATCAGGACCCGCTCCATAGCCATGACATCTTCGGTCACCCGCGTCATGACATCGCCAGTGCGCTTGTTATCGAACCAGCGCATGGGCAGGCGTTGGATCTTCCGATATAAATCGGAGCGAATGTCAAAGATCACCTTCTGCTCGAACGTATTGTTTAAAACGATGCGGAGCGCGTTGAACATATTCGTTAGAAAGAACGCTCCCAGCGCGATCAGCGACAGAGGCACGAGCCGCGCGAAATCCCGCTGGGGAATGACTTCACCGGTGATGGCATTGGTGACGCCGGGAAAAACAATCACCAGTAAGGTCATGAGAACAGCGCAGGTCAGCTGCCCTGCGGCCATAGCGGGGTATCGCTTCAGATAGGAAAATACTCGGAGGATGGTCTTCATTCAGAAGGCAATTGATTGGAAAATTCGAGATGTATGGAAATGTTAACTTCAGCGACCACTTTGACTCCCCTTCCGCTGAGTGTCTGAACCATGGCCCGCAAACGCAAGCGCTCCATCTTTTTTTGGATGATCCTCCTCCCCGTGCTGGCGCTGGTCGTGGGAATCGTCGGGTGCAACGTCTGGATCGTCGCGTCGACGAAAGGGCGGATTTTCGATTCGCCCAGCAAGATTAACGGGCAGTCGGTGGGATTGGTGCTTGGGACGTCGAAAAAGGTCGCGCCTGACATTCCCAACCAACATTTTGTCAATCGCCTTGTCGCAGCGGCCGAGCTATTCCACGCCGGCAAAGTCCAGCAACTGCTCGTGAGCGGCTATCGCGATTCGAAATACTACGACGAGACGAAAGACATGATCGCTAAGCTTATCGAGCTGGACGTTCCCGAGGCCAACATCATGGCGGATGACCAGGGGCTCCGCACTCTCGATTCCGTGATGCGAGCCTCTACCGTTTACGATCTCGATGAAATGGTTATCATTTCCGACGATTTTCACGTGGGTCGCGCGCTGTTCATTGCTGACCATCTCGGTCTTAATGCGGTTGCACTCCGAAGTGAAACTGTCGCTCGCGACGACTCTCGCGGAGTACGCTGGCGCGAGTATTTTGCACGGGTGAAAGCGGTGATTGACCTCTATCTTATCCACCCCAATCGCGGGGTGAAGCGGGGAATGGCCAAACGTGCCTGACGTTACGAGTCTTCGTGCAGAGATGTCACAACCTGTTCAAGTCCTTCTACATCGCTGAAGCTTAGCGGCTTGATACTTCGGTCAATGCGTCTCATGAGCCCGGCCAGAACGCGTCCGGGTCCAAGTTCGATGAAGTTTGTCTCGCCACGATCAATGAAGTTTCGCACGCAGTCGCTCCACAGCACAGACCCGCTCACTTGAGCTTCCAGCGTGCGACGGATTTCATCAGGTTCGCTGACTTCCTGTGCGCTGACATTACAAATTACCGGGACTGCGGGTCGCGCCAGATTAAGGTCTGCCAGTACTCCTGCGAGCTTCTCTTGAGCCGGCATCATCAATCGCGAGTGGTAAGCACCGGCGACGTCGAGCTTTTGTGCTAGGCGAATACCATGATCAGAGGCTGCAGCGATGGCCTTGTCGATGCCTGCGACCGTTCCCGAGATGACGATCTGCCCCGGGGCATTGATATTGGCCACATCGACATCGCATGCCTCAGCAAGCTTGCGGATTTCCTCCTCTTCACCACCGATGAGCGCGGCCATTGCGCCTTCAACGGCTCCGGTGGCTTCCTCCATAAAAGCGCCACGTTTTGCGACGAGATCGAGTCCAGTCTCAAAAGTAAAAGTCCCGGCCGCTGCGTGGGCACTGAATTCGCCGAGCGAAAGGCCGGCGCACCCGGCAATTTCCAAATCAGGAACCTGCTCCTTCAAAATATCCAGGCAAGCCAATCCGTGGGTGTAAAGAGCTGGCTGGCAGATGGATGTACGCGTCAGCTTCGGCGCTGGACCATCGAACATTTTTTCCGTGAGGGAATAGCCAAGTTGCTCGTCGGCGCGGGCGAATAGCTCCCGTACCGAATCGAACTTTTCCGCCAGATCCCGGCCCATTCCAACGGTTTGGGCACCCTGACCGGCGAATAACAAAACTACGCGTTTTCCCATAATAGGCAGGCGCCAACACAACCCCCGATCATCCTCGGCGCAACGCCTTTTTAGGATCGCTTTACGGGGCCGGACGCCGTGATTTCGGTCGCCCCTTTCGACTTTCCGGGAAACTCGCGATGCTTGTGGTTTTTGTCCTTCTTCCCATCGATCATCTGCCGGTCGCGCGTCGGATCGGCAGGAACGGTGTCGCCAGTGGCATCTGTCCAATCGTCGAGCAATCCTTCCATCTCAGCGAGGATTTCATGGAACTCTTCTTTTCCGGCGAGATTGTTGAGCTGAAGCGGGTCGTCGCTGACCTGATAGAGTTCCCGTTCGGGGCGGGGGTTCAGGAAAACGTCTTTCTGGTCTTCATTCAACTCGCCCGCCGCGCGCTTCGCCCAAAGTTCTTCTCCAGCGGGAAAGCTCGGGTCGCTCTCCATGCTTAGCGCCTGCCGGTCCGGGAATGCATTTCGAATGAAAAGAAAATCTCCGGTCCGAACTGCCCGCTGATGCGCTTGAAAGACGTGCCAGTTCTGTTCGGCGAAAGCGACGTCCCGGACGGTGGCTTTCGGATTTTCTAATATCGGCACGATGCTGACTCCTTGCATTCCGTTGTCTTTCTTCACGCCTGCCAGCGCTAGAATCGTCGGCCCGATGTCGATGCTGCTGATCAACGAATCCGACACCGCAGGCTCTATCTTGCCCGGGCAAGCCATCAGGAACGGTGTCTTGATTCCGCTGTCGTAGAGGCGCGTCTTGCAGCGGGGGAAGGGCCGACCGTTGTCAGCCATGTAGATGATGTAGGTGTTGTCCTCGATTCCCTGCCGCTTCAGCTCCGCGACAAGTTTTCCCATCGTCGTATCTGTCCGCGTGACCTCGTGGTAGTAGTCCGCCAGATCCTGTCGCGTCTTGGGCCCGTCGTAAAGAAAGGGAGGCACCTCGATTTCTGCCGGATCGTAGATGTGATTCTCATCGTCGATTTGCCAATCCCGATGGGCGTCAACGGAGGCGAACCAGGCGAAGAAAGGTTTGTCTTCCGGTCGGTTCGCGAGCAGTTCGACCCAGTCTGCACTGCCGCCCGGTTGGCCCCCTTTCGAGATCGTATTAAAGGTCTCCGTCAGCTTTGCCATGTGGTTCTTCCCGGACAGCACGGTGTAGTAGCCCGAGTCGCGAAGCAGTTTCGGAAAGCGCACCTGATCGTCCGGCAACGCAGTGTGCAACTCGGGAGCGCCCGTGTTGTGCGGATAGCGGCTCGTGATGATGCTGCACCGCGACGGGCTGCAACTGCTAATCGTGAGATAGGCGTTCGTGAATCGCATCCCGCGATCGGCCAGGGCATCGAGGTTGGGCGTTTTTACAAAGTCATTTCCATAGCAGCCGAGATCATCGAAGGAGATGTCGTCTGTGATGAAGAAAATGAAATTGGGACGTTCGTCGGCTTGGGCGAAGCACGAGAAAAGGGTGAATACGAAAAGCGCGAGTCTGTTCATGAAGGTGCGCGCAAGATGCCAAACACGTCATTCCTGCGCAACGCCGCATTCAGGCAGACCGCTGCGAGTCAACATGGCGCTCTTCGAAGGGGTTGAGTCACCGACCAAACAGGGTTAACTATCAACCATGCTGAACTGGATCTGGATGGGGATGATCGTGATCGGCGTCGTAGTTGCGGCGTTGCTTGGCCAGCTCAGCGGGGAGAACGGCATCGTCGAAGGTATGTTCGACATGATCAAAATCGGCGTGGTCGGTATTGCGATTCCACTCAGCGCGATCATGATGCTCTGGCTCGGGATCATGCGGCTGGCGGAGACTTCCGGGATGGTCAAAGGGCTGTCCCGCTTCGTCCGACCGGTGATGAAGCGTCTTTTTCCGGATGTGCCTGACGATCATCCGGCGATGGGCGCGATGGTCATGAATATGGCCGCGAACATGCTCGGTTTGGGCAATGCGGCGACTCCACTCGGGCTCAAGGCGATGCAGCATCTCGACGAGCTTAATCCAAACAAGGGCACAGCAACGAACGCGATGTGCACCTTTCTCGCGATCAACACGAGCTCGGTGACGCTCATTCCTGCGACCGCGATCGGATTGCTCGCCGCGCAGGAAATTGCGGAACCTTATGCCATCGTTGGCACGACGATCGGGGCGACGATTTGTTCGACGATCGTGGCGATCGTGGCGGTAAAAATTTTTGAGAAAATGCCCATTTTCAACCGTGTCGAGACGAAGGTGATCGAAGAAGGCGAGCCTGATATACAAGCCCCCGTCAATCGCAGCCTGTCGGGCAGGGGGAAAGCGGTGCTAGCTGTCGTGGTGCTTTTTTTCGTAGGGATCGTTTATCTTGAGATGTTCCCGGAGCAGCGCGTTCTGCTGCAGGAGTCCCTGGGGTTGCGTGACGTCGCGATCGCACTCGATGTGGAAAGTGCATCGCTCGCCGAGGTGGAAATCGACGAGGAGTCGAAACCGATTTGGCAGCGCACCGTATCTGCGATCTCAGTGGCAGCGATTCCGTTTGTGCTGGTTTTCTTCATTATTTTCGCCGCATTGAAGAAAGTGCCAGTCTACGAAGAGTTCGTCGAGGGCGCCAAAGAAGGATGGGCCGTGGCGGTGAGAATCATGCCTTTCATCGTGGCGATGCTGGCGGCACTGGCGATTCTGAGAAACTCGGGCGCGCTCTATCTATTCACGAATATGCTGCGTCCGTTTTTGGAAGTCGTTAGCTTCCCACCGGAACTTGTGCCGATGGCCCTGATGCGTCCCCTCAGTGGTAGTGGAAGTCAGGGCGTACTGGTGGAAGTGCTCACAAATCCAAGTCTAAGCGAGACGCTGAAATACACTGCAGCGACGATGTTCGGTTCGACGGAGACGACGTTCTACGTGCTGGCAGTCTACTTCGGCTCGGTTGCGGTGCGGAAGACGCGTCACGCGCTCGCAGCCGGACTGTGTGCTGACCTGGCTGGCGTCATCGCTGCCGTGGTGATCTGCCGGGCGATGTTTGGCTGATTGTCAGGCTTGGCCCGGCGCGAGATCGATCGTCTTCCACGGCTCGTCAGACAGCATTTGGTAAATCCCGGCTTCGATCTTGTCTCCGCTAATGTGCAATTTGACGCGACCCCAGAAAGCTCCGTAGTCGAAGCGACGAATGTAGGGTTTCTCTGCAGCAAGGATGGCGCGCCGGGCATCAATGGTTTTCGGGGAGTGGTTCGGCTCGAGATCGACGAGATCTGGAGTGTAGTTTTCGATTCCGGTGATCAGGTCTCTGGCTTCTCCGTCGAGACGATTGGCGACGCTGCAGACTGCCAGTTGGGTGAAGGGGCCTTCGGCGGTGTCGCGTTCGACAAAGGAATGTTTGTGCAAGTGACCGCTCAGGACGACGGCCCGATGTTTCCCGAGCAGGCGCATAAGACGTTCGCGTTTTTCGGATTGCGATGCTTTGACATAAACGCCCCAGGCCGAGCGGGCGTTGTAGGGGACGACAGGCTGGTGGACGACGAAAATCAGTCGTCCGGGCTCGCGATTAGCGAGGATATTCTCAAGCCAGTCGAGGCTGCCGTTTGCGTAGCCATCGTACATCACAACGAGCCAGCCGTTTTGCTCGCGGGTGAATTGCGACGGGTTCGGACTGGGCTTTGGAGCGTCGCTCGCTCCGCAAAAGGGGACGACGAATTTCTCATAGGCTTCCAGCGCACCTGGGCCGGTGATGTCGTGGTTGCCTTTGGTGATCCATGTCGGAATGCCAAGGTCCAGATCGCGAAGGCTGGCAATGGCTTCTTCGCATTGGATCCGGGCGAGAGGCTCCGAGCCGCAGAGACCCTGTACGAGATCGCCGACTTGGATGACACTTTGACAAGTCGAATCGGCGGCGACTTCCATTTTGAGTTTCTGGAGGAGTTTGGGATAATTCTTCTCGGTGGTCTCGGAATAGCTTTCGATCTGCCGGATAGAATCAGGCTTCTCCCGCGCCACCCAATCCATGTCGTGATGGGAGAGTTTGTCGAAATGGATATCGCCGAGCACTTCGAGCGTCCATGGCCCGCCGGGCGCATCGGCGGCGGTGGCGACGCGGCAGGCACCGGGTCCCAGGGAAATGGAGGCAACTGTGGCCTGTTCGAAGAATTTTCTGCGCGTGGTCATTGGTGAGCGCTTTGAATTTAGACCGAAGGCTGGAGTCTTTGGAATCGCATTCGCGGCATGGTTTTACACTTCCATTGGTGTCATTCTACCGTGATGAAACTCCCGTTTTCAGTCCCGCTCTCCGTTCTGCTATCGGTCTCCATTCACGCATCGATAGCGACCGACGGCGGAACTGCTCCACCTATCCCGATCGGTTCACAGCGCGAATTGTTTGTCGACGACTTCTTGATCGAGGGACTGAAAGGCGGCGCCGAGCTTCGCCTGCATCACCCCGTCCCCCAAGAGATCGTTCTGACTTTGGACGAGCCTTGGGAGGGGAGCGGAAGTAGCGGCTATCAGAGCGTCTTCCGCGACGGAGATATCTACCGTATGTACTATAAAGGATGGCATATCGGCTTCGATACCGAAAAGAAGAAAATCATCCCCTCGCCTTCCGCGATGTGTTATGCCGAGAGCGAGGATGGCATTGTTTGGCGGAAACCATCGCTCGGACTGATCGAGTTCGAAGGATCCAGGAACAACAATATTGTCCTGGCGGATGGTCCCGTAGCAGGGATGCACATTATCGCGGGTCTAATGGCGATTACGAAAGATGCGAACCCTGCGGCACTTCCTGAAGCGCGCTACAAGGCCTTCGTTCTTTCGACCAAGCCCAAAGGGATCGCACCGTTTCAATCGGCGGACGGTTTGAACTGGAGCCCGATGACGGATCAGCCTGTCATCACCGATGGAGCTTTCGACAACCAGAACGTGGTTTTCTGGAATCCTGCCGAGAGAAAATACCGCGCTTACTGGCGTTATTTTGCCAAGGGCGACAACAATACGGCGACCGCAAACCCGATCGGGGTCCGGGCGATCCGCACCGCTGTTTCAGATGATTTCCTCACTTGGGAAGAGCAGGAAAACGTGACCTACGTGGACTCTCCGGAAGAAGCTCTCTACAACACCCCGATCAAACCCTACGCCCGGGCACCACATCTGCTGGTAGGATTTCCGGCGAGATATATCGAGCGCGATTCCCCTTCGTCAGAGGCTTTGCCGGAGCCAGAGCACCGTAATTTGAGAAAATCGGTCAACACTCGCTATGGCACTGCTCTCACTGAAGGATTATTCATGGTGAGCCGGGACGGCGTCAGTTTTAAACGTTGGAACGAAGCCTTTCTCCGTCCCGGTCCCGAACGTCCGGGAACCTGGAACTACGGTCACCAGTTCATCTCCTGGCAACCTGTCGAAACGAAGTCGGCGTTGCCGGGCGCAGCAAACGAGTTGTCGCTCTATGCGCCCGAGAGCTATTGGACAGGCAATGAAAGCGTCGTTCGCCGCTACACCCTGCGGATCGACGGATTTGTATCCCTCCAAGCCTCGATGAAAGGCGGGGAACTTCTTACCAAGCCGTTGATTTTTTCCGGCGGCGAGTTGTCGCTCAATTTCTCCAGTTCCGCAGCAGGTGATGTACGGGTGGAGATCCAAAATTCCGAAGGTGATCCTTTTCCCGGATATTCACTGGACGAATGCCCGCCGATATACGGGGATAGCGTGGCTCGAACCGTGTCCTGGATCGGGGGTAAGGAAGTTGGCTCTTTGGCGGGGAAACCCGTTCGTCTGCGCTTTTCGCTGAAGGATGCGGATTTGTACTCGTTTCAATTTCAACCAGATAATTAGTGGAGTTGAGTTCTACTGAAACTGACGGAATCGCAATTGCGGCGTGGTTTCCGCCTTCTGGCCATGTCATCGTATGTTGATGAAGCGCCTCCACTCCACTTTTCTGATCGCCGTCACTGCGATCTTCCCCCATGTTTCGCCCATGACCGAAGCCGAAGAGGGCCATGTCCGAAAGCCGTTGCCAGGCCAGGACGAGATTGCGAAGTTGCCGGAGGACGGAGGCGAGGAATTCAACCGGCTCATATTCTCCCAAAGTCCCTATCTGCTTCAGCACGCGCGCAACCCGGTAGACTGGTGGCCGTGGAGCGAGGAGGCGTTTGAAAAGGCTCGCGCTGAGGATAAGCCGGTCTTTCTCAGCATCGGCTACACGACCTGTCACTGGTGTCATGTGATGGAGCATGAGTCGTTCGAGGACGAAGAGGTCGCCGAACTGATCAACGAGCGTTTCATCCCCATCAAAGTCGATCGCGAGGAGCGCCCGGATATCGACGAAATCTACATGCAGGTCACTCAGGCGATCACGGGAAGCGGTGGTTGGCCCATGACGGTGATGCTGACGGCGGACAAGAATCCGTTCTTCGCGGGCACCTATTTTCCGAAGGATTCCCGCGCGGGCCGACCGGGCCTGATTCAGATCGCTACACAATTGAGCGATGCGTGGGAGCAGAAGCGCAAGGAGGTCGACGCGGCGGCGCTGGATATCACAAAGCAGTTGCAGGGCTTCATGGGCGGCTCGCCCGGAGGCGAATTGGAAGCGGGAATTCTCGACGTCGCCTATAGTCAGTTCGCTTCGCGCTACGATGAAGAGAAAGGCGGGTTCGCCATGAAACCGAAATTTCCCGTGCCACCGAATCTGATGTATCTGTTGCGCTATCACAAGCGCACCGGCAACGAGATGGCGCTCAAGATGGCCGAGAAAACGCTGACCGAAATGCGGCGTGGTGGCATCTACGACCAGATCGGCTACGGAATCCACCGCTACTCGACCGACCGTGATTGGCTGCTCCCGCATTTCGAGAAAATGCTCTACGACCAGGCGCTGGTCACGATCGCGAACCTCGAAGCCTTTGAGGTGACGAAGAAGGAGAAATACGCGAGGACGGCCCGCGAAATCCTAACATACGTCCAGCGCGACATGACCGACGAGGGCGGAGGATTCTATTCTGCTGAGGATGCGGACAGCGAGGGCGAAGAGGGGAAATTTTATGTTTGGACTACGGACGAGATCAAAGAAGTGCTCGGCGAGGAAGAGGCTGAGCTTTTCATCGAGACATTCCATCTCGAAGAGGACGGAAATTTTATCGAAGAAGCTGCCCGGGAGAAAACGGGAACGAATATCCCGCATTTGAAAGAGGACCTGCTCGACGAGGCTCGTGAGCAGTTTGAGAGAATGCGGCAGAAGCTGTTCGAGGTGCGTGAGAAGCGAATCCACCCTCAAAAAGACGACAAGGTGCTGACCGACTGGAACGGGCTCATGATCGCGGCCTTCGCGCGGGCGGGTCGTGTTCTGGGTGAAGAGGAATACACGGAAGCGGCGGCACGCGCGGCAGCCTTCGTCACCGATACGCTCACGGACGAGAATGGGCGCTTGCTGAAGCGTTACCGGGCGGGCGAGGCGGGCTTGGACGGATTGTTGGAAGACTATGCTTTTGTCGTTTGGGGAATGCTGGAGCTTTACGAGACGACCTTCGACGTGGGCTATTTACAGAAGGCCATCGCCTATCAGAGCAAGATCGACGAACACTTCTGGGACGAGGAGACCGGCGGTTATTTCACAGCTCCCGACGACGGGGAGAAGCTTATCGTACGGGCGAAGAAGCTATACGGAGGAGCAATCCCGAGCGGCAACGCGATGGAGATAGGCAATTTATCGAAACTCTATGCAATGACCGGCACGCCCGATTATGCGACGCGGCTCGACGAGCTGATCCGCGCTTTCTCCGGCGAAATCGAAAAGCAGCCGTCCGCATTTCCACTGGTGATGAGCGGGCTCGATTTCGATTTTGGCCCCTCGTTCGAGATCGTGATCAGTGGCGATGCGGACAGTGCCGATACGAAAGCAATGATTGCAGCTGTCCGGAAAAATTTCCGTCCGAATCAGGTCGTTTTACTCCGGACAGAGAAGAATGCCGCTGCGTTGGCGAAGCTAGCGCCCTACACCGAGACGCAAAT
>Ga0222633_1001047_pt1 | contig 17431 bp, 16 predicted proteins | sample AntAcemetageno48_FD_179816 | JGI IMG/M metagenome (GOLD analysis project Ga0222633, IMG submission 179816) | Saline water microbial communities from Ace Lake, Antarctica - #48 | ecosystem: Environmental > Aquatic > Non-marine Saline and Alkaline > Saline | place: Antarctica: Ace Lake | collected...
TTGATTGTGTGACCTCACTGGGCGGCATTGACGTGAATCTTGATGACTGGGGTGCTGACGCTGCATACAGCGGTACGCAGAAGTGCCTTTCCTGCGTACCCGGCCTGTCGCCCATTAGTTTTAGCGAGGCAGCAGTCGCCAGAGTCAAGTCGCGCAAGACCCCCGTCAGTTCATGGTTCCTGGATTTGACTCTGGTGATGGGGTACTGGGGCGAAGGCCAGACCCGGGCCTACCATCACACTGCGCCGGTCAATGCTCTTTATGGACTGCATGAGGCTCTGGTGATTCTGGAAGAAGAAGGTCTGGAGAATTCCTGGAAGAGACATCAGGATAATCACCTGGCACTAAGGGCAGGGCTCGAAGCGCTGGGTCTTGAGTTTATTGTTGCGGAGGATTACCGGTTGCCGCAGTTGAACACTGTCACCATTCCAGATGGGGTGGACGAGGCTTCTGTTCGTAAACAGCTGCTGAACCAGTACAACCTTGAGATAGGCGCCGGGCTGGGTGTGCTGGCCGGAAAAGTATGGCGTATCGGTCTGATGGGTTACGCGAGCAATCCGAAGAATGTCCTTTTCTGCGTTAACGCGCTTGAGAGTGTTTTGTCTGGTTACAATGCCCACATCAATAAGGGTGTCGCGACGGAAGCCGTGCAAAAGGCTTATAGTCAGGCAAGTTCTTGACCAGAGACTCCCTGACGCTTATTTTTTGATGCCTATTCTCTGACGCTTATTCCGGATTTTTATGCGAAGTTTTTGCGCCGGGCTATGCCAGCGAGTGCTTCAGAAACTGCCCGGTAAACGAATGTTCCATCCGGGCGATGTCTTCCGGCGTGCCGGTTGCAATGATTTCACCACCGCCCGAACCACCTTCGGGTCCAAGGTCAACAACCCAGTCTGCAGTTTTAATGACATCGAGGTTGTGTTCGATCACAACGATTGTATTCCCGTGATCCCTTAGCCTGTGAATGACTTCCAGCAATTGCTCGATATCGTGGAAGTGCAATCCAGTGGTTGGCTCATCCAGAATATACAGGGTTTTACCGGTGTCTCTCTTGGAGAGTTCACGGGCAAGCTTCACTCTCTGGGCTTCACCCCCTGAAAGGGTGGTCGCACTTTGTCCCAGTTTGATATAACCGAGACCCACGTCGAGTAACGTTTGCAGGCGGCGTTCGATCATCGGGACTGCGCCCAGGAACGAGTGCGCGTCTTCAACCGTTAACTCAAGAACTTCGTGAATGTTCTTTCCCTTGTAGAGGATCTCCAGGGTTTCACGGTTGTATCGCTTGGCTTTGCATTCATCGCAGGTGACGTAGACGTCGGGCAGGAAATGCATTTCAACTTTGATTAGCCCATCGCCCTGGCATGCCTCGCATCTGCCCCCCTTCACATTGAAGCTAAACCTGCCGGGCTTATATCCCCTGGATCTGGCTTCCTGCGTCGCGGCAAAGAGTTCCCTGATAGGTGTAAAGATTTGGGTATAGGTTGCGGGATTGGATCTCGGAGTTCGGCCAATAGGGCTCTGGTCGATATCCACGACCTTGTCCAGCTGATCCATGCCGAGTATTTCACCATAGGGTGCCACCTGTGGGTTGGTGGCGCCATTGAGTTCCCTTGCGGCGATCGGATACAGGGTCTGGTTAATCAACGTGGATTTACCTGAACCTGACACGCCGGTCACGCAGGTCATCAGGCCGATTGGAATCTCAAGGTCAACATTCTTCAGGTTATTGCCTGCCGCTGCGCGCAGCTTCAGTACCGCTTCCGGGTTAAAGACATGGCGTTCTTTGGGTACTTCTATTTTTCGCTTGCCGCTAAGAAACTGTCCTGTAATAGATCTTTCTTCTCTCAGAATATCGTCCAGGGTGCCGCTTGCAACAACCTCGCCGCCATGGACACCTGCCCCAGGACCAATATCAATCACGAAATCCGCTTGTCGGATAGCATCTTCGTCGTGCTCAACAATAATGACGGTATTGCCCAGGTCTCGCAGGCGGGTCAGTGTGCCAAGAAGTCTTTGATTGTCTCTCTGGTGCAGCCCGATTGAAGGTTCGTCCAGTATGTACATGACGCCAACAAGCCCCGCACCGATCTGGCTTGCAAGCCGGATTCTTTGTGCTTCGCCTCCGGATAGCGTATCCGCGCTCCGTGACAGCGTCAGGTAGTCGAGACCAACATCGACCAGGAAACCGAGCCTGGCCTGGATCTCTTTCAGGATCTTTTCTGCGATTTGCGCGCGCTGCCCCTCGAGTTTCAGGCCGGTGAAGTAATCAAAAGCATCACTGACTGATTGTGAAGTAATCTCGGTAAGAGATTTCTTGTTGATGGTTACCGCGCGGGCATCTGCATTTAAACGCGCGCCCTGGCATTCAGGGCAGTTCTGAGTACTACGAAACTTGGAAAGGTTTTCCCTGACCATTTGCGAATCTGTTTCACGATAGCGGCGCTCCATATTTGGGATGATCCCTTCGAAGGCATGGCCTCGGGTATATTCATCTCCACGATCGTTGACGTAACGAAACTGAATCTCCTCCTTACCACTGCCGCGAAGAACAATTTCCTGGTGCTTGCTGGAAAGTTCCCTGAACGGTGTTGCCAGGTTGAAACCGTAGTGTTCTGAAATTGAGCCAAGCATCTGAAAATAGTAGATATTTCTTCTGTCCCAGCCGTGAATTGCGCCTTCAGCCAGAGACAGTTCCGAGTCCTGGACCACTGAGTCCGGGTCAAAATACTGGCGCAACCCCAGCCCGTCACAACCCTGACATGCGCCTGCAGGATTGTTAAAGGAGAAGAATCTTGGTTCGATTTCCTGAATCGCATGCCCACATTGTGGGCATGCGAATCGTGAGGAGAACAGCAGGTCTTGCGTTTCCCCGTCAGTGAAACTGATTGCTGCGAGACCATCTGCCGCCTGTACGGCAGTTTCAAAAGAGTCCGCGAGACGGGTTGTCAGATCCGGGCGTATTCGAAACCTGTCGACGACAACCTCTATCGTGTGCTTCTTATTCTTGTCGAGGTCGGGTGTGGTATCAAGATCAGTAATGATGCCGTCAATACGAGCTCGCACGAAACCTTGTGAAGCGAGTTGTTTGAACACGTGCAGGTGTTCGCCCTTGCGTTCACGAATAATCGGGGCCAGCAGATTGACGCGAGTGTTTTCCGGCAAATCCATTACCTGGTCAACCATCTGGCTGATCGACTGCGCCTGTAACTTCACGCCGTGAGTTGGGCAGTGTGGTTCACCTACTCTGGCGAACAGCAGTCTGAGATAGTCGTAGATTTCTGTGATCGTTCCCACGGTAGAGCGGGGGTTGTGGCTTGTTGACTTCTGTTCAATGGAGATGGCTGGGGACAATCCCTCTATGTACTCGATGTCGGGCTTTTCCATCAGGGAAAGAAATTGCCTGGCGTAAGCCGACAGGGATTGGACATATCGCCTCTGGCCTTCTGCGTAAAGTGTATCGAAGGCCAGGGAGGACTTACCGGAACCAGACAGACCAGTGACAATAACCAGTTTGTCTCTTGGGATATCGAGGCTGATATTCTTCAGGTTGTGTGTCTTGGCACCATGGATTGAAATTGTATCCATCAGGAAGGGGTACCTTGTAAGGTAATCAAAGAGCTAACCTCGGCTTTGGTGATCGATCAAATCGACGTGCGATTTCAGTGAATGCCTCTGTCAGTGAGATAGCACACCCCGTCGTCCGTTCCATCGATGACGGGTCGGAAAGTTGGATGAACAGTGAACCTCAGTCTGAAAGCCAGCCGGTATCGGGCCGGGCAGTGATGTTATAAGTTTGCGGCACATCAAGCAAAAAAGTTCGTCAGTTTCTTTCCTTTGTCCTCCTGCTTTTTTACTGCCTGAACCAACATATCTGTTCCAGAATTGTGCCAAAGTGTCTTAGAAGAGTTATTATCCGAAGGTGGTGCCGAGCACCCCGGAATTAATGACGGGTATTGATCTACAGATACCGAATTGCAGATAGATAGCGGCATTTTAACGACAGATGGTTGGTTTCAACCCGAGAGGAATAGGAGAACAAGATGGCTCGCGGAATAAATAAGGTAATCCTGGTTGGTAATCTGGGCAGGGATCCTGAAACGCGTTATATGCCGAGCGGCGGAGCGGTTACAAACGTATCTATTGCGACATCAAAGGGATGGAAAGACAGGGACTCCGGTGAGCAGAAAGAGCGTACCGAATGGCACCGTATCGTCTTCTTTAACAGGCTGGCTGAAATCGCTGGCGAGTACCTGAAAAAAGGTTCCAAGGTCTACATTGAAGGTGAACTGCGAACCAGGGATTGGGAGAAGGACGGCCAGAAGCATTACACCACAGAGATTGTTGCAAACGAGTTGCAGATGCTGGATAGCCGCGGCGAGATGGGTAGCGGCGGCAGCGATGGATCTTATTCCGGTGGTTCAGGAAGTAGTCAGGGTGGCGGCGGCAGCGCGAGCCCGGCAGAGGACTTCGGGCCACCACCTTCTGATGATTTCGACGACGATATTCCCTTCTAGGGATTTTGCGATAAAGATCGGGCGGGCTAGTAAATCATCCAGAGCAATAAGCCCCCCAGGCCCAGCCGGTAGACAACGAATGGCAGGTATCCGATTCGGTTTATGAAGTTCAGCAGGACCACGATACAAAAGTAGGCAGAAAGCCCTGCCACGACAGTGGCGATACCAAGCGCTAACCAGTCTGGAGTGACGGGTTTGTGGAGAAGATCCCAGAGTTTTATCGTAGCGGCTCCGGCGATGGCCGGAATAGCGATCAGGAACGAAATTCTGGCTGCCTGTTCACGGGATTGACCCAGCAATAGTGCCATCGTAATAGTGACACCACTGCGCGAGGTGCCGGGAATCAGGGCAAGGCACTGTGCAAACCCAATGGCGATCGATCGAGCCGGGGTTAAGGGCTTTGCTGTTTCACCCCTCATATAATCCGCGATCCACAGGGCTATACCAAAAAAAATCGTGGTGAAAGCTATCACCTCTAATCCTCGAAACTCCGCTTCCACGACAAACCTTGCGAAATATCCCACCGGGATGATCGGCAGGCTGGCCAGAATAAGGTTGAAGGCGAAATTGCTGTCAGCGCTGGGCTGCCGACTCTGAACATACAGCAGGAGAGCTCTGGTGAGACGGATGATTTCGTGGCGGAAATAGACAACGACGGCTGCCAGCGACCCAAGATGAACCGCCGTATCAAAAGCCAACCCCTGGTCCGGCCAACCCAGTAATACGGAAGGAAGAATCAGGTGGGCTGAGCTTGAGATAGGTAAAAACTCGGTTATCCCCTGTATCAGCGCGAGTGCTAGGGCATGTACTGGATCCAATGTGTAAAACCTGTGGTGTCACAAAAGAACGCAGTTTAAAGAGACTATTGATTAAGTGCGAATCAGGTAGAATGCGCCGATGAAAGAAATCCCTCTATTCCCCGTGCCGCTGGTGCTGTTTCCCGGTGGAAAACTGCCGTTGCAGATCTTTGAAGCGCGCTATCTTGATATGGTCAAGAAATGCCTTCGTGAACAGACTGGCTTCGGTATTGTCATGATTACTGAGGGTGACCAGCTTCTGGGTAGCCCGGATGAACAGCTTCCAGAGATCTCCCATTGTGGCACTTACTGTTTGATCGTTGATTTCGACCAGGCCCCAAACGGGATGTTGAGTATTGTTATCGAAGGTGAACGAAAGTTTGTTATTCGCGACCAGTACGAGCAGCCTGACAGGTTAATGATGGCAAACGTTGAGTTTCTGCCGGTTGAACAAGAAGTGGATGTTCCTGAAGAAAGAGAACACCTTTCCGGATTGCTCGAGTCATTAATGGCTCATGAAGCCGTCCAAAGACTTCGCCTGGATTGTGATCTTGGCAAGGCGGTAGAAGTTGGTGCACGACTCACGGAGCTCTTACCCTGCCCTAACCATTTCAAGCAGAGGATGCTTGAAATGAAAGACCCGCTGATGCGGCTTGGCGAAATTGACAAATTGGTCGAACGAATACAGAAATCCAGCGAACCCCTGGGTAGATCTTCATAAGACACATTACCGGCGGTTGATGATCGTGTGCTCCCCTGCCGTGGGGTTTCTGGTCGCCGACCGGGCGTGTTCATAATCGACAAAGCGATAAGGTAAATGCTCGTCACGTCCTGCCGGTATCCCCAGTCTTCGGCATTGCACGAGCCGGTCCGGGGAATATCCAACATCCTCGAGAACCAGTTTATTTCGCGTTAGTGTGCCCTGATTCCAGTCCGGCACTTTCAGCCCAAGTGACCGGCACAGCAAAGTCTGGCCACTGCAGAGTTTTTCAGGCGATCGTATCCGCCCGTTGATGGGGTTCAGTTCCTGCATGACCTCCAGACAGATGTCTGGAGACCGTTGGTCGATAAAGGCAAGCCCGGATTTAATGAGCACTCCGTTGCCGTCTCCACTGGCGGAAAAATTAAGGGAATCTCCGCCTCTCGCGTAATACATATAGATAGTCCCGGGTACCATGAACATCGCTTTACGTTTCTCGGTAAAGCCCAGGGATGAATGACTTCCTCGTTCTGTTTGATAGTAGGCCTCGGTTTCAATGATTTTTGCGGACAGCCAGATATCCCCATGAACCGGGTGGCTAATTCGATGCCGAAGCACCTTTCCAATCAATGACCGGGCCAGTACCAGGGGTTCATGGTCGAAAAAAGTGGGTGACACTATCATGAGAGAAGCAGGGTATAATCCGCGTTTTCTCGAGAATTCTAAGCGATGGGTCTGTCAGAGTACATGCGCACTGTAGGTGTCGAAGCGCGGAAAGCATCTGTGCAAATCTGTCGTGCGTCCACAGAAACAAAAAATCAGGCACTACTGGCGATCGGGGAAGCTATCCTGTCCCAGCGCAGTGCACTCATGTCTGCCAATGAGCGGGACCTTGAAGCAGGCCGAAAGAACGGCCTCAGTGACCCAATGCTTGACCGGCTGATTTTCACGGACGAGCGTTTTGAAACAATGGTTGAGGGCCTCAGTCAGGTTGCAGCACTGAAGGATCCTGTCGGCGAAATTACGGATATGTCCTATCAGCCCAATGGTCTTCAAATAGGCAAGATGCGAACACCGCTTGGTGTGATTGGTATTATTTTTGAATCGAGACCGAATGTGACGATTGATGCGGCGAGTCTCTGCCTGAAATCTGGCAACGCTGCTATTTTGCGAGGGGGCTCTGAATCCATTCACTCCAACCTGGGCCTTGCAGGGTGTATTGAACTTGGACTGAAAAAAGTCGGCCTGCCAGCGGCGGTCGTACAGGTGATTAAAGATACCGATCGGAAATACGTAGGCGAACTCATCACGATGAATGAGTTTATTGATGTCATTGTTCCGAGAGGTGGCAATAGTCTGGTCGCGCGAATTACCGGTGAGGCGACGATTCCGGTGATAAAACATCTCGATGGGATCTGTCATGTTTACATCGATAAGGATGCTGACCTGGAAAAAGCCTATGCCATCGCAATTAACGCCAAGACCCAGAGATACGCGGTCTGCAATGCGATGGAAACGCTTCTGGTCGCTGCGGATGTGGCAGCTGACATTCTGCCCAGGCTTGCGGTTGGCTTCCATGATCATGGTGTGGAACTGCGCGGCTGTGAAAAGACAGTTGGCATATTGGGTTCAGAGGTACAGATTAGTCCGGCCCATGAGTCTGACTGGCATGAAGAATACCTGGCGCCAATCCTGTCCATTAGGACACTTGATGGCGTAGAAGACGCGATATCACATATCAATCACTATGGATCCAAACACACTGATTCCATTGTGACTGAAAACTATACGACCGCCCGACAGTTTCTCCGGGAAGTTGATTCCAGCTCAGTGATGGTGAATGCATCGCCGCGTTTCGCGGATGGTTTTGAGTATGGCCTTGGTGCAGAAGTCGGGATATCCACGGACAAGCTTCATGCACGTGGCCCAGTGGGGCTTGAAGGGCTGACATCCCAGAAGTATGTCGTATTCGGTGATGGCCAGATTCGCCAATGAACCCAACGTTGAAATTACGGTATGAATAGCACCCTCGTTTTCGGGGGTACTTTTGATCCGGTCCACAGGGGACATCTTGAGTCCGTTGGCGCTGTTGCGCGTTTGCTGGGTGATGTGGATGTTTACCTGGTGCCTTGTCAGATTCCGGCTCATCGACCGACGCCTGCAGCATCTCCGCAAGACAGGCTAAAAATGCTTGAGCTGGCTGTGGGCAGCCAGGATCGATTTTTTGTAGACGATTGCGAGCTTAGACGAGAGGGAACTTCTTATACCTTTGATACGTTGCACGGCTATCGTGAAAAGTTGGGCGAATTCGGGTCATTGCTGTTCCTGATGGGCTTCGACTCCTGGGTGACGTTGCCTGACTGGCATCGATGGACGGAGTTAACGGACCTGGCTCATCTGCTGATACTCGAACGACCGGGTGCGGAGCAGGACTGTCCGGATGTTTTACGGAGGTGGAGTGAAACCAGGCAGGTTCAGGATCCTGCCGAGATGATGAGTAGCGCCTCTGGCAAAATCTGTTTCCTGTCGCTTGATCAGATAGACGTCTCGGCCAGTGGGCTGAGGACGGCGATAGCCCAGGGTGAGTCGATTGGCGGGGATGTAAACCCGCTCGTCATGAACTATATAAAAGAACACAAATTATATACCGGTGCATCTTCAAAAAAGCAGGTGTCCGGCAAACGAATGGAGCACTAATGGATAGCGAAGCACTAAGGGATCTGGTTGTAGAGGCCCTCGAAGACATCAAGGGACGCGAGATTGTCACCATGGATGTCAGGAAACAGACTGACATTGCTGATTACATGGTGGTCGCCAGTGGTGGAACCAGCAGGCAGGTTAAAGGTCTCATTGATAGTGTGCTTGTGAAAGCGAAAGCAGCGGGCGCGAACGTGGTGGGCATCGAAGGCCAGGATACAGGCGAGTGGGTGTTGCTCGATCTGACCGATGTGATTGTTCATGTGATGTTGCCCGCCGTAAGGGAGTTTTACGATCTTGAGCGTTTGTGGAGCATGGGTCCTAACAAGGAAGAAAAATCGGTTGACTAGGAAATCTCTGTTTGGGATTGGGGTTTCGAGTTGTTAAAAATTGATTTAGTGGCCGTTGGTACACGTCCACCTCCCTGGGTAGTGCAGGGTATTGAGCAATACGGTTCGCGAATGAAACGCGATTGTCACTTTCAGATTCTGGAAATCAAAACATCGGATAGAAAGAAAAAACAATCGGTCGCTACGTATCAGGAAGACGAGGCTCAGCTCATAGGCAGCCACCTGAATGCCGGTGCGCGGGTGATTGCCATGGACAGTCGAGGCAAGATTTGGAGTACGGAACAACTCGCTGGCAAAGTAGAGGCCTGGAGCCAGCAAACCAATCACTTCCAGTTTGTCATTGGTGGTCCCGATGGGCTGGCAGATGTCATCCTTAACAGGGCCGATGAAATCTGGTCGCTGTCGAACTTAACCTTCCCGCACTTTCTGGTTAGAGTGCTTCTGGCAGAACAGATTTATCGAGCGCTCATGTTGAATGCGAATCACCCATATCACAAATGATTGGTTATGGCTGAACCTCTAGCACTAAAAGATCACACCTGGGAAAGCAGAATCTTCTTTGAGCGGATTGTTGTTGGCTTTGGGGTGCTGGTCATTCTGACGTTGTTTCTTGTCGCGCGTTTTTTCTATTTGCAGATCGTCCAGTACGATGTTTATGCCACTTTATCTGATAAGAATCGTATCCAGGTTCAACCCGTACCACCGATCAGGGGCCTTATTTATGATCGCAACGGTGTATTGCTCGCAGACAACGCACCATCATTTAACCTCACGATTACGCCGGAACGCGTGGAGGACCTGGATCAGACACTGATTCAGCTTGGTTCGATGTTGAGTTTGTCCGATGACGACATTACAAGTTTTGGAAACCGGGTTAAACGTCGACAACGACCTTTTGAATCTGTGCCCCTGCTATTTAAGCTCACCACCGAGGAGATCGCGCTATTTAGTGTCGACAGACATACATTACCGGGTGTGGAGGTAGAGGCAAAACTGGTTCGACATTATCCTCTCGGAGAGATGATGGTTCATGCCGTCGGGTCAGTAAGACGTATCAATGAATCGGATGCCCGACGGCTTGATGCAGTTGCCTATTCCGGCACTGACCATGTAGGCAAAATTGGCGTAGAAAAGTTCTACGAGGAAGACCTGCTTGGGCGTGTTGGGTACCAGCAGGTTGAGATCGATGCCCGTGGCAAAGTGATGAAGATACTGGAATCCAACCTGCCTTCGCGCGGTAAAGACCTGGTTCTGCATATCGATAGTTCATTGCAGGCCGCTGCCAGTGCGGCGCTCGGAGATAGGCGGGGAACCGTCGTTGCTATCGAACCTAAAACGGGCGGGATACTGGCGCTGGTCAGTAAGCCTGGGTATGACCCTAACCTTTTCGTCACCGGCATCGACCACAAAACATATGCGGCGCTGCGGGATTCCAAAGATGTGCCGCTTTTTAATCGCGCGGTCCAGGGGCAATATGAACCCGGTTCCACACTTAAACCTGTTATCGCCCTTGCCGGTCTGGTGACCGGCATGACAAACCCTGACTACACGATTGACGATCCGGGATGGTTCAAACTGCCGAATAACAAGCGGTTGTACAGAGACTGGAACTGGCGTGCCTCTGGAACAGGTGGCCATGGGAAGGTCAATCTTGAGAAAGCCATTTACCGGTCCTGCAATGTTTACTTTTACGGCCTTGCGGTAAAGATGGGAATAGATCGGCTTGATGACTATCTTGCTCTTTTTGGTTTTGGCGTGAACACAGCGCTGGATTTGCCGGAAGCAAGGAGCGGCCTGCTTCCTACCAGAGAGTGGAAGGAAGATACGAGGGGACTACCCTGGTACCCCGGGGACACCGTGAATATCGGCATTGGGCAGGGCGATATGCTGGTGACGCCGCTTCAGCTTGCAACAGCGGTGACCGTTATCGCTAATCGCGGAAAGTGGGTTTCTCCCAGGATGCTGAAGTCAGGGAGTGACCTGCTCGATCAGTCCACCGTGCCGAGGTTGGATAGCATAGAGCTGATACCTGACCCGGTATGGGATCTTGTGATTGGGGCTATGGAAAAGGTCGTACACAGGGGTAATCAGGGCTATGGTGAAAACGGCACGGCGTGGGCCTATATTGGCCGGGACATTGAATACCGAATGGCGGGCAAATCCGGCACGGCGCAGGTGGTAGGGATCAAGCAGGGAGAGCTATACGAAAAGGAAGAACTCGATGAACGCCAGCGAAAGCACGCATGGTTTGTCGCATTCGCTCCGGTTGATAATCCAACGATAGCGCTGGCGGTGCTGGTAGAAAATGGTGGGGGCGGAAGTGAATTCGCCGCACCTGTTGCCCGGGCAGTCCTTGATCACTATCTGCTGAAAAATACCGAAATCGCTGGAAGCGAAGTAGTCTCTACAGGTGATGAATTGTGAGCCAGGATTTTGTCCGACAGTTGCCAGGTTCCGGGCTGGTCAACCAACGCAAAGCGGGTATTGGTGACTCCCTGCACCTCGATGTTCCTATGCTCCTGCTGTTGCTGATCATTTCCGCCTACGGGCTACTGATTTTGTACAGTGCAGTGGGTCAACAGATTGAACCCGTTATTTCCCAGAGCATCAAGATTTTGATGGGCCTGGGTGCCATGGTGGTGATCGCGCAGATACCCCCCGTTGTTTATATGCGACTGGCACCCTGGATCTTCCTCCTTGGCTTGCTGATGCTGGCACTTATCTATTTTATTGGTGTTGAAGTGAAAGGGTCCTATCGTTGGCTGAGAATTCCTGGCGTTCTTACCTTTCAGCCCTCGGAAATCATGAAGCTGGTATTGCCCCTGATACTTGCATGGTATTTTCAGGGCAGGCACCTGCCGCCGAAGACGCGCCATGTTTTCTGGTCACTGGTGATTATCGTTATTCCGGTGATGCTGATTGCATTTCAACCGGATCTTGGGACGTCGCTCATCATTGCAGCATCCGGGTTATTCGTTTTGCTTCTCGCCGGTGTCTCGTGGCGCCTGGTGTTTTCCGCGATTGGTCTGGCCGTTGTTTCGGCGCCCGCGCTCTGGTTTGTGATGAGGGACTATCAAAGGCAAAGGATACTGACTCTGCTTGACCCGGAAAGAGATCCCCTGGGTGCAGGTTGGAATATCATCCAGTCGAAAACCGCGATTGGCTCGGGCGGGTTGTTTGGCAAGGGTTTATTCGAGGGAACCCAGTCAAACCTGGACTTTCTTCCTGAAAGCCAGACAGACTTTATTATCGCGGTGCTGGCGGAAGAGCTGGGGCTGGTTGGCGTTGTTGTGTTATTGATACTTTATTTACTGTTGATTGGCCGGGGCGTCATTCTTTCTGTTCAGGCTCAGGACACCTTCGGTCGTTTATTATCAGGCAGTATAACCTTTACTTTTTTTGTGTATGTGTTTGTTAACATAGGCATGGTGAGTGGCGTCATTCCGGTAGTCGGGGTGCCACTACCTTTCGTTAGCTTTGGTGGAACGTCAATTCTTACGTTGTTTGCAGGCTTTGGTATTTTAATGTCGGTGCATACTCACCGAAGGATAACTTTGTGATTTCCCGAATAATATTTTTTATGCTGTTGGTTTCTCCGGTCACGACTTACGCGGTTGAGTATGCGGACAGAGAGGAAGTCCAGGCTTTCGTCAAGGAACTGGCTGCCCAGGAGTCCTTCAATGAACGAGAGCTGCTCACGATTTTTCGACATGCGAAATACAAACAGAAGATCATCGACGCAATCACTCGCCCGGCAGAGAAAACGCTAAACTGGGACAAGTACCAGGACATATTTCTCACTGAACGAAGAACCTTGTCTGGTATTGAGTTCATGGAGGACAACCGAGCCGCACTAGAGGCTGCTTACGAGACCTATGGTGTGCCGCCCGTTATCATCACGGCGATCATTGGTGTCGAAACCATGTATGGCAGTATATCCGGCAACTACCGTGTTCTGGATGCGCTCTCCACGTTATCCTTTGATTATCCTCCCAGATCCAAATTTTTTAAACGTGAGCTAAAAGAATTCATTCTGCTGGCGCGTGAAGAAAAACAGATGATCACTGATCTAAAAGGGTCCTACGCGGGTGCCATGGGTCTGGGCCAGTTCATTCCCAGCAGCTATCGCGCCTATGCGGTTGATTTCGATGGCGATGGCTTTCGTGATATCTGGAATAACCCGACCGATGCAATCGGTAGTGTCGCCAATTACCTGAACAAGCATGGATGGCAGCGTGACAAGCAGATTACCTTCGAGGTGAGTGCATCGGAAGTACCCGCAGACCTGTTTAATGTGTCGTTAAAGCCAACCAGGTCGATCAAAGCGTTAAGGTCGCTTGGAATGACCGACGATTTGCCACCTCTGGATGCCGAGCAGATTGTTTCCCCAATGCGGCTGGATGGAAAACAGGGTGAGGAATACTGGATTGGGCTCAAAAACTTTTATGTCATCACCCGATATAATCACAGCAAGCTCTATGCGATGGCCGTTTTTCAGCTAAGCGAGGGTCTTCGCCAGGGTGCCGGAACCGTCGCTGCTCGGTAATCATTTAATTGTGTCGTTAAGGTTCTTCATCATTGTCGTTGTTCAATGCAGCCTGCTTGTGGGCTGCGCCACGCCGCAATTGATTAAGCCGTCAGGTGCTGGACCCAAACTTGGTCCCAATCAGTATGAAGTGTTCGGTCAGGTCTACGAAATCATGCAGGAGAATGCGGGGTATCTGGAGATCGGGATAGCCTCCTGGTACGGGAAGAAATTTCATGGCCGCCTGACTGCAATGGGTGAGACCTACGATATGTTTGGACTAACGGCGGCTCACAAGGCACTTCCTTTGCCGACTGTTGTCAAAGTCACTAATCTTGATAATGGTCAGAGTATCGTCGTTCGAGTGAATGACAGGGGCCCCTTTCATGATGACAGGCTTATTGATCTGTCCTGGAGTGCTGCCAAAGCGCTTGGATTCGAAAACAAGGGGACGGCGCCGGTTGTCGTTGAAGCATTAGATGAGGTAAATCACCCGGAACTTGGGGTGAGGCATCAGGAAACTTACTATCTGCAGGTTGGTGCCTTTAAATCCCGCCATGGCGCCGAGAAGCGGCTGGAAGGCGTGGAACTGGCGATACCAGAGGGCGTGCCGGCACGTATTCTTACCAGTGAGACAAAAACAGGTATTTTATATAAGGTCTGGATTGGACCGCTGGCAGATCCGGAAGAAGAAAGCCTCGTGGCCCTCCGGATTCAGGATCGTAATCTGGGCAAGGCCCTTAGGGTTACGGTTGAATAGAAAGATAACAGAAAGATACAAGGAAGGAGACCAACGGTGTCTAAAGGAATAAACGTTCTCGTAGCTGGCATGTCGCTTTTTGTGGTGCTTTTTGTGGGGTCTGGCGTTCAGGCTGCTCCCGCAATCCTGCCTGCCCCACCGCAACTGGCTGCGGAAGGATACCTTCTGATCGATGCTGCGACGGGAACTTCCCTGGTCGAATTCAATGCAGACCAGCGGCTGCCGCCAGCGAGCTTAACCAAGATAATGACGAGCTATGTGGCGGAGAAGGAAATCGAACGAGGCACCATTACCCTGGACGATGAAGTCGATGTCAGCGTCAAGGCCTGGCGGATGGAAGGCTCACGAATGTTTATACAGGAGGGAACAAAGGTTCGACTGGCGGACATTCTGCGAGGAATCATTATTCAATCCGGGAATGATGCCAGTGTGGCATTGGCTGAACATGTGGCTGGAAGCGAAGAGGCGTTTGCTGACGTCATGAACCAGTATGCCCAGCAACTTGGGATGAAAGATACCCACTTTGTTAACGCAACAGGGTTGCCTGACGAAAACCACTATACAACAGCGAGCGATCTCTCCCGGCTTACCGTTGCACTGATCAATGAGTTTCCTGAACATTACAAAATCTACTCGGAAAAATACTTCACTTACAGCGACATCAGGCAACCGAACAGAAACAGGCTGCTGATGCGTGACAGCTCTGTTGATGGTGTGAAAACAGGCCACACTGAAGCTGCCGGCTTTTGTCTGGTCGCATCGGCGGTTCGTGGTGACATGCGATTGGTTTCCGTCGTTATGGGCGCATCTTCTGAAGAAGGCAGGGCCGCGGAAAGCCAGAAACTGCTCACCTATGGATTCCGCTATTTCGAAACGGCGCGCCTGTATCGAGCTGACGAAGCGTTAAGGCAGGTCAGGGTCTGGGGAGGCCAGCATGGGTCTGTGAAACTTGGTCTTACCGCTGACGTTGTGATGACTATTCCAAAAGGTGTCCGTGATGAACTTCAGGCCCAGATCCAGATTCAGAAAGAGATTCACGCACCTATCGAGAAAGGTGATGAGCTGGGGTCGCTTACAGTCAGTTTGCCGGACAAAGATGACATTTCTGTACCGCTAACCGCGTTAAACGGCGTTCAGGAAGCTGGATTGCTTGCCAGAATATGGGATTCCATTCTCCTGTTCTTCGTCAGCATTTTCGGCGGCGATCCTCTTGAGTACACACCCTGAGAAAAAAATGACTCAAAACGATGATTCAAAAAATGGGACAGAACCCAAAATAATATTTCCCTGCGATTACCCTATAAAGGTAGTGGGAGATGTGACACCGGATTTTCATAGCCGGGTGTGCGATGTGGTGGCGAAGCACGATCCAACAATGACGACCGACAAAATCTCCCAGAGGACCAGCAGGAAAGGAAACTTCGTTTCCATATCCTTTATGTTGGTTGCCCAGAGTAAGGAGCACCTGGACGTGTTGTTTGTGGACCTTAAGGAAATCGAATCCGTAAGACTGGTTCTGTAGAATGGGTCCGCCGCTTGTTGTTAAAAACCTTGGTGTAAAACCCTACACCGAGACCTGGCAAGCAATGAAAAGCTTCACCGATAACCGCGACGAGAGCACAGCCGATGAACTATGGTTCGTGCAGCATCCACCCGTTTTTACCCTTGGCCAGGCCGGAAAACCCGAACATCTGCTGGCGCCAGGGGACATTCCGGTTGTCCATTCCGATCGGGGAGGGCAGGTGACTTATCATGGGCCGGGTCAGCTTGTGTGTTACTTGTTGCTGGATATTCGGCGGCTGAAACTGGGGGTTCGCGACCTGGTGACAGTGATCGAGCAATCGATTGTCCAGTTGATCAATGCTCACGGGGTGTCAGCAGAATCCAGACCTGAGGCGCCTGGTGTGTATGTTGATGGCAGGAAACTAGCAGCGCTTGGTCTGCGCATTCGAAAAGGCTGTAGCTACCATGGTCTGAGCCTGAATGTGGACATGGACCTTGCCCCCTTCTCGAACATTAATCCCTGCGGCTTTGAGGGTCTGGAGGTCATTGATATGAAACGCCTTGGCATTGACAGATCTATGACAGAGATTATGGAACAGCTGACAGAGATCCTTGTCCTGCAAATCGGGTATGATGTCAAAGCCAGATTGAGAGCGCTCTAATGGTCGACAAGAATCGCATGGTCCCCGGAGAGAAATTGAGAGGAGCGGACAAGGTTCGCCGAATTCCTGTCAAGGTTATCCCCACGACGGCCATGCCACGAAAACCTGACTGGATACGAGTCCGTATGCGGGCGAATCCGGAGATCTCCCGGATCAAGGATATCCTCAGGCAGAGAAAGTTGGCTTCCGTCTGTGAAGAAGCCAGTTGTCCTAACCTGCCAGAGTGTTTTTCACACGGAACCGCGACGTTCATGATCATGGGTGAAATCTGTACCCGGCGTTGTCCTTTTTGCGATGTTGCCCATGGTCGCCCGAACGAGCTGGATACCGATGAGCCGAGGCAACTCGCAGAAGCTGTCCAGGAGATGGGCCTTAAATATGTCGTCGTGACGTCAGTGGACCGCGACGACCTGAAGGACAGCGGCGCCGCGCATTTTGCGGAATGTATTTCGACTATCAGGTCGCTCAACCCGGGAACGACGATTGAAGTGCTGGTGCCTGACTTCCGGGGACGCATGGAGATTGCACTCGATATTTTGTCTGATACGCCACCTGATGTGTTTAATCACAATCTTGAAACCGTACCACGCCTTTACAAAAAAGCCCGACCTGGCGCTGATTACAAATGGTCGCTGGAGCTACTGCGCCAATTCAAGGGCAGGAATGCGGATACCCCGACCAAATCAGGGTTGATGCTCGGCCTCGGGGAAACCAATGATGAAGTGATTGAAGTAATGAAAGACCTGCGCGATCACAAGGTGGAAATGCTGACACTTGGACAGTATTTGCAACCTAGCCGTGATCATCTTGCGATTGAACGCTGGGTGCATCCAGATGAATTTGACGAGTTGGCCAGGGTAGGACGTGAGCTGGGCTTTCATCAGGTCGCCAGTGGCCCGCTTGTCAGGTCTTCCTATCACGCT
>Ga0222633_1001048_pt1 | contig 17423 bp, 18 predicted proteins | sample AntAcemetageno48_FD_179816 | JGI IMG/M metagenome (GOLD analysis project Ga0222633, IMG submission 179816) | Saline water microbial communities from Ace Lake, Antarctica - #48 | ecosystem: Environmental > Aquatic > Non-marine Saline and Alkaline > Saline | place: Antarctica: Ace Lake | collected...
TCATCTCGACCGAAGTGGAGAGATCTCTCTTTTGATTCTCGCGAGCAGGAGATTTCTCCGTTCCGTGGCTACGCCACTACAGTCGAAAAGACGGAGGAGGTGGCGTCTCTCACCACTACAGTCGAAAAGACGGAGGAGGTAGCGTCTCCCACCACTACAGTCGAAAAGCCGGTGTTGGATCGCGTCATCTCGACCGAAGTGGAGAGATCTCTCTTTTGATTCTCGCGAGCACGAGATTTCTCCGTTCCGTGGCTACGCCACTACAGTTGAAAAGACGGAGGAGGTGGCGTCTCTCACCACTACAGTCGAAAAGACGGAGGAGGTAGCGTCTCTCGCCATTGCAGTCGAAAAGACGGAGGGGGTAGCGTCTCTCACCACTACAGTCGAAAAGCCGGTGTTGGATCGCGTCATCTCGACCGAAGTGGAGAGATCTCTCTTTTGATTCTCGCGAGCAGGAGATTTCTCCGTTCCGTGGCTACGCCACTACAGTCGAAAAGACGGAGGAGGTGGCGTCTCTCGCCACTGCAGTCGACATGACGGAGGGGGTAGCGTCTCTCGAAGTGTGCTCATGGGTTGCACCCTTAACGGACAGTCCTGAGAGCATAAAGTACCCTGCCGGTTGCGCACAGGGTTCCATCATCGTTTCTAATATCCACGTGAATCGTGCATAGCTGTCTGCCGCGCTTGATCACCTTGGCTTCAGCATCAATCCAGCTGCCGTGCGCCTGCCTCAGGTAGGTAATTTGAAGATCAGCCGTACCGGCAGGCTCGCTGCCTTCTCGGATGTTAGTGAAAACGGCGGGTACGGCTGCCAGATCAATCATGGTTGAAAGTACCCCTCCATTGACGCTTCCACCGATGCCTGTCGGGGTACCTTCGTGGATATTAAGTCGAATTCGAGCGTAGTCTTCGCGCGTTTCTTCGAGGGTTAAACCCAGGTATTGATGAAAAGGATCGCTATTGAAATCAAAGGAATTATCTACCTTCATGATTGCACCATGCTGAAGAAGAGAAAGCGCGAAGGCCTTTTCCGTCGCTTCGACGACACGTGAACCGGTGTTATCACCTCCAGTGAAAATTTCGTCGTAATATGCCCGTCGGTACCGGTAGCAATGCCGAGGCAGCCAGGTTTCATCATTTTGATTCCCGTTTGTTATGAAAAACAGTTCGGGGCAGCATAGGGTTTAGTCAAAAAACTTGCAAAGACGCGCCGACATCTGCGGACGGATGCGGCATCATACCTATCACTCGGGCCACTTTAAAAAGGACAGGACGTAATATGAAGCCACTCATTGTATACGGCGTACCTTTTTCACAACCCGTAAGAGCAGTTCTATGGCTGCTCTTGCTAAAGCGTATGCCGTTTGAGCTGGTGCTCACCAATCCAGGTTCAAAAGGAGACACGGGTAGCCGTAATCCTGCGTACCTCGCCAAGAATCCGAGTGGCACGATCCCGTGTATAGAAGAACCGGAGACAGGATTTACGCTGGGTGAAGCGCACGCGATCATGACTTATCTGGCTCGAACGAATAACTGGACTGATGTTTATCCTGATGACGAAAGAGTCAGGGCAAAAATTGATTCGTACCTTCACTACCATCACCGAAATGTCAGGGAAGCCTCAATCGGGCTGGTGGCTCCCAAAATCAGGAAGGACCTGGATATCCCGGAACTCATCCAGGCATCCGCGAAGCGCAGCCTGACGGCTGCATTGAAGACGCTTGAGCATCACTACCTGGTAAATAACAAATTCCTCATGGGCGGTTCTGTCACGCTGGCAGACCTTGCCGCCTATGTAGAGATTGGGCAGTTGCAACCTCAATTCACCAATGTGTTCGACCTGACACCGTTCCCCAATGTATGCCGATGGCTAACTGACATGAGCCGTGTAGAAGGTCACGATGATGTCCATGTGGTACTTAAGGAGCTTGGCGACATCAGCGAGCTTGCGCCTGATATGGATGCCATCAAAAATGCCAACAAGCAGGCCTTACGGGCGCTTAAGGCAAAGCTTGCCACGCTTTAACTGTTGAAGGAGTAGTCAAAAATGGAAAAGAGAAGAATGGGGCGACACGGGCTGGAAGTGCCTGCGCTGTGCCTCGGGACGATGACGTTTGGACTGCAGGTTGATGAGAAGCTGTCGCGGAGCATTCTCGATAAGGCCGTCGAGAATCGACTCACCTTCCTGGATACGGCCGATGCGTATCCACTGGGCGGAGACCTGAGCACGCTCGGCGACACAGAGGCGATCATTGGTCGCTGGATGAAGGACAAGGGTAATCGTGATGACCTCATTGTTGCCACCAAGTGCTTCGCACCCACGCGCCGTGGGCTGAACAATGCGGGCCTTTCCCGACAGCATATTATGGAATCCATTGATAATAGCCTTCGTCGACTGCAAACAGATTATGTAGACCTCTATCAGTCACATGGGTTTGATCCTAATACCCCGATTGAAGAATCATTGCGTGCGTTTGAAGATCTCGTCACTGCAGGCAAGGTCCGATACGTGGGCTGTTCCAACTACCCCGCGTGGAGACTGGGACAGGCATTGCGAGCTGCGGACGGGCTTGGCGTCAGCGGGTATATTTCGCTGCAGCCGCGCTACAACTTGCTATATCGAGATATAGAAACGGAACTCCTGCCGCTGTGTGTGAGCGAAGGCATAGGTGTCATCGTTTACAACCCGCTGGCTGGAGGATTCCTTTCCGGTAAATACAAGCCAGGACAGGAACCGGTAGATGGCACCCGGTTTACCCTTGGCACCGCCGCAGATAGATACCAGGAACGTTACTGGCACGAAGCGCAATTCAACGCAGTCGAAACGCTGAAAAAGGTCGTCGAAGCCAAAGGCCTGAATATGGTGTCGGTCGCGGTTGCCTGGGTGTTGAAACAACCGGGGATAACCTCTGCGATTATCGGTGCTTCGAAACCCGAACAACTGGACGCCAATCTTGCCGCATTTGGTGTCGAGTTCGACGATGAGCTTAGCGAAGCCTGTGAAAGTGCGTGGTGGTCGCTGCCGAGAAAGCCTGTTGCCGAGGGGTATCGGTAGTCAGCTCTTGTCTAGTATCACTGGCGTAGATTTTTTAGTCGAACTCGAGTGAAGTGAACTCCCTACCGTGGAGTTCGCCGGAAAGGTACTATCTGAAATTAGCTCGTCAATCTCATCAATCAGAAACGGGAAACTAAGAGGAATAAATGTCGATAATCAAACTGCGTGTGAATCAGGAAAACTTTGAGCTGGAGGTGACGGACGATATGCCGTTGCTCTGGGCCTTGCGCGATGTAATTGGCCTGACTGGCACAAAATATGGCTGTGGGATAGGGCAGTGCGGGGCCTGTACCGTGCATGTCAACGGTAATCCTGTAAGAAGCTGTCTGATGACCGCAGCAGATGCTGAAGGTCAGGAGATTACGACGATCGAAGGCCTTGCGGCAGGCGGCGAGTTGGATATCCTTCAACAGGTCTGGATAGACAAGGACGTGGCGCAATGTGGTTACTGTCAGGCCGGACAGATAATGTCGGCGGCGGCGCTGCTTGCCAGCAACAAAAAGCCTTCGGATGAAGATATCGACAGTGCAATGTCAGGCAACTATTGCCGGTGTGGCACGTACATCAGGGTTCGTGAAGCCATTCATAGCGCGTCACAATTCTATGACGCATCCAGGGAGGCGACATCATGAGTGACAAGCTTACCCGTTCGATTGTCAGAAGCCTCCAGGATCACAAACTTGATCGACGAACTTTCCTGAAGCTGGGCGGAATATCCGGCGCAGGGTTCGTTCTGGCATCGGCGCTCCCAAACACGACAAACGCTGCGGATAACCCCAGTCTGGTTGGTTCGGTAGACCTGAACGCTTACGTTAGCGTGGGAGAGGACGGGAAGATTGTCATTCTGTCAGGCACGCCGGAAATGGGCCAGGGAATCAAAACGTCTTTGCCAATGATTGTGGCAGAAGAAATGGGGGCGAACTGGGACGATGTCACCGTTGTGCAGACTTCCATTGTGGACACGGACAAGTACGGTAAACAGGGAACGGGCGGTTCCTATACGGTTAATGCCAACTTCAACCTGATGCGTCAAATGGGTGCCACAGCAAGGGATATGTTCCTGAGTGCCGGTGCGCTTTCAATGGAATTACCTAAACAGGAATTGAAAGCCGAGAACTCTGTCGTGTTCCACCCTTCCTCTGGCCAGTCTCGCACCTTCAGGGAACTGGTGGCAATTGCCTATAAACAACCCGTTCCTGCGATAGAAGACCTGGTGTTCAAGGGCAGGCAGGAGTACCGCATTATCGGGACCGCCAAGAGCCAGGTCGATAGTCTTGAGATCGTCACAGGTTTAGGGGATTTTGGGATCGACACGCGAGTGCCGGGAATGCTCTATGGCGCTTACGTGAAGAGTCCCTCTGTTGGGGGGAAACTCATCAGTGCCAATATTGAGGAGATCAGGCGTGAACCCGGGATCATCGATGCCTACTTAATAAAGGGTAACGGCGAACCACGTGAGTTGATGGATGGTGTCGGTATCGTTGGCACCAGTACCTGGGCGGTATTCAAGGCGAAAGAGAAAGTCAGGGCGCGCTGGGATGAAACACTGGCATCCAGGGACAGCTGGACAGGCTTCAAGAAATACGCCGAATCGATCGATTCATCGACCGGCGACAGAGAAGTCGTCTCCAGGGGCGAGGTAGACCAGGTTTTTTCGGATGATTCGAACTCAGTTATCGACAGCTTCTATGAGTTCCCTTATGTGTCACATATGTGTCTTGAGCCAATGAACTGTACGGCACATTTTAAACCAGGAACAAACGGCTCGAAGGATCATCTGGAAGTATGGCTGCCCACGCAAAATGGTCCGCGTTTCCAGACTGTCGCCGAAAAACTCTATGGCCTATCCAAAGCCCAGCTCACGATTAATATCAAGAGAATGGGCGGGAGCTTCGGCCGGCGCACCAGTTTTGAGTATGCGTGCGAAGCTATTGAGCTATCCAAACGGTCCGGCAAGCCCGTCAACCTGACATGGTCACGGGAAGACAGTATCAAGCATGATTATTTCAGGGTGGGTGGGTTTCAGAAACTTCGCGCAGCCATCAACGCTGACAATCAGGTGGTTGGATGGGAAGAACACGCCATTTGTGTAGAGCAGAAAGGCAAGCTGGCGATTGGCTCCGGGTTCAGGGATGGTGCCTTTCCCTTGTCAAACTTTCCGACCGCCCGTGGCACCATGACGCTGACAGAGATGAATACTCTCGTTGGCCCCTGGCGAGCACCCTGGTCAAATACCCACGCGTTCGTTACCCAGTGTTTTATTCATGAAATTGCGGTGGCTACCGGCAGGGATCACGCGGAGTTACTGCTCGAAATGCTGGGCGAACCCCGATGGCTGGAAGAGGGGAATATCAGGACCATGAACACAGGTCGTTCAGCTGATGTCATCAGGCTGGCCACTGAGAAAGCGGGTTGGGGGCGAGAGATGCCTGCCGGCAGAGGACTTGGTCTTTCGTTTTACTTCTGTCACGCGGCACATATTGCCGAAGTGGCAGAGGTGAGCGTCGATGAAAACAAAAAGCTCACAGTACACAAGGTAACGGTAGCGGTAGATGTCGGCCCTATTGTGAACATGAGTGGTGCTTTAAACCAGGTGCAGGGCTCGGTTATCGACGGTCTCAGCACCATGGTTGGACAGAAAATTACCATGGAGAACGGAATAATCGAACAGACCAACTTTCATCAGTATCCCGTGCTGAGAATTGCCGCAGCCCCTGACGTTGAAGTGCATTTTATACAGAGTGACAATGAACCGACCGGGCTGGGTGAACCCGGGTTGCCGCCGCTGGCACCGGCGGTCGCCAATGCAATTTTTGCAGCAACCGGTGAACGGGTCAGGAAGATGCCCCTGGTGGAGGAAGGTTTTTCCGTTTGATGACCGACTAGTTGCCTGTAAAGACCGGCTCACGTTTTTCAACAAAAGCAGCGATACCTTCTTTGGCATCCTGGGTGACGCTGCAGGTGTTCTGCGCATAGGTTTCATATTCGAGCGCTTCGCGTAACGTTGAATCCATGCTGCGGTATATAGCGCGTTTCGCCATACGGATCACGATGGGGGGACCTGCTGCAAATGAGTTGGCCATCGCCAGGGTTGTCGCCATGAGAGCATCCGGCGACTCAAGTTGTGAAACAATGCCCAGCTCGAGTGCTTCCTGGGCGGTGATCATTTTGCCCGACCAGATCAGTTCACAGGCCTTGGCCGTACCCACAATCCGGGGCAGGAAGTAAGTGCCGCCCCAGTCCGGATGCAGGCCACGTCTTGCAAAGGTTTCGCCAAACTTCGCCGTGTCCGCCGCAATACGGATATCACAGGCCAGGGCGATGTTCATGCCCGCACCCGCTGCAGCACCGTTGACCGCTGCGATGATGGGCTTCGTTGAGTCACGCAATGCCAGGACAATCCTGTCCCGAATCGGGTCAATCTTGTCATTCAGTACGCTGGCCTTGCCTGACTGACGCGCGTCATTCATGGCTTTGACATCACCGCCGGAACAGAAACCTTTGCCTGCACCGGTAATAACGATGACACGCACGTTGCTGTCATTTTCAGCCTGCTCAAGCGCCGCGACAAAGCTCGTCCGCATGCCCGGTGTTAGGGCGTTGAGTGTTTCTGGTCTATTGAGTGTGATTGTCGCGACGAGGTTATCGACGTTGTAAATCAGGTGCTCGAAATCCATTGAATATAGTTCCTTCTAGGCAGTTAAGCCTTGATACTATCCAAACAGGGAGAGAAATTCACATGCAAGCAGCGTACACAGAAGACCAGGAGCAGTTTCGCGAGGTGGTGTCGCGATTCCTTAAGGCGAAGTCGACGGCCACAGAGGTTCGTCGATTGATGGCGTCGAGCGAGGGCTACGACTCAGCGGTATGGCAACAGCTGTGCGGGGAAGTTGGTCTCGCTGGCACCCATATTCCCGAAGAGTACGGTGGGTTTGGTTTTGGACCGATTGAGCTGGGTATAGTGTCTGAGGAAATGGGCCGTCACCTCTACTGTGGACCTTTCTTTGCCTCCTCTGTGATGGCTGGCTACGCCCTGCTAAATGGTGCGACGGAGACTCACAAGTCCGCAATCCTTCCTGATATAGCCTCGGGTGCCAAAATTGCGACGCTCGTTCTGGATAACCTGAATAACCCGGAAAAAGTCGGCTCTGTCCTCAAGGCGACTGATGAGCACGTTGTTTCGGGTACTGCCTCTATCGTCGTTGACGCACATATTGCCGATCTGTTGATTGTGGCGGCATCGACATCGGACGGCCTTGGTTTGTACCTTATCAATGCAGGTGCGCAGGGTGTATCGATTACGCCGCAGGAAGCGCTGGACCCTACACGAAAAATATCCAGGGTGTCTTTTACAGAGGTAAACGGTGAACGAATTGGCTGGCTTACTGAAGGGCTGTTGAGTCGGACCTGGGACCAGATCTGCAGCGCGCTCGCACATGAGATGATCGGCGGTGCACAACATCTGTTCGAATCAACCGTGGAGTATACGAAGGTCAGGGTCCAGTTTGGTCGACCCATTGGTTCCTTCCAGGCGCTGAAACACCGTTGTGCGGATTTGTTAATGGAGCTGGAGTTTGCGAAAGCGGCGACCCACCATGCCGCTTTTTGCCTGGCGTCAGATGATGGCGAGCCCTATGCCGCAAGCATGGCAAAGGCCATGGCCAGCGATACCTACATGGAGGCGGCAAGAGCCGGGGTTCAGCTGAGAGGTGGTATTGGGTTTACCTGGGAGGAGGACACTCATCTCTGGTACAAGCGCGCAAAGAGTTCCGAGGTGTTTATGGGTTCCCCACCTATGCATCGTGAGCGGATGATGAAGATGATTGAAACAGCCTCAAGTCAAAACAACGGAGAACAGCCATGAACCTTGATGACCTCAGGCAAGAAGTGAGCGAGTGGTTAGACGCTAACTGGTCTCCGGACAGGTCGTTGGTTGAATGGCGGAATATTCTTCTCGAAGGTGGCTGGGCTGCGCCGGACTGGCCCGAGGACTGTTTTGGCCGAGGGTTTGATGCCGGGCAGGTAGCGGTTGTTAATGAAGTATTTGCTGGCAAGGGTGCCGTTGGCGCTGCGCAGGTTGGACCGCGTCGACTGGCCGCTGAAACCATCCTTGTTCATGGGTCTGATGACCAGAAGAAGAGATACCTGCCCCCGATCCTGACGGGAGAGCATGCCTGGTGCCAGTTGTTCAGCGAACCGGGAAGTGGATCGGACCTGGCCGGCGCGAGCACCAGGGCAGAACTTGTGGACGGACAGTGGATTATCAATGGGCAAAAAGTCTGGAATACCAGCGCCCATCATGCTGACTTCGGCATTCTTGTTGCGCGAACAGACTGGGACCTGCCCAAGCACCAGGGCTTGTCCTATTTCCTGATTAATATGCGTCAGCCCGGTGTTGAAGCGAGACCACTGAGACAGATGAACGGGCACGCTTCTTTTAATGAAGTCTTTATGACGGATGCGGTTGTTCCGGCCGAGGACTTGATGGGTGGTCAGGGCAATGGCTGGGCGGTTGCGACAACAACACTGTCGATTGAACGTCAGGGTTTTGCACGCGGCAGAACGCCCACCGTTGGCAGGGAACCCAAAGAGGGACCTATCTACGAAGAGTTAGCGGCGGAGCTTGAGATCGCGAACGAGCCTTATACCTGGTATCCCCAACGTGAAGGCCGGGTCGACCTTGTGTTGCCAAGAGCGAAAGAGACCGGCGCTATTAAAGATCCCGCTGTGCGCCAGGAAATCGCGCGGCTGATGTGTCTGTCGGGTGGCGCGAGTCTGGCTGCTGCCAGTGCTGCGGCCCAGCGTAAATCGGGCAGCAATGAAGTTATTCCCGCCGGTTCAATTGGCAAACTGGGCGCCAGTGTCATTGCCCGACAGGCGGCCCATGTGCACACAATGATTTCAGGTGCTGATGCGATGTTGAGTGGTCCGGAATCCGCCGAAGAGGGCATGATTGCAGAGACACTGATCTCGGTTCCGGCGATTTCCATTGCTGGTGGTACAGATGAAATTCAGCGCAACATCATTTCCGAGCGGGTCCTCGGGATGCCCAAGGAACAGCGATCCGACACCGGTCCTTTTCGCGATATCAAGCGTAACGTGACATAGTGTTTGCCGATCAATTCGATACAGGAATAAAGGAGACAGCGTATGGCTTTTAAAGGCCTTGATCATGTAGTGGTAAGAGTTGGAGATCTGGATGCGGCTATCGCCAGTTACACAAAAATCCTGGGTATTGAACCTGACCGACAGCATTCCGATGTGCTCAAGGCTGACCAGGCATTCTTTCATTTCGACAACGGTACTTTCCTGGAACTGATAACACCCACTGAAGACGATTCGCCGCTGGCGAAACCTCTCGCCAAAATGGGTGATGGCATCCACACCGTTGCATTTTCGGTCGATGACCAGAAGGAAACTGCTGCAGAACTTGATGGGAAAAGTGTTCGTGTGATTGGTGGTGCCTTTGTTCATCCTGCAGAAGCAAACGGCGTGATGGTGCAGTTGAGCCAGGCGAAGTAAACAAACGAATTAAAAGAGGGGAATGGTATGGGTGATCTGTCTGCGTTTCGTGAAGAGACTCGAACCTGGTTAGTCGAAAATTGTCCCGAAGGTGCGAAAGGTGAGGGGATTGTTCATACCGGTAGCACGAAAGTCACTTTCCCACCGGATGTTCAGTTGTGGATGGAACGGATGGCCGAACGCGGCTGGACGGTGCCCACCTGGCCGAAGGAATACGGTGGCGGTGGTCTAAGTGTAGAAGAAACCCGTGTGCTTTTTGAAGAGATGAATGAGGTTGGCGCCCGCCCGCCGCTGGTTAATATGGGCACACGAATGTTTGGCCCGACATTGCTGGAATACGGCACAGAGGAACAAAAACAGCGCCACCTGACGGTGATCGCAAAAGGCGGCGCAGCCTGGTGTCAGGGCTACAGCGAACCCGGGGCCGGGTCTGATCTCGCGAGCCTTCGATGCCGCGCCGACGATAAGGGAGATTACTTCCTGCTTAATGGCCAGAAGACATGGACATCAGGTGCCCAGTACGCTGACTGGATGTTCTGCCTGGTGCGTACAGATTTTGAAGCATCCAAACACAGCGGTATCAGTTTTGTGCTGTTACCCATGGATCAGAAAGGTGTCACGGTTAAGCCGATCTCCCTCATCTCCGGTAGCTCGCCATTCTGTGAGACGTTTCTTGACGATGCGATTGCGGAAAAACGGGACCTTATAGGCACACTGAACGAAGGCTGGACAGTTGGTAAGCGACTTTTGCAGCATGAACGTTCCGGGCAAGGTGGTTTGTCACCCGCCGCGGCAAAACCGAAACCTGTGGGCGTAACCATCGATCTGGAAGTCGATGATGTGCTGAAGGATTATGTGAATGACCCTTTAATCACGCCTGCGCTCCGAGCCGAAGTGATCGACTGGAAAATGAGAAGTGCTGCCTTTCGGTTAACTCAGAAGAGGGCGGGCGAGCAGGCAAAGGATGGCAAGACAGCGGTCGACACCACATCCTTTTTTAAACTCTACGGGTCCACCCTCGCGCAGGATCGACAGGAAATCGTGGTCAGATTAATGGGTACGCAGGGTTTGGGTTGGGAGGGAGATTCCTTCTCGAAAGACGAAATTGGCGCTGCCCGTTCCTGGCTTTCCAGCAAGGCGGTAACCATTTACGGCGGCACCAATGAAGTACAGGCAAATATTATTGCAAAGCGCGTACTCGGATTGCCCGACTAGTCTAGTGAAGGACTACTGGTCTTTGTTTCGCCAGGTTGTAATCTTGTGATGGACGCCGCGGGTAAACACCGTAGAGTAATCCTCCAGTGCGTCCACGCCAGAAAGTATGATGACGACGACGATTGACAGTTTGATGGCAACCGCTTCATCAATAACTGCAATGCATATACCGACGGCTGCAAGTGACCAGATGGTCGCCGCAGAAGTGACACCTACGACCATGCCTTCCTTTGCCATCATGACGCCGGCGCCGAGAAAGCCAACGCCGGTCACTACCTGGCCAATGATCCGGGAAGGATCAGAGACGGCTGCGTCCCTGGAGATATAAAGCGACGCAGCCACAAAAACGTAGGTTCCCAGGACGATTAGCGATGAGGTTCTAATGCCAACCGGCTTGCCACGAAGCTGTCGTTCAAGCCCGACTATCGTGCCGCACAGAATTGATGCGCCAATCGCCATCCAGCTGAGTGGGTCAATGGACAGCCAGTGTTCGACGTCCATTTAGATTGAACGCTCCAGGGCTGCGATCCTCTCTTCCAGAGGCGGGTGAGACATAAAGAGTGCGCGCAGACCTGTTGGTTTGCCGCCGTTAATGCCAAATGCAGCAAACTCGCCCGGCAGGTCTTCTGCCTGATTACCCTGCAATCTTTTTAGTGCGGCAATCATCTTGTGTTTACCCGCCAGGTCGGCGCCGCCCTGGTCAGCATGGAATTCCCTGTACCGGCTAAACCACATCACAATCATGCTGGCGAAAAAAGAAAGAATAACCTGCGCGACGATAGAGCTGATGAAATAGCCGATGCCGAACCCACGGTCATTCTTCAGGATAACCCTGTCCACGAAGAAGCCAACGATACGGGAAAGGAAGATAACAAAAGTATTCACGACGCCCTGCATGAGGCCCATGGTAATCATGTCGCCGTTAGCAACATGGCTCACTTCGTGGCCAAGAACAGCCTCTGCTTCATCGGCGGTCATTGCCTGCAGCAGGCCGCTACTGACCGCCACCAGCGCATTGTTTCTGCTCATGCCAGTGGCAAAAGCATTCACGGCTTCTGACTGGAAAATGCCAACTTCAGGCATGCCGATGCCTGCCTTCTCAGCCTGCTTTGCTACAGTATCGACGAGCCAGCGTTCCTGTGGCGTCGAGGGGTTCTCGATGATCTGGACCCCCATCGATCGCTTGGCCATCCATTTGGAGATGGCGAGTGAGATAAATGAACCACCGAAGCCGATGACTGCAGACATCACCAGCAGGGCATAAAGGTTCAGGTCGACGCCATTTTCGGCGAGCAACCCCTCTATCCCGAGGATCTGGAATGTAATGCTGATCAAGGCGATGACAGCAATGTTGGTGGCCAGGAAGAGGAAAATTCTAGTCATTTTATTACCTGTAAAGTTATCGTTGATCTGTGCATTGAGTGCTTTGACACAAACCCGGTTTCGTGGAGGCTAATATGGTGTCCTGATCTCTGAAATTCAAGGGATGGACTAGCGATAGGGGCATTTGGCAAGCAGGTTAATACGTCGGGTGGCAGCTGATCAGCCACAAATTTCAATAGGATCCTTCGGTTTTTTCGATCAGTCGCGCTGGTACGCAAAGCACAACTTTATTTTGAGTTGCGGTCGCGTACAATCAAGTCTTTATAACATTTCGATCTAGGAGGTTTACTTGTACCAGGGACCCAAAGCGGGTTTTCAAGCCAGTCGGGGGAGTGTCAGTGTAACCGCGCTGGGATCACTAACGCTGGTGTTTGTTGCAGCCTGGTTGTTGTGGTCTGGCATCTATAAGCCTCTTGTACTGGCGCTTGGTGTTGTCTCCGTAGTCCTGTCGGTTTACCTTGCCTATCGTATGAATTTTTTCAGCCATCTTGCGGGTTTGCCACGACTAATGTGGCGTTTACCCGGCTTTTGGTTGTGGTTATTAAAGGACATCGTCAAATCGAGTTGGGAAGTGGCCAGGATCGTCCTGTCGCCCAGCCTTCCCATCAGCCCGACAACGGTTTTGCTTGATTTGAACACCAGCGAAGAGCTTCCCCAGGTTATTTTGGGGAACGCGATCACGCTGTCACCCGGAACAGTGACGCTGGATATCGATGATGGGCGCCTGCTGGTTCACTGTATTACGAGGGCGGGTGCTGAAAACATGAGTCGCGGCGAGCTGGTTCAGCGAGTCACGCGTCTAGAGCAGTCCCAATGATCTTTGCGGTAGTGGCGATTGCCATCCTTGTTACCATGGTGTTAGCTGTCATTCGGGCGCTTGCCGGGCCTTCTATTTATGACCGCGTGCTTGCGGTCAATATGTTTGGTACCAAAACCACCCTGCTGCTCGCGGTCGTTGCGTTTCTCTATGGTCGAGCTGACTTCCTGGATCTTGCGCTTGCCTATGCGCTCATTAATCTTGTTGGTGTGCTTGCTGTCCTGGAGTTTTTTGAAAGCAGGGTTGAACTTGACAGGGAGTCGCCCGGTGACTGAAGTGTTCCCACTGGTGATTGATTTCCTAAGCCGTAGCCTGATGCTGATCGGGGCGCTTTCGGTGCTGATCGGCGGTATCGGTGTACTACGGATGCCTGATATCTACTCACGGATTCATGCCGCGAGTCTGACAGACACCATGGGTACCATTGCACTTTTTTCTGGACTAATGCTTGAGGCTGGCTTTGCACTGGCCACCTTTAAACTGTTTGCCATCATGGTGTTTTTACTCTTGACCGGTCCGACAGCAACCTATGCACTGGCCAACGCGGTGCTGGAATCAGGGTCGGTACCTGCCGCTGCGAAATTGTCAGACGGTGACGATTTCAAGGGTGAAACGAAATGACCATTGTATTCGCACTCTTTTTGTTGAGTCTGCTTGTCATCACTGCGCTGGCGATAGTGCAGACAAGGAACCTGTTTGTGGCGGTGATGCTGCTTTCCATTTTCAGTCTTTTGATGGCGGCAAATTTCTTTGTACTTGATGCCGCGGATGTCGCACTCACGGAGGCGGCGGTGGGCGCCGGTGTTACAACCGTAATATTCCTGAGCGCGCTGACACTCATCTCCGGAACCGAAAAGAAAGCTCCACAAGCTGGCAGGGGTGTTGCACTGATCGTGGTCACGATCACTACACTGCTAATTATTTATGCGACGTTTGACAAACCTCGCCTGGGAGACCCTGAGGCGCCGGTTCACCAGCACGTTGCACCTTTTTATATCGAGAACACCTACGAGTTAATGGGCTTTCCCAATGTGGTCACCGCAGTACTCGCAAGTTTCAGAGGCTATGACACGCTTGGTGAAGTTTTTGTCGTTTTCGCTGCGGCGATTGGTGTTCTTTTTATACTTGATGCCCGAACGGGTACCGGTCCTGCTTATGGGATGCCGGAAGCGAGAGGTTTAAAACATCACCTCATTCCCAAAGCCGTAGGAGGGCTGCTTGTACCCTTTGTGCTGTTGTTTGGGTTGTATGTCCAGTTTCACGGCGAGTATGGTCCCGGCGGGGGTTTTCAGGCAGGCGCAATAGTTGCGACGGCAATCATTCTGTATGCCATCCTTGAAGGGGAAAAAGCAGCCCTGCGGGCGGTACCACGCTCTGTGTTAATGGCGCTTGTGGTTGGTGGTGCTCTGCTCTATGGGCTGGTCGGTGTCGTTTGCATGCTAATGGGCGGAGATTTCCTCGACTACTCCGTATTGCTGCCAGACCCTGTGGTGGGACGCCAGGTCGGCATTATCATTATTGAGGCGGGCGTTGGCATGGCCGTGTGTGGTTCCCTGCTGTCCATATTCCACGCCTTTGCTTCCAGAAGACCCTCAAGGATTGACCATGAATCTGTATGAGTTTCTTGGTTATTACAATTACTGGGTCTTCGCGGTTCTCCTGATGATTGGCTTCTACGCAGTGATTGCGAAAACCAACCTCATTAAAAAACTTATAGGTTTATCAATATTTCAATCAGCTGTGTTTCTGATGTATATATCGATGGATAAGGTCGAAGGAGGTACTGCGCCAATATTGAAACCCGAGATGACTGACCTTATCTATTCCAATCCACTCCCGCAGGTTCTGATACTGACGGCGATCGTCGTCGGCGTTGCAACGCTGGCCCTCGGACTTGCCATTGTGGTGCGAATCAATGAACGCTACGGCAGCATTGAAGAGCACGATTTGCTCGACGCGGACTGATGGCCATGGACTTCATTCATCACCTGCCGGTGCTGCAGGTTATCGTTCCGTTACTCTGCGCGCCTTTGGTGGTGTTGCTCCAGCCGAGAGGATTGGCCTGGGCGGCGACCACGGCTGTTTGCATTTTAAGCTTTGTCATTGCACTTAATCTGGCAGTGCAGGTCATCGGGGGGCCGGCACTTTCCTATGAGCTGGGCGGTTGGGAGGTACCCTTTGGTATTGCACTACGGGTAGATGAGCTAAGTGCTTTGCTCCTGGTGATTGTTACGGGTGCCTCTACTGCGGCAACCCTCGCCGGTCGTGAAAGCATTGATTCCCAAATCGAAGAGCATCGCCAGCCAATGTTTTACTCAGCCTGGTTGCTGGTGCTCTCAGGATTGGTGGGGATGGTGGTTTCGGCGGATGCCTTCAACATTTTTGTCTTCATGGAAATATCTTCCCTCGCCAGTTACGTACTGATTGCTGGTGGTCCAGACCGCCGAGCCTTACTTGCTGTATTTAAATATCTGATCATGGGAACGATTGGGGCAACGTTTTACCTGATAGGCGTAGGCATGATTTACATGATGACCGGTACGCTCAATCTTGAAGACATGTCACAACTTATTTCCGGTGTGTCAGACCAGAAGCCTATTCTTGTCGCGGCCGGTTTTATTACCATTGGCCTGGGTTTGAAGGCCGCCTTGTTTCCGTTGCATGTCTGGCTCCCCAATGCCTATACCCATGCTCCGCACATGGTGACGATGTTTTTGGCAGCTTGTGGGACCAAGGTGGCTGTCTATGTTCTGCTGCGGTTTGATTTTTTTGTCTTTCAGCCGGCAATGGATTCTCACGCCATTCATTTTTCCCTGTACCTGATGCCGCTTGCCCTGCTTGGTATTGTTGTCGCCTCTGCGGTGGCGATGTTTGAAGGCCAGCTTAAGCGGGTACTGGCTTTTTCATCGGTAGCCCAGATTGGCTACATCCTTTTAGGGGCAAGTCTGCTGAGCCATGAGGGCCTGACGGCCAGTATGGTTCATATGCTGAATCATGCACTCGCAAAGGGAGCACTTTTCCTCGTTGTGGCCTGTCTCGGCCTGCGCCTCCTTGATCTCAGAATTGATGCCCTTGGTGGCGTGGCTAAACAAATGCCGCTGACCTGTGCCGCCTTTGTGGTGGCAGGCCTGTCATTGGTTGGAGTGCCTGGAACGGCAGGCTTTATCAGCAAGTGGTTGCTGATCAGCGCGCTAATGGAGCAGGGTGCGCAGGGCCTGGTCATGGTCGCACTGGTACTGGTGAGTTCGCTGATGGCATTGGTGTATGTCTGGCGAATCATCGAAACCCTTTATTTCAAGCCCGCTATCGCTGACAGGCCGGAGTTAAAAGAGGCGCCATTGCCGCTTCTGGCTGTAACGCTGTTGCTGGCGTCGCTTAATATCGTCTTTGGAGTATTCCCGGAACTACCGATTGACCTGTCGAAGTCTGCCGCACTGGTCTTGTTAGGAGATCAGCTGTGAAGTTGGATTGGTTGATCCTCGGAGCGCTTGTTCTTCCTGTCCTCGGTGCGGTCGTCATCGTGATAACCGGGCGTATCAATAAAAATTTGCGGGAAGCGGCGACGCTCGCGACGGCGGGTTTCCTGATCTTCCTGGTATGGAGTCTTCTGCCTGACCTGATGGCGGGTGCTCGACCGGAACTGCAGGGTCCGACGCTGATGCCTGGCCTCGATATCAGCTTCAGGGTAGAACCTCTTGGCATGATGTTCGCTGCCCTTGCCTCAGGACTTTGGCTTATCAACTCGATTTACTCGATTGGCTATATGCGAGGCAACAACGAGAAAAACCAGACGCGGTTCTATGCCTGTTTTGCTATTTCCATCGCAGCGACAATGGGCGTTGCGTTTGCGGGTAATCTGCTCACGTTGTTTATTTTCTACGAAATGCTGACCTTGTCGACTTACCCTCTGGTGACCCATAAAGGGGACGCAGACACAGTGAGTTCGGCCAGAATTTACCTTGGCGTTCTTCTGACGACCTCTATTGGATTGTTCCTGCCAGCCATTATCTGGACTTATCACGTTGCGGGTAACGGCGATTTTGTCATGGGCGGGATACTTGAGGGTCACATCACCGGTCCGGCGATTGGTTTGTTACTTGGATTATTTGTATTTGGTGTCGGTAAAGCGGCGGTGATGCCCGTGCATCGCTGGTTGCCCGCTGCGATGGTGGCACCCACACCCGTAAGCGCGCTGCTACATGCCGTTGCCGTGGTGAAGGCGGGTGTGTTTACCATCACCAAAATCATCGTTTATATCTTTGGAGTGGATTTCCTGTTCGCCAGTCCCGAGAGCGGATGGTTACTCTATGTCGCGGCATTTACCATTATCGCGGCGAGTCTGGTGGCTCTGCGACAGCAAAACATCAAGCGCCTGCTGGCCTACTCGACCATCGCGCAGCTTTCCTATGTGGTCATGGCCGCTGCGATTCT
>Ga0222633_1001050_pt1 | contig 17407 bp, 8 predicted proteins | sample AntAcemetageno48_FD_179816 | JGI IMG/M metagenome (GOLD analysis project Ga0222633, IMG submission 179816) | Saline water microbial communities from Ace Lake, Antarctica - #48 | ecosystem: Environmental > Aquatic > Non-marine Saline and Alkaline > Saline | place: Antarctica: Ace Lake | collected...
AAGAACTTGCCACGCTTGACCGCTTGACTGGCGGGCGAGTCGAACTTGGTCTCGGTGTCGGTTGGCTAAAAGAAGAATTCGATGCCCTCGGGGTTGAGTGGTCTAGACGAGGTGCACGCAACGATGAGTATGTCGAGGCCATGAGAAAACTCTGGGCAGGACCACACGCAGAATACCATGGCGAGTTTGTAGATTTCCCTCAGGTGACTTGCAGCCCAAGACCCGTGAAGGGCGACATTCCGATTTTGGTGGGAGGCGATTCTGACGCGGCGATTCGACGGGCTGTCCGAATTGCCGACGGGTTTTTCCCGGGCGAGGGAGATGCCGAACAACTAGGAGCCCTCATTACTCGACTCCGTCAAGCAGCAGAAACCGCTGACAGAGATCCAGACAGTATAGAGATCAATGCAATGTTCGGTTCACAAATAGCGGATCCCGTCGCAGGCGTAGAGCAAATGAAGGCGCTTGGCGTTGGGCGCATCATGGTGCCAGCATTTTTCTTCGCTGGTCCTGAGGGTATGGATAGACTCAGCGAAATTGGCGGCCAGATTGTAGCTGCAGCCAAAAGCTAAGCGAGTTAACGCCATCGCTTTGTCATTTAATTTAAAACGATTGGCATTTTGATTATAGCTCCCGGCGAATTCAATTTGAATTCGCCCACCACTTCCCACATAGTTTATTCAGACAAACAATTGATTGAATGGGACAGCGAAAATGAGCGAGCAACAAAATTACGATGACCTGGACTTTGATCCCGTTGCACTGAGAATAAAATATAGAGAAGAAATAGACAAAAGACTAAGAGAAGACGGGAACGAGCAGTACATAGAAGTTAAGGGAGACTTCTCAAAATATATTGATGACCCTTATGTAGAACGAGTTGAACGCGAAGCACTCGTCGACGAAGTAGAGGTACTCATCATTGGCGGCGGCTTTGGCGGCCTGTTAGCTGGCGCAAGAATGCGTGAGGCAGGTTTAAAGGATATTCGCATTATCGAAAAAGGTGGTGATTTTGGCGGCACCTGGTACTGGAATCGATACCCCGGCGCGCAATGCGATATCGAATCTTATGTCTATCTGCCGTTATTAGAAGAATTAGACTTCGTCCCCAAAGAAAAATATACCTTCGCCCCAGAAATATTAGAACATAGTTCAAACATTGGTAAACATTACGACCTTTATGACAATGCGCTGTTTCAAACCCAAGTCACTGGGATGAAATGGGATGACGTTGCATCTCGCTGGACGGTATCCACTGACAGGGGCGATAAGATTCGCGCAAAATTTGTCGCTATGGCAAATGGTCCCCTCGACCGCCCTAAGCTGCCTGGTATCCCTGGCATAGAAACTTTTAAGGGGCATACTTTCCACACCAGTCGCTGGGACTACGACTACACAGGCGGCTCTCCAGAAGGCGGACTCGACAAACTACACGACAAGCGTGTTGCGATCATTGGCACAGGTGCAACAGCGGTACAGTGCGTACCTCATGTTGGTGAAACAGCACAGCAGCTCTACGTTTTTCAGCGGACGCCCTCTGGTATCGACGTTAGAGGCAACTCCCCAACAGACCCAGAATGGGCTAATAACCTGAAACCGGGCTGGCAGAAAACGCGAATGGATAATTTTAACGCGCTCGTTTCAGGAGTTCCTCAAGCCGAAGACCTAGTCAATGATGGCTGGACCGACCTTATCGGCAAGATGATCAACATGTATAACAAAGGCGCCGCAGATGGCGAGGCTGTCAGAGAACTCAGCGAAATCATGGAGCTCGCAAATTTCGAGAAAATGAATGAAATACGCGCGCGGGCAGAAGAGCTCGTTAGCGACCCGAACACAGCTGAGGAACTCAAACCTTACTATGCGATGTTCTGCAAACGACCATGTTTTCACGATGACTACTTACCCACATTTAACCGCCCGAATGTCGAATTGATTGATACGGACGGTCAAGGTGTCGATGCCATCACCGAGAAAGGTATCGTCGTTGGCGGCAAAGAATATGAAGTCGACTGCATCATTTTCGGCACAGGCTTTGAGGTAGGTACAGATTACGCTCGTCGAGCCGGCTATGACATTGTCGGCAAAAACGGCCAAAAGCTGTCAGAAAAGTGGGCGGACGGAATGAAGACCTTTCACGGCATGCAGTCTCGCGGTTTCCCGAATTGCTTCTTGATGAGCGCCTCACAAGGTGGATTTTCTGCTAATTACCCACACCTACTAAATGAAGTGGCTATTCACTTAGCCTATATTCTGAGCCACGCTATTGAGAACGATATCAAGGCGGTAGAAACTTCATCGAAGGCAGAGGCTGACTGGGTGCAAACCATTATTGGCGGTACTGGACCCTCTATGCAAATTGGCGGTGAAGGTTGTACGCCGGGTTATTACAATAATGAAGGCAAGCCAAACCCAATCGCAAAATACAACGCGTTCTATAGCGGCGGTTCGATTCAGTTTTGGGACCTGCTTGCCAAGTGGCGAGAAGCTGGAAATTTCGAAGGTTTAGAGTTTCGCAATTAGTCGAATCAAACCTGATTGAGTCAGATCCATAGCCGAAACTATGACCAATTCGAAATCCAAATAATAAAGCAAGGTGGCTTATGAAAGATTTTGCAGGAAAGTTCGCGGTTATCACAGGTGGTGGGACCGGCATGGGCCGAGAGTTGGCCAAGCAACTGGTTGCAGAAGGTTGTGACGTGGCAATTTGCGATGTGATTGAAGAGAACATGGCGGAAACTCTACGACTCTGTGAATCCGCAGCGCCACAAGGCATTCGAATTACCGCCCACAAGTGTGACGTCTCCAAAGAAGATGAGGTCAACCACTTTCGTGATGACGCCCTGCAACAGCATGGTCGAGACAGTGTGAACTTACTTTTTAACAACGCTGGTATTGGTACAGGGGTAAGTTTTGTTGACGGCGATAGAGATGAATGGGAACGCACCTTCAATATCTGTTGGTACGGTGTCTACTATAATGCCCGTGCTTTCATGCCCTACCTTGTGGCCGCAGATGAAGCACACATGATTAACACCAGCAGTGTGAATGGCTTCTGGGCAACGCTTGGTCCAGGCTCGACTCACACTGCTTACAGTGCAGCAAAATTTGCTGTGAAAGGATTTAGCGAGGCTTTAGTGACTGACTTGCGATCCAATGCACCTCACGTCAAGGTCTCTGTTGTGATGCCAGGCCATATTGGCACATCCATTGCGATTAATTCTGGCAAGATCTCTGGTCATGTTGATCCGATTGATATGCCCGATGATGAGGTGGATAGGATTCGTAAGCGAGTCGAAAAACGTCAGGGATTGGATCTTTCTGCTGCAACCAACGATCAAATTCGTGAAATGATAAAGGCCCAAGGCGAAGCCTTCCGTGACAACGCGCCGACAACAGCCGCTGAGGCTGCGGCGATGATGATTCAAGGTGTCCGCGATGAACGCTGGAGAATTTTACTAGGTAACGATGCACATGTACTCGATAAATTAGTCCGTGAAATCCCTGATCAAGCCTATGAAGACAGCTTCTTCGAGCGACTTCGAGAAGAAGCCGACTGGGGTTTGGGCGGTGATTGACAATGAACTAACGACCAATTACTACTCAACGGCAATCAATACAGAGTAATGAAAGCGAACCTACTCGATCGTAGGATGACCCAGCATAGGCTATAGTCTGAACCTCGCTAGGGTGCTCACGCGCTTTCATAAAGAGCATAAGTTGGCATAAGCAACGGGATAAACCATTGAAATCCACCTACACTCTTGCAATCGTCACTGCGACCATTCTGGTCACCTGGTTAATCTCCGGGCAGATTCAAGCGCCAGAAGATTCAGATGAAGCAAAAACAGAAGATTCAACGGTAGGCGTCATCACCCGTGTGCAGACACGCATCAGTCACGCAGCGCCTTATACTGTTCAAATTCGCGCTAGTGGCCAGACACAAGCAAAACGCTCGGTGCAAGTGCGTGCCGAATCTAGCGGCCGGGTTGTTGCCCTGCCAGTGGAAAAAGGTTTACGCGTCGACGAAGGTAAGCTGCTGTGCAAATTAGCCTTAGATGACAGGCAAATCAAACTTGAAGAGGCCAGCTCGCAACTCCGGCATGCGCGTCTCGAACATCAGGGACTGACGACGCTAAGCCAACAGGGATTCCAGGGAGAGGTTCAAATTGCTGCTGCTGAAGTAAGCCTCATCAATGCAAAAGCCAACCTCAAATTTCAGGAACTTAATCTCGCCCGTCGAAATATTAACGCTCCCTTTGCTGGAGTCGTGCAGGAACGCCCGGTAAACATCGGCGACTTTCTGCAACAGGGTCAGGTTTGTGCAGAAGTGCTCGACCCCAATCCCATGCTCATCGTTGCCCATGTCACTCAGCAAGAACTTGGCAAGCTAACTCTGGCTGGACAAGCCGAGGTGAGTATCGGCCACGGCGCCGCCCTTAATGGCACTGTTTCATTCGTCAGCCACGCAGCTGACCCGATCACTCGCACGTATCGCATCGAAGTGGAAGTAGTGAACGCTGACTATGCCATTAGAGATGGTCTTTCTGCAGAGATTATTCTAAACCAGGGAACCGTGATGGCACACAATGTCTCGCCTGCTTCACTTTCCCTGAGTGACACAGGCGCGATTGGAGCCAAAATCGTCGACAATGAAGACGTTGTGCGATTTGTTGAAGTGCAGATTGTTAGTGATACCGCGACCGGCGTCTGGTTAACCGGGTTACCGCCCAACGCGGAGCTAATTACCGTCGGACAGGAGCTGGTGTTTGCCGGGCAGCAGGTGATTGCAGTGCCTATTGGCGCCCCTTTTGACGTAACTGTCGTCGGAGGATAACTATGTACGCGATTATCGAAACCGTCATTAAACACCCTCGCACCACGATAAGTGTATTGGCGATGTTAGTGTTCGCAGGTATTTTTGCCAGGGCCACCATTACGGTTGAAGCAGACCCAGATATTACAATCCCGGTGGTGCTCGTCACCATTGCTCACATAGGCATATCCCCAGAAGATGCTGACAGACTCATCATCAGACCCGTTGAAGCGGAAGTCCGTTCACTTGAAGGTATCGAGGAGGTCAATTCGTACGCAAGAGAAGGCGTGGCAACCATTGCCCTACAGTTTGATATCAATTTTGATCCCGACATTGCTATCTCTGAAGTGCGCGCGGCAGTAGACCGATCTCGTGCGGAGTTACCCTCCACATCAGAAGAACCAATTATAAAAGCGATCACCATCTCCGACTTTCCTGTCATTGCCGTGAGCTTAGCGAGTGAAACGGTATCAGAACGCGTGTTATATCAAAAAGCTGTTCAGCTGAAATATGCATTAGAGTCCATTCCTGCAATTACCGAAGCACGACTTTCAGGACATCGTGAGGAATTGCTTGAGGCGACGATCGACCCAGCAAAGCTCGAACACTACAAAATTTCCCAGCAGGATTTGTTCACCACCATCCGCAATAACAACTCACTAATTGCCGCTGGCGCGATGGACACCGGCCAGGGTCGTTTCGCGATCAAGGTGCCGGGCTTGATCGAAAATCGAGCAGACATCTATAGCCTACCGATCAAGTCGTCGGGTGAAACCGTGGTCACACTGGATAAGGTGGCCTCGATTCGACGAACGTTCAAAGATCGGCAAGCTTTTACCGCGATTAATGGCTTGCCCGCGATCACGGTCGAAGTATTACGACGCCCTGGCGAAAATGTAATCGACCTCAACGAGGAAGTTCGCCAACTCACCGCAGACGTCACAAAAGATTACCCTTCTGGAATATCAGTGATTTTTAGTCAAGATCAGTCACCATTTGCCAAGCAACAGGTCACAGAACTGCAGGGGAATATCGTCACCGCGATGGCACTTGTGATGATACTAGTGGTGGCCGCACTGGGCTGGCGATCAGGCTTACTTGTTGGCGCAGCAGTGCCCACTTCATTTTTGTTTGCGATCGCCGTCATCTATGCGTTGGGGTTGTCATTTAACTTTATGGTGATGTTCGGCATGTTACTGGGGCTTGGCATGCTGATCGACGGTGCAATCGTAGTCATTGAGTATGCTGATAGGAAAATGTCAGAGGGCATGAGTAAAGAAATTGCCTACATTGCTGCAGCCAAACGCATGTTCTGGCCGGTATTAGCCTCAACCGCCACCACTCTTGCCGCATTTGTTCCCCTCTTTTTCTGGCCGGGTACATCAGGCCAATTTATGCAGTATTTACCCATCACTGTGTTTGCCGTGTTGTTTGGCTCTCTACTTTATGCGCTATTTTTTGGCCCAACGCTCGGCGCTCTGTTCGGCAAGACTGGTAGCACCGATACAGAATCCATTGAACAATTGAGAGTGCTTGAGCATGGCGACGTGCTTGAACTCAAGGGCATTACCGGCGTCTATGCCCGGTTTCTACGCTGGTTGTTGAACTATCCTGTCATTATCCTGACCTTGACTTTTTGCCTCCTATTTCTGATTTTTAAGGTCTACGGTAGTTTTGGAGCCGGTTATATTTACTTCACCTCAACCGACCCGACGTTTGGCCGCGTCAGTATCAGTGCCCGTGGCAACTACTCAAAATCTGAACTACAGGACCTCGTCACAGGCTCTGAGACGGCTCTTCTTCCGATGAATGGCGTCGACTCCTACTTTACGACCACCAGCCGTGGGCAGCAGGTTAGTTTCTTCGGTGGTGGCTCACCTGCAGACCAGGTCGGTACAATCTTCTTGGACATGGAGCACGTTCGCGCGTCGGGTACCACTGGATACGACGTGCTAGAACTGGCTCGCGAAAAACTAGCGCCAATTGCGGGCATACAATACGAAATCGTAGAACAGGAGTACGGCCCTCCCACCGGCAAAGACGTCCAGATACAAGTGTCGTCCAAATTCCGGCAAGATCTAGAACCCACCATTAAGGCCATACGCGCCCATCTAGATCAAATGGATGACCTGCGAGACATCGAAGACACCCGGGTGTTGCCCGGCATCGAGTGGGAACTGCTCGTAGATAGATCGAAGGCTGCCTTGTTTAACGTCAACGTCAACGAAGTAGGCGCAGCGGTACAGCTGGTCACCAACGGTTTATATCTCGGCGAATACAGGCCTGATGATGCCGAGGAAGAGGTTGAAATCCGACTGCGTTATCCACTGGCCGAGCGTAATATGGATTCCCTTGATCAACTGCGAGTCACAACGCCTTCGGGTTCAGTGCCGGTAAGCAACTTTGTGCAGCGTCGTGCCAAGAACAAGCTAGATTCCATAGAACGGGTGGACGGCGAATACATTATGACGATCCGGGCGAATGTGAAGCCAGGCATTGTCGCCGACAACAAAGTTCTGGAGCTGGAAGAGTTCATCCAATCGTCGAATTTTGATCCACGCATTAACATTGTGTTTCGAGGCGCGACTGAAGAGCAAAACGAATCAATGGAGTTCATTGGTTTCGCTTTTATGATGTCACTACTGCTGATGTTCATTCTACTGGTGGCACAGTTTAATAGTTTCTATCAGGCGACACTTATCCTTTCGGCTGTTGTTATGTCGACGGCAGGTGTTTTACTAGGGCTGCTGACCTTTGATCAGACATTCAGCGTGATGCTCACGGGTATCGGGATCGTTGCACTGGCCGGCATTGTGGTGAACAACAATATCATCCTTATCGACACCTACAACGAACTCCGCCGCGCTGGCGTTGAAGTACTGGACGCCATTGTGAAGACAGGTGCGCAGCGTTTGCGACCCGTGTTTTTAACTACCGCCACAACCATCCTGGGCTTGCTACCGCTGGCCACCAACGTCAGCATCGACATTATTAATCGTGACATCGTTTATGGCGGTCAGGTTTCTGCCTATTGGGTGAAGCTGGCCAGTAGCATCGTCTACGGTTTAACATTTGCCACGGTCCTCACTCTTGTGGTGACGCCATTGATGTTGATTTTGCCCGAGACCTTCAGAGAGTTCAGACGTGAGGTTCGAGAAAAAGTGATGGCGCGATTCAGACGCGCGCAGCCGCAGAGTTAATAGATGAGAGTCATTGGTTCGAGAGTCATTGGTTCGAGAGTCATTGGTTCGAAATCCCTCATTCGAGCAAGCATTGGGGATGATAGCCGTTCTAAAAAATTCTGTAAGGATGCTGAAAGCGTCCTTCGAAACAAAGATATTTAGGACCTCGGTCTTCTTCTACGTAAGAAAGTAAACATTGAATTATTGTCAGAGAATCAAAGTGCGGGCGGTGAAGCTTTTAACGTCTCGTTCGACCCAATCATTTTTGACCCATTTGTTTTTAGGGTCATGAACTTGCAGCAAACTCTTGAACCGCTCGATAGGCTTGCGCAATAGCTGTTTGAGTGTCCGCCTTTGCGTCAGCATCGGAATTGGCGATATGGATATTGCCAAACGGCTGTCGCCCAATCACCCAGGGCTTTTCGTCTTCTGCGTACGTCTCACCCCATAGGAGACTATTACTATAAGAATATCCGTGTGGCCAACGATTGACCGTAATCGCTTCAATATCACGATCCGCATCAAATCCGACCTCGGCGAGCGCTTGATTCAGCTGATCCTTGGCGTGCTTTTCAAATTCTTCAAAGCTTGTACTGAGGATTTGCCTTCGCCCTGCTCGCCATTGTTCTGGACCCTTTAGCTCCTTAAAAAGGGGAACATGACACATATGAACAATCATAGGTTCATCGGGCGTCTGCGAGCGCTTATAGCCCCCCAGTGAAACAGGGTAAGCAAGTTCCGCCTGTTTATAGAAACCGCCAGTAAAATAAATAAAGCTTGTTTTCAGTTTATCAAAGGCATGCCAGTTTGAAATCAATACTTTGGTGTAGACCAGCGGAATTTTCACATTGAATGCTAGACCTTGTTTTTGTTTCTCCGGCATCTCAGGACAAATGTAAGCGATAGCACTGTTGTAGCAAGCCATGACACATTTTTTTGCCCTGACTTTATGTGCTCTACCATTATTTACATAGGTAATATCAACATCTTTACCATCAGCAGTATTGAGTGAATGAACAACCGTACTATTTAGTCTGATGTTGATGTTGCGATGCGTTTTATCCAGCTGTGAATAATCAGCCCTTGCTGTGACGACATCCTCCATAGTTGAGCCAGGCATGGCTTGAGGGATTAATTTCCTAACGAGTAAGCGCGCAATAGAAGCATTACCATCTGGAAAATGAAAAATATAAGGGTCGTCTCCGCGGCCTGCCCGCATCGGCAGTGTGTGATCAAGACCCGGTATGCCACCGTCGTAATATTGAACAGCCGTTGTCGGTACTTCTTCCATATCAACACACCAAAAACTCATGCCCCAGTGCTGGTATATGTTGATCACCTGTTCATCGACCTTGCAATAATTTCTGAGGTACGCGGAATATCCCGTTTTGCTTAATATTTCAAACTTTTCCTCCGTCGTGACTCCAGGCAAATAGTCGACCTCAGCGGTTTGAATACGTATGAAATCGGCGCGAGCTTTATCGGTTAACGGCGCTTCTTTTGCGAATTCTGGCCAAGATTTTTCTCCATATCCTGTCACATGCTTTGTTTCGCCGAAATTTTCCTGGTCGAATACAATACTGAAGCCCATACCTCTTGATGAATAAAGATCTTGTTGGAAAGCGCCATAAAATTTATCAAGGTCAATGCCAAGATCCTTCAGTAGCTGTAATGCTTCCGGTGGATAAGATGAGGGCGAATCGATTGCCTCTGTGCCGCCATAACCTATGCGGATATCACCGTCGTGTTCAAATTCGTTTCGTTTAGCGTGGCCGCCGAAATCATCATGATTGTCGAGAATGAGTATTTTTGAATCTGGATGTTTTTCTAAATAAAAGTAAGCTGATGACAAACCACTAATCCCAGCACCAACAATAACCAGATCGTATTCTGCATCTGCTTCCTCAACTTGCCAGTCAGTGCCCATAACACGTGCATGCATCACCTCCCATGAGCCATCATGACTTCCTCTTAGCCCGGTTTTAGCAGGAGGGTAATAGTTGTTACCCAGCGAGAAACTCTTGGCTGAACCGAAGGTTTCTGTCCACGGCGAGAGTAAAGAGCCGCTAACCGCTGCGCCTATGGCAATTTGCGTTCCATTTAGAAAGTCTCGGCGAGTAATGTTTTTCTTCATCATTGCTCCTTACGCATTCGGTAAATGGGATCGGAAATACACGTTAGCAGCAAAATATATGGCGCGACTCCATTTTCAGCTCTCCGAGCCCATTTTGGTCCAATTCTTCGATTTTCGGGCTGACCGTGGGGGGTAAGCCGCGATCATAGGACTAAAGAAAAAACCTGCCTAATTTTTCTTACCCCCAGAGATGCTTGACTAGTCACTGCACATGATTTATACATAAAAAACAAGCAGGCCTGACTTTTTTAGTTGGTTAAATAACATGATGGAAATTAGAAATTAGAAATTAGAAATTAGAAAGGTCGAAAGAGTTGTAGAACAAAAAAAGTACAAAAGTACTACAAAAAAAGCAAAATTTATGAACTCTGGGGGAAATACAATGATTAAAGCAATAAATCTAACTGTGCGACTGGCCGCGGTACTGGCAATTGCAGCCAGCGCAGCATCATTACCGACATGGGCCGCTGAAAAGAAGCGGGTTGTCCTTGAAGAGGTGTTGGTAACCGCTCGAAAAATAGAAGAATCGGCACAAACGGTGCCGATAGCAATGACGGCCCTGACCAAAGAGCTAGAAAGCTCGACGATCCGGGACATAACAGATCTCAATGGCTTTGCACCTAATGTACAAATTAATGAGGATGGTGCTCGAGGTGGTGGCGGCGCTGTTATCTCAATGCGGGGCATTAGCCCCAGCAGAACTGATGACAACTCATTGGACGCCCCTATCGGCGTCATGATCGATGGGATTTATCTGGGCTCACTCGCAGGGCAAGTGCTTGAGAATTTTGACCTGGAGCGTATTGAGATATTACGTGGTCCTCAAGGCACTTTGTTTGGCAAGAATACGATTGGCGGTGTTATTCACGTCATTCGAAGTCGGCCTACAGGTGAATTCGGCGCACGCATAAAAGCAACCGTCGGTGAAGATGGGCAGCAAGAGTTGCGGGCTGTCGTAAACACTTCTCTCATTGAAGATACTCTGGCCCTCAAACTCTTCGGTTCCAATATCCAAGACGACGGATTTACCAAGAACATCACCATCGGCGGTAAAAACGGCGCAACGGACTATAAGAGTTATGGCGCAACATTTCTGTATACGCCGAACGAGGATTTTGAAGCTCTGTTCACTATGGAGAGGTTTCTAGATCAAAGTGACCTAAGCGCTTACAACACCAATTTTAATTTGGCAGCGGGTGTAGCAGCACCGCCAACGGGACTTCGTGATCCAGATCTAAGTGGTGGCTTTCAAATGTGTGATGCAAGCCCTACCGCGCTGTTCACTTTTCCTGCGGCTTGTAGAACCACTCTAGCTACCTCTAACACATCTGAAAACGATACAAGAAATAGAGCAGAGCTCGATACTAAAGCTTTTACATTAGCTATGAGATACGATTTAAACGAGAGGCTAACCTTGGTATCGACTACTGGCTATCGTGATCTGACCGAGTACGGCATCTTCGATTTTGATGGTTCAGCAGCACCGTTTATCACGATCGAGAAGTTTAATGACTTCGATCAGCTAACTCAGGAACTTAGAATTGATGGTAGCTACGATAACTTCAATTTTACTGCCGGCCTCTACTACTTCAATAGCGAATTCGATCGTGATTGGCGTACAGGTGGATCTTTCTGGCAGAACCGACTAGGTGGTCTATTTGCATTTGCACCACCGCCAGCTCCAGGGGTTACTTTTTGGGGACTCTGCCAGGCTGGTGTCATTGGCTTATTCTGCGACACTGCAATACCAGATTATCCTGGTCTAGGTTCCGATCTGGTTCAAGTTCTTTATGAAACGCAAGAAACCACCTCCTACGCTGTATTCGCACAGGGCGATTGGCAGTTCGCTGAAGATTGGACCTTGACCTTAGGCTTGCGCTGGACTCGCGAAGAGAAAGACTTTATTGCCGGTCAGGCTTATTTGACCACAGTGGAGAGACAAGATGCATTTGCCTATCCAGCCTTCGCTGACCTTGACAATTCATGGACAGAAACCTCTCCAAAGCTAGGCCTCACTTATCAATTTAATGATACAACCATCGTATTTGGCACCTACTCGGAGGGTTTCCACTCTGGTGGATTCTTTGGTACTAACCAAAACATCGCTGACTTCGTACGAGATCAATATGACCCTGAGTTCGCTAAGACGTACGAGCTAGGATTCAAGAGCATGCTGATGGAAGGCCGTCTGAGACTAAACGTCGTTGCGTTTTATAACGACTTTACAGACAAACAAGAGTCATCAGTTTCCTTTGACCCCACGACCAATACTGTCGCAACAATCTTTAGTAACGTATCCGATGCAACCTATCGAGGTATTGAGTTGGAAACGGAAATCCAGGCAACAGAGCGCCTGCGACTATTCCTAAACTACGGTTATCTGGATGCTGAATACGATAGCTTTGAAACCGATCTCGACTTAACAGATGGAGACTTTGCACCTTCTGATGCGTCCGGTCTAAGACCTCGTGATACGCCTGACTATACCCTAGGATTTGGCGCAAGCTATATCGTTGAGGTTGGCTCTGGCCATGTGGAACTCTATGCCAAGTACTCAGAAGTTGATGATAGTGAAAATTTGCTTAATACCGATTTTGGTCACAGAGACTCCTCTGAAGATCTCACTGCATCCGTCTCTTATCATGGCGAAAACTACTCTGTCGTCGCTTTCGGTCGTAATTTGACCGACGACCAGGTTGAAGTTGGCATTCCCATCGCTGACTTGTTCGCCGCTGGTATCATTAACCAAGGTAGATCTTACGGCCTCGAATTCACTTACGAGATGTAAGCTTTATTAGTGTTAATAAAAAGCCCGGTTCTTACCGGGCTTTTTATTGTCCTGAATAAGCGGCGTCTATTGCCATTTATTTTCAGGACAGGGTTGGCAGCAGCTCATCTAGGTAGTCGGCACTGCTGAGCTCAATGGCTGACAACTCATCTAACGCATCGGTTTGCTCGGGGTACATTGCCTTAAGCGTTTGCCAAGCATTTGCACCTTGCCGTTCAGCATTGGCCTGGATAGTCATTTGCTGGACCGGCGTGTAGTTTTCAAATGCATTGTAGTAGGTCGTCTTGGCATTGGGAATGATTGAAGCCACCAGGTCCCGGTGTTCTGCGGAGGGCGGAAACATCGCTTCAACACGATCCGCGATCTCATCTTCACGTGCAGCACAATTTAAAATGCCTTCCCGATGGGCCGGCACATCGTCAGCCCAAGTGCGATAGCGATCTGCAGCGGTACGCTCGAGTTGCGAGAGTAAATAAGGGTAGGCTTCAGTTGGTACACCGCTAAGGTGCTCAGCTAGTAGCTCACCGAAATTGGGTATTTCTACATTTGTCATCACTGTTCCTTTTCTGTTTCTTTTTTACTAGATAATATGATGCCTGATGAAGCACTTGTATGCTCATCGCGCCTTCGATATTTCAAATACTCAGCTCGCCATGCCAACCTTGTTGGTAGAGTTTACCGAGTTGCGACTTGTGAACCAATAGATCAAATATCGTGATGACCAAAAGACGATCTGCGGTTTCGCAGTCTCGAACCGCGAAAAAAACAATTGGTTTTCCCATTAATTTTGACCCGTCTCGGAAAAAATGCTTAATTCATGTCTGCTGTAACTGCTTCAGGTTCTGATCCCATGAAAAGCTATGCCTTTGCCATCATTCTTGTCCTTGTCATCTTTGGAACAATCGGCGGGTTTATCTACAAGCGCTTTGCCAGCTTTGCAGCAATGGACTTTTCACCACCACCGGTGACGATCGCAGCATCGAATGCCAGGCGCGAGGCGTGGCGCCAAGAACTCAGTGCGGTTGGCACCATTGAAGCCGTTCGTGGTATTGAGTTAACGGCAGAAACGGATGGTGAAATCATCGAGCTTCATTTTGACTCTGGCGACCAGGTTAAAGCCGGCCAGTTGTTGTTGGTACTCAACGACAAGGTTGAATTAGCCAGTCGCGAAAACCAGGTAGCTAGCCTTGAGCTGGCCCAAATTCTATTCAACCGTGATAGCAAGCTGGTCAAGCAAAATACTATTTCCCAGTCGCAATATGATCAATCACGAGCCGATTTAAGGCGTGCTAAAGCGCAGTTGGCTGAAACAGAAGCTCGTTTGGCAAATAAAAAAATTACTGCGCCATTTGGCGGCAGCCTTGGTATCAGACAGGTGGATGTTGGTGATTACTTATCAAGAGGCATCACCATCACGACGCTGCAGGACTACTCCGAACTTGAAATTGACTTTACGTTGCCGGAAAGACACGCGCCAAAATTACGGCCGGGTCTCACCATTGCTGTGAAGGTGGATGCTTTTCCAGAAAGAGAATTTGCAGCTGTCGTCACCGCAGTTGATTCGCGCATTGACCCGGGCACACGCAACATTTTATTGCGAGCGCGAATCGAAGATTCATCCGGTCTACTGCCAGGTATGTTTGCATCGCTAAACGTTGATCTTGGTGAGACGAGAAGTGTGGTGACCATACCCGAAACAGCAATGACCTACGCGTTGCAAGGTAACACTGTCTATATCATAGAAGATGCAGAAGGTGGTGGGCTAACGGCAACCGCCAGAGTGGTCGAATCTGGTCCCGTTCGAGACAGTCGTGTAGCTGTGTATCGAGGCCTAGAAAGTGGAGAGCGTGTTGTTACCGTTGGCCAGAACAAACTATATCGCGGCGTTAAAGTGCTGGTAGATGACGGGGTACAACTGTGATGCCTAGCTTTACCGATATATTTATCCGGCGTCCGGTGCTGTCGCTGGTGCTGAGCGCCGCTATGTTGTTGCTTGGTCTGCAGGCAAGCACACAGTTGACGCTGCGCCAGTACCCGGAAGTTGAGAAAAGCGTTATTTTTGTTCGTGCTGTGTTTCCCGGAGCAAGCGCCAGTACTGTCCAGGGTTTTGTCACGACCCCATTGCAACGACGCATTGCGGCGGCCAAAGGTGTTGACTATGTCACGTCACAAAGTGATCCGGGAGTTGCAGAAATCAGTGTTTATTTGAAGCTAGGCGAAAATTCCACCGACGTGCTGGGAGAGGTCATCACCAAAGTTAATGAAGCCCGGTTTGAGTTGCCAAGAGAGGTGGAAGACCCGGTGGTCACTAACCGAACCGGCGGTGACGCCATGATGTACCTGGCGCTGCTAAGTGATCAAATGTCTGTCCAACAGTTGGCAGATTACGCGCAGCGATCTATTCAGCCGGTGCTCAGTACCGCAGACGGCGTAGGCGAGGCTCGACTGCTGGGTAGCGGCATGTTTGCCATGCGCATCTGGCTCAACCCGGCGAAGATGGCTGCACTGAATGTCACAGCGAATGACGTAAACAAAGCGATTCGCAGGGACAATTACATTTCGGCGGCAGGAACCGTACGTGGAGAACTGGTGCGCGCGAGCGTTGATGCCGAAACCGATGTGCAAGACCCGGATGAATTTAAAAACATCGTGGTACGCCAGGATGGCGACAGGCGAGTCTTGTTGGGTGACGTTGCTGTAATTGAACTTGCCAGTGAAACTTATGAGTCAGCCGTCTATTCCAGTGGTAAAGAAACCGTGTTTATCGCCATTAGCGAGGCGCCAGGCGCTAATCCTCTGCAGGTGGCGGCCAATGTAAAAAGTAAAGTCGCTGAATTAAATTCGCAATTGCCCGCCGACATGACCATCTTTCTAGACTCGGATCTATCAATATACATTGGTGAAGCATTGAAAGAAGTGGCGCAAACACTGCTGGAAGCAGCACTGATTGTGGTTCTGGTCATTCTCGTTTTTCTCGGCTCCATGCGCGTCGTGTTTATTCCCATTGTGGCGATACCGTTGTCGCTGATTACGGTTCTGTTTTTGATCTGGATGATGGGTTTCTCCATTAATCTTTTGACCTTGCTTGCCATGGTCATTGCGATCGGGCTGGTGGTCGATGACGCAATTGTGGTGGTCGAAAATGTGCATAGGCACATAGAAGAAGGTAAGCAACCGTTTGAAGCCGCATTAACCGGGGCCAGAGAGGTCGCCTTTCCAGTCATCGCGATGACGCTGACGCTTGTTGCTGTGTATCTACCGATTGGTTTCCTTGGCGGATTAACGGGCGCTCTGTTCAGTGAGTTTGCCCTGACCCTTGCAGGCGCTGTGGTTGTCTCTGGAGTGGTTGCGCTTGTCCTGAGCCCAATGATGTGCGCCTATTTGTTGCAGGACCATGCCCATCAGGGAGCCGCAGCTGATTGGCTTGATCGCATGTTTGAGCGGATCCACAACCAGTACAAGGTGCTGCTTGGTCATTGTCTGAATTCAAAAGGTGCCGTGGTTCTGTTTGCTTTCATGATATTTCTTAGTCTGCCTGTCTTCTATCAGCTGGCGCAGTCTGAGCTTGCGCCGGACGAGGACAGTGGCAGCATTTTTGCCATAGCAACACCACCCGACTATGGCAACCTTGAGTACACCACGTATTTTCTTGACGAAATGGTGAATGCTTGGAGCACCGTAGATGAGGTCACCCATTCGTGGCAAGTCAACCAGCCGACCAGCGTGTTTGGCGGTATTGAGTTGAAACCCTGGACTGAGCGCGAGCGAACACTAGAAGAAATTCGCCAAGAGGTTCAGGGTAAGTTCACGCAGATCAGTGGTCTGGAAATTTTCACATTTGCTGCCGGAGGTCTGCCGGGAGCAGACCGGGGTCTGCCACTGCAGTTTGTGATTTCCGGCAACGTCGACTATGAAGAACTGGATCGAGTCTCCGAAGAAGTGTTGTTGAAGGCGCGGAAGTCGGGGTTATTTGCATTTGTGAACAAAGATTTACGCTACTCCAGGCCTGAAATATCCGTCAAAATTGATCGCGAACTTGCAGCCAGGCTTGGTATTTCCATGCAGGAAATTGGTGAGACGCTGCAGGTGATGTTGGGTGAGGGTGAGACCAACCGTTTTAGTATGGAAGGCAGAAGCTACAAGGTGATTCCCCAGGCTGGACAGGGATTTCGTCTGACCAAAGAGTGGCTTGAACGCTACTACCTTAGAACTGAGACCGGTTCTCTTGTGCCACTCAGCACAGTCATATCATTGAAGCAAAGCGTTGAACCCAATACGCTAAAACAATACCAACAGCTCAACAGCGTCAACATCCAAGGTTTTGTACTGCCGCCCAATACATTAGGTGACGGGCTAGCGTTTCTGGATACAGCGCTGACTGAAGTTGCGCCCACGGGTTATCGCGTTGGGTATCAGGGTGCCTCGCGTCGGTTTATCGAAGAAAGTCAGGGCTTTCTGCCGTTGTTTGGAATGTCGCTGGTGTTTAT
>Ga0222633_1001052_pt1 | contig 17341 bp, 22 predicted proteins | sample AntAcemetageno48_FD_179816 | JGI IMG/M metagenome (GOLD analysis project Ga0222633, IMG submission 179816) | Saline water microbial communities from Ace Lake, Antarctica - #48 | ecosystem: Environmental > Aquatic > Non-marine Saline and Alkaline > Saline | place: Antarctica: Ace Lake | collected...
ACCCATACTGGCGACGATCGGCATTAAAACCGCCAACGCGACAACCTGGGCAATCGTGTCTTCAAACAAGCTAATAACAGCAGAGGCGAGGAAGGCGGTGAGAAGGTTGGCGCCCAACCACACCGCTCTTGATCTCGCTGAACGCCAAATAGGTGCGAAGGTGTCATCGTCCTCAGTCAAACCTGCCATGCTCAGTAAGGAGTGGTCGGCTTCGTCCTTGATGACATCGACCACGTCGTCAATAGTGATTCGTCCGAGCAGTAGTCCATTACTGTCGATAACAGGTGCTGAGACTAGGTCGTACCTTGAAAAGATCGAAGCTACTTCGCTCTCATGAGTTTTGGCGTCGATTGGGTCAATGTCTGTCACCATAACTTCTCGCACGGTCATACTTGGATCAGAAACCAGTAAGCGTCGAAGGGGTAGCAAGCCGATGTATTCGTCCCGATGATTCACAACGAAGATGTTGTCTGTCATGGCTGGGAGTTCGATATGCCGGCGTAAATATCGCAATACCACATCAACCGTCACTCGTGCTCGAACACTAATAGTATCGGTGTCCATCATGCCGCCAGCGGTGTCTTCTCCGTAGGACAAAAGATTCTCGACCCTGGCCCGGTCCTGAGTATCCATGGAGCGAAGCAGCTGCTGAGTTATTGCATTGGGTAGTTGCTGCAGAATATCGGTCAGGTCATCATCAGACTCAACTTGCCCAAGTAACGAGACAACTTCGTCAGTGGATGTGTCTGCGAGCAGGTCGCTAACCAGGTCTTCGTTAAGTTCCTGAAGGATTTCGCTTTTCTGCTCATTGTCGATGAGGTTCCAGATAACCGCCCGCTGCTCGAAGGGTGTGGACTCGAGCAATGCGGCGATATCCGCCGGTTTTAAAATATCGATGAGATTTTTGATTTGAGAATAGGTACCACTCGCGACCAGAGCGTTGAGCTTCTCAAGGGGAGTTATTTCGGTGGAAGACACCTATTGCGCCTCATCGAACTTGTTGTTGATGAGTTGGACAAGCGCATCCATTGCCTCTTGTGCGTCCTCGCCATCAATTTCAATTTCGATATCACTGTGGCAGGTCGCTTGCAGCAGCATCATGTTCATAATACTTTTGCCGTTCGCTTTAGCAAAAGCAGATGTGACAGAAACAGACGCGAGGTGCTCCTTTGCAACTTCGACGAACTTAGACGCAGCCCTGGCATGCAAACCGAGCTTGTTTTGAATCGTAATGGTTTTCTGAATCAAGTTGCCGCGCCTTTAGTACGACTTCCCGTCGCACCGCTCAACTCGCGATGCCGGACCTGGACATTACTCCAGGCTTCACTGAAGACCAAATAAAGTTTGTCAGTCAGATACACGGACCGGTGTTGTCCGCCGGTGCAGCCGATGGCTACCGTGACGTAGCTGCGGCCGTTCTGTTCGAACTTCGGTAGCCAGCGTTCAAGAAAGGACTGAATGTCTGCCAACATGTCACCCACCTCTGATTGTGCTTCTAGAAATGTGCGCACTGGCAGATCTAATCCTGTGAGTTGTCTGAGGCTTGGGACCCAGTGCGGGTTTGGTAAACAGCGAACATCAAACACCATGTCAGCATCGACCGGAACGCCGTTTTTAAAAGCGAAGGATTGGAATAATAAGGCCAGGTCTTGGCGGTTGCCTGTAATTCGACTGCGGACCAGATCTCTTAACTCGTGAATGGTCAAGCTAGTGGTGTCTATTGTGAGGTCAGCGCCAGAGGCGATGCCATCTAAGAGTTCTGTCTCATACTCTAAGGCTGCTCGAAGGTCGCGCTCACTGGTGCTCAAGGGATGTTTGCGGCGGGTCTCCGAAAACCTTTTAACCAGACAAGGGCTGGCAGCATCGAGATAAACGATCTGTAGGTTATCGGCATCGAGACTCTCGACCGCCTCGGCAAAATTAGCGAGATCATCGGCAATATTCCTGGCGTCGATACTGACCGCAACACGACTGACGGTCTGTGTCTGGTTAAGTCGTTGTATCAGTGAGTTGATCAGGCTGACCGGCAGGTTGTCGATGCAGTAGAAGCCCATATCTTCCAGCACATGGAGAGCTGTGCTCTTGCCTGAGCCTGAGCGCCCGCTGATGATGACAAGAGATACCATGCCTAATCCTTTATGAGGAGTCCTTCTGTGAGTAGCTCCTGCTTGTATGAGGAGGTCGTAAATGAGTAGTGCTTGTTGTGATGCTTTTAGTAGTGCCAGAGATTACTGTTGTGCCAGCTTAACTTCTGGCTCAGGATCAGAAATTGCAGCAGCGTATAGTGTATTTGAATCCTGCGCAGAAAAAAGTGCAGTTCGATAGGATTCGTCTTCGAAGCGTTTGGCCAGCATAGCCAATACTTTTAGATGTTGATCAATCTCATCCTCCGGAACAATCAGGACAAACATCACTTCGACATTGACGTCATCAAAGGCGCCAAAATCCACAGGGTTCGAAAGCGATACCAGACCACCGATAATGTCAGTGCAAGCTGTCATACGGCAATGGGGGATCGCAATACCATGGCCAAGAGCAGTCGAACCCATTTTCTCCCTTGCGATCAGCCGAGAGAACAATTGCTCTGCGCTCAAATCAATGATGGTCTCTGCCAATTGAATAGAAATTTCTTCCAGGGCTCGTTTGCGGCTGGAAGCTTCGATTTTACAAAAGGTACGTTCAGGGGTGAGGATGTTTTCTATTTTCACTCGTCAGCTCAAGTCTCTGGTGACCAATGAATTATAGCACCGGTGACACATGATTGTGCCACCGGTTTGTTACCTAGCGAATGACATCTTTTTGTTTGTGGTCTTTTATCTTCTCTTTTTGCTTGATGAGCTGGCGGTCGAGCTTGTCAGCCAGCATGTCAATGGCCGTATAGAGATCCCCTGACTCGGCATGGGCGTGGAGTTCGGCGCCAGATATTCGTAAAGTCGATTCTGCTTTTTGCCTTTGTTTCTCAACGCTGAGAATGACCTTCATATTGGTTATGCGGTCGTAGTGACGTTCCAGCTTATCTAGTTTGGTTTCAACATAGCTGCGGAGGGAATCAGTAACGTCGACATGATGTCCACTAACGTTGATTTGCATAGTTCAAGCTCCTGTTAGGTTGTGGATCAATCCCAGATTTCGCTGAGACTCTCAATATAACACTAGGATATTTCTGAACAAGTGCCTAGTGCACATAGGCTTCGACCCAGAAAAGGCGGCTTGGTTTAAAGAAAATAATTCTTTTTAGATCAAAAGGTTAGTGTTATACGAGCTGTTTTCGCTCGTTGGAAGGAGGGATCATGAGGGATTCACGATACTTGGCAATGGTCCGACGAGCGACCTTGATATCCTGGTCCGCCAACATGTTGGCGATTTTGCTATCGCTTAAGGGTTTTTTGGTATTTTCTTCCGCGACTAGCTTTTTGATCAGCGCGCGAATTGCGGTGGACGAAACTTCACCACCGGTATGGGTGCTAACGTGGCTGGAGAAGAAATACTTCAGCTCGAATACGCCCGCTGGCGTGTGCATATATTTTTGCGTGGTGACCCGCGAAACGGTGGACTCGTGAAGATCGACGGCCTCCGCTATATCATGCAAGACAAGCGGTTTCATGGCCTGATCGCCATACTCAAAAAATCCTCGCTGGAATTCGACAATTTTCGTGGAAACCTTTAATAAGGTGTCATTTCGTTGTTGAAGACTTTTAATAAACCAACGTGCTTCCTGAAGATGATTTTTGAGGTAGGTATTATCTGAGCTACTGTCAGCACGCTTTACCATCGAGGCATACTCGGCGTTGACTCTAATCCTTGGCGCACTCTTTGGGCTAAGTTCTACAGTCCAGCGTCCATTCTTTCTGTAAACCATTACATCCGGTTCAATATATTCGGTCTTGGTTTGGTTGAAGTCCGAACCGGGTCTTGGATTGAGAGACTGAATGAGCGTGATCACAGATTTTAGATCGGGCTCTTTAAGACGTGTTTTTCGAATCAGATAGGCGTAATCCCGATTTGCTAGTGAGCTCAGGTGATCTTTGACAACCATCAGAGATTCCTGTCGCCAGGGCGTTTTGGCAGGCAGTTGCATCAATTGAATCGTTAGACATTCGCTCAGATCACGAGCGGCGATGCCGAGCGGATCAAGGTGTTGAATGAGGTGAAGCACCGCTTCGACCTCGTCCATTTCTATTGGCTCCTGCTCATTAAACGGCAAACTCTGTAACACATCATCGAGGGTAATGGTCATGACGCCATTTTCGTCGAGGCCGTCGACGATCGCCATTGCGATCATCTGGTCAATATCAGACAGTTTAATGAGGATAAGCTGTTCTTCGAGATGACTCTGCAATGTGGTGGTGGATGAGTTCTGATTCTCTAAGTAATTATCGCCATCCTCATCGCTACCGCTATAGCTGCCGGTAGGAGTGTCATCCCAGACATCTTCCCAGAGAGAATCAACCGGCTGGTCATCTGAGATGTTCTCTGAGGCGATCTGCTCACTAGTGTCAAGTACGGTGTCGCCGTCCAATTCTGGGTTAGGCAATGGCTCATCGCGACTATCATCGAGTTGATCACTAACTTCCGGTTCTGCGCTGACTTCTGCATTTGATTCTGCAGCCAGACCTTCGATAGTGTCTTCGGGCGTGTCAAGGGATGTCGCCTCGTCGCTTGTCTCATTGTCCGCTGCTTCCTCCAACATCAAGTTGGAATCCAGCGCTTCTTGAATCTCTTGTTGTAGATCAAACGTCGACAATTGCAGCAGTTTTATTGCCTGCTGTAATTGAGGGGTCATGCGAAGCTGCTGACCGAGTCTGAGTGCTAAAATGGGTTTCATCGCCATAAGCGAATTATATCAGGCACTTGGTAGAAGATAACCACTGAAATTGACGTCCTCACATTCGGAAGTCATGCCCGAGATAAACATTTTTGACGTGATCGTCGTTCAGAATGGTTTCCGTACTGCCTTCGGCGATGATTCGACCATCGCTGACGATGTAGGCCTTCTCACAAATATCCAGCGTCTCTCGAACGTTGTGATCGGTAATCAGAACGCCGATGCCGCGTTCTGACAATTGAGAAATAATGACTTTGATGTCATTGACGGAAATAGGATCGACACCAGCGAAGGGCTCATCAAGTAATATGAACTTGGGCTCGGTAGCCAGGGCTCTCGCAATCTCCACTCGTCGCCTTTCACCACCAGAGAGTGACATGCCGGTATTATTGCGTATATGGGTGATATGAAAATCTTTTAACAGAGATTCTAGCTTGTCAATGCGATCAGCATGGCTGAGGTTTTTTCGGGTTTCCAATATTGCCATGACATTTTCTGCCACCGAAAGCTTACGAAAAACCGAGGCTTCCTGAGGCAAATATCCAATTCCGACTCGAGCACGCTCGTGCATCGGTTTCGGTGTGATGTCTTGATCATCAAATAAAATGCGGCCTGCGTCCCGGGCAATGGAACCCACAATCATGTAAAAACAGGTGGTCTTGCCTGCGCCATTTGGGCCGAGTAGGCCAACAACCTGTCCACTCTTAATAGATAGCGTGACATCACGAACAACGGGATGGCCTCGGTAGCTCTTGGCTAGATTTTCTGCGCGCAGGATATGCATGGAGTCTACTGTATTTTGGGGTTGAGCTTCTTCTTCGGCTGAAGCGTAATGGAGACTCGGCCGGATTTTCCGCCTTGTTTTTTGCCGCCTTTGATATCCACAACACCGGTAGTCATGTTGTAGTATAACAATTCGCCAGCGAATTCATTCTGGGTTTGCTGAAGGTGGGCTTTACCGGCGAGATGCAGTTTTTCTTCTTGAATAAAGTAGGTAATGATTTTGGCATCGGCGGAAATCAGCGCGTCATCCTCCTCAGGAACCTGTTCGTAATGAGCCAACCCCTTCGACTCAGGCATCATTGACGCAATGATTTCGATCACTTCGCTTTCGCTCATGATGACTTTCACTTTGTCTGCCGCAATATGTAACGTGCCCTGAGTGATAAGAGCTTTGCCTTCATAGATCGTGACCCCATTGGCATCGTCAACAAAGGCTGAGTCGGCTTCAATAGAAATTGGCTGGTCACGGTCGGATGTCAGGCCATAGCCAAATTGGGCAGCAAGCAAGGCCGTCAGCAATAGCGGGAAGGTTGTTTTTCTCACAAGGTTTTCTCTTCAGTTACAGTTGGCAGCTTACCTCAACTACCTCACCTAATCAGTAGACTTCTTGAATTGGGGCAACAGGATAGTTCTGACCCGTTGGTCGTTGCGACTGAAGAAAATAAACTTCCCTTCTTCAAAATAGGCTTTCATTCCCGCAGCGGTGGTTCTTCCTGAGTTGTCATCAATGACGACCTTTTGATCGGTTTCTGCGTAGTCCGTCGCCGGGTAGATCGTCAGGCTTTCGGTTCTGATATTAATGAAATTGCCTTTGGGGTCCGACTGGATCGCCAGTACATCTTCCCATAGCTCAACGATTTCATCTCGGAAAATGACCTTCGGCAGCACTCGACCATTTTGGGCGATGATATCCCAGGGGTTTTCGCCAGCTTCTGTGGCATATAGGGTCATGTCGGGCTGCTTAAGGGTTGTGATGTCGGTGAGCGGGAAGTGGGTAAAGCGTTCGGCGTTGATTCGGTGCTGGCGAACGCCAGATTTGGTGAACTGAGTGATCGTTGCATTGCGCATATACAGATCTGGATCGTTTTCGTTGAAATTCTGTGGGTTTTGTTCGCTTTGCTGGTCTCGATCCAAAAACAGGTTGATGCCGGCTGCGAACATCAGCATAAATCCAGCCAGCAACAGGGAGCGGCTATTCAGCATAGAGCTTAGACTCGGGGTTATTGACCCAGTGCAGTGTTATAAAGCCAAACCATATATGTACACCAGGCTAGCAGCAAGAGCGCGCCTTCTGGTCTTGTGATACGCGCGACGCTGCGAATACCATAAGCGAAAATTAAAACTGCTATTGTCATGCCCGCCATTAGGCCGTAATCGCGCCAGAAGACTTCTTCGGCCAGTACCGTTGGCGCAAGGAAACTTGGGATGGCCAGAACTGTGAGAATATTGAAAATATTTGAGCCTATGATATTACCAATCGCGAGATCAGTTTCTCCTTTCATTGCACTTGTCACAGAAACCACGAGTTCGGGCAGGCTGGTGCCTACAGCAATAACGGTGAGACCAATGAGCAGCTCACTGACGCCCATCGACTTGGAAATGAAGACAACTGAGTAGACGAGTAGCTCCGAGCTTAGCAGTAGGAACACCAGGCTGAGGACGAGGATTAGAATGGCTCTGGGTAGTGGTAATTGCGGGATTTCTCCCATATCCGCCAATTCAAGGACTTCTTCGGGTCGGGAGAGCTTGCTGTCGAAGGCAATACGTAATAGAAACAGACAGAGGACGCCGACCAGAAGCACGCCGTCCCACATGGTGATTTCATTGTCGATGAGCACAAAACCAGCGCACAGAGTCACGAACGCCATTATGGGCAGGTCGTGTCTGAGAACCTCGGGTTTGAAGTGGAGAGGTACGATCAGAGCTGTGATACCCATGACCATACCCATATTGGCGATGTTAGAGCCGATTGCATTACCGACGGCCAACTCCGGTTCGTCCCTCAAGGACGCCGCAACGGCAACAAATATTTCGGGTGCAGAAGTTCCCAGTGCAACCACAGTAAGGCCGACCACCATCGGAGAAATGTTAAGGTTTTTCGCTGTTGCGACTGAGCCAATCACAAATTGGTCGGCACTTTTGAACAAAACGAGAAATCCCACCAATAGTAGGACGCTGTAAAGTAGTAACATTACCCCTCTGGAACTGAACCTTATCGCGAGGGCGCCTATTTAAAGTGTAATCTGTCTATTTTGCAAGGAAATGCAAAATTGGCGCAAGTGACGCTCGAGAGGTTGGGTCTAAAGAGATGTGGTATTCCTCAATTTAGGTTGAAAATGGATGTTAGTTGGATAGATTTTTGTTATGCCAGATAGTCACGTAAGAGTTGAGAATGTCACCTTCAGTCGAGGCACTCGGCGAATTTTCGATGGTGTAAGCCTCGAAATTCCCCATGGCAAGATTGTCGCGATTATGGGGCCGAGTGGGTCGGGCAAGACAACACTGCTGCGTTTGATTGGTGGTCAGCTAAAGCCAGCTACTGGAAAGGTGTGGGTAGAAGATAAGTGTGTTTCGACTCTCGATCGGAATGAGCTGTTTGGGCTACGGCGAAATATGGGCATGCTATTTCAAAGCGGCGCGTTGTTCACGGATCTCTCCGCTTTCGATAACGTTGCATTCCCCTTGCGGATTCACACGGACATGCCGGAGGAAATGATTCGAGATCTAGTGCTGATCAAACTTCAGGCGGTTGGCCTGCGCGGCGCCAGTCAGTTGTTTCCATCAGAGCTATCGGGCGGAATGAACAGACGCGTGGCACTCGCACGAGCCATTGCCCTTGACCCCGCAATGATTATGTACGATGAGCCCTTTACTGGGTTGGATCCAATCGCCATGGGCGTTGTCGTGCAGCTTATTCGAACTCTAAATCAAGTGTTTGGCACAACTAGCATTATCGTCTCTCACGACTTGCAAGAAACGGCAAGTATCGCTGATATCATTTACGTAATTGCAGACGGCAAGTTAATAGGTGCAGGCTCGCCCGAGGAGCTATTCAAAGAAGAATCTCCTCGGATTCAACAATTCATTAAAGGCTTGCCCGACGGCCCCGTACCTTTTCATTACCCGGCCCGGGATTTCAAAGAAGAGTTATTGGAAGGTGGTGACTGGTGATTTCAAGTTTAAGGCGCGTTGGCCAGCATGTGCTCCTACTACTTTCTGTGTTGGGGCGTTCTGGCGAGATATGGTTTCAAGCAGTTTGGCGCCGTCCGCGGATCGCTCACGCGCCATTATTGATACGTCAGATCTATCAGCTAGGCGTGCTCTCAGTTGTCATTGTCGCCTTGTCAGGGTTTTCTATTGGGGCAGTGCTCGCGTTGCAGGGTTATAACCAGTTGGTGAAGTATGGTTCCGAAAGTGCCCTCGGCCTTGGGGTCGCCCTGGTCCTGGTGATGGAAATTGGGCCCGTGGTCACGGGTTTGCTCTTTGCAGGACGCGCTGGATCTTCTGTTACGGCAGAAATCGGACTGATGAAGGCCACAGAACAACTTAGCAGTATGGAAATGATAGGTGTTGATCCATTGCAAAGAATTATCGCGCCAAGAATATGGGCCGGGTTTATCTCGATGCCAATTCTATCCTTGATATTTTGTGTTGTTGGAATCTGGGGCGCTTCTCTTGTCGGCGTTGATTGGCTTGGTGTCTATGAGGGGGCTTTTTGGTCCGCGATGCAGCAAGGCGTGGATTTTAATTCACACATCATGAAAGGCATTATCAAGTCTATTGTCTTTGGCCTGGTGGTGACCTGGATAGCCGTCTTTCAAGGTTACGATGCGGAGCCTACATCCGAAGGCATTTCAGCGGCGACCACGAGAACCGTTGTATACTCCTCGGTGTCAGTGCTCGTTCTGGATTTCTTCCTAACCCTAGTGATGTTTAACTTTTAAAGGGCAGTTTTTATGCAAATGAGAACCATTGAAATCGTTGTCGGTACCTTCCTACTGGCAGGGTTGATCTCTTTGGCGATTCTTGCGGTGCGCGTGAGTGGCTTTACCGTGAACCCCGATCAACAAAGCTATACGATCGTGGCTAAATTCGACAACATCGGTGGGCTTGTGGTTCGATCCAAGGTTAGTATTGCGGGAGTGATTGTCGGCACCGTAACGGAAATCCGCCTCGATCAGAGAACCTTTATGGCCGAAGTTGCGATGGAAATTAATTCTGAAGTTGACGAAATTAGCCGAGATACGACTGCGGCGATTCTAACCGATGGACTGTTGGGTGGAAAGTTTATCGGTCTCAGTATTGGTGCTGAGGAAACCTATCTTAAAGAGGGTGATGAAATTTATGACACCCAATCGGCAATCATCCTAGAAGAGCTCATCGGCAAATTTTTATTAAACCAGTTTTAGGAGTGAGTGATGAGACAATTGAGTCAGATAGGCTTTGGATTAATATTGGGTTGGTCGGCGGCGCTACATGCAGCGGCCCCGGATCCCAAACAAGCCGTACAGGTAGCTACGGATAAGCTACTAGCCAAGTTGGTTGCGGTAAAAGTCTTGTATACAGAGAGTCCGGGGGCATTTTTTTTAGAGATTGATCAATCTCTTGCGCCGTTTGTCGACTTTGACGGTTTCTCCCGTAGCGTCATGGCCAAATACTATCGCCGTGCAACCGATCAGCAACAACGTCAGTTCGTCGAAACCTTCCGTAAGGGGTTGATCGAAACCTATGCAAAGGCCCTGGTCGAATTTGATAACCAGACGGTGGTTGTCCTGGAGCCGAGTATTAACCCAGAACGTCCGGATCGAGCCTCGATTGTTCTAGAGATTCATGGCGCGAACAATCGGGTTTATCTGGTTGAGTACAGCCTTGTTCTGGTCGGTGATGAGTGGTTACTCCGTAATGTAGTGATGGAAGGCATCAACATCGGTTTGCAGTTTCGCTCCCAGTTTGCTGCGTCGATGCAAAAAAACCGTAATGATATCGATGCTGTCATTCAAACTTGGAGTGTTGATGTCTGACGCGGCATATCACCATGAGGGCGACATTCTCGAGTTAGAAGGTCTTTTAAGTGTCGAAACTGTGAGCCGGTACTTCGATATCGGTATCAAGTGCCTTGAGCAATCCTCGGGCGGCCTTCAAATTGATCTAGCCAAATCAGACATTGTGGGCTCAGCAGCGATCGCGCTGCTTATAGCGTGGCAGCGACGCGCGCTTTATCTAAAAAAGAAATTCTCCATCGTCAATGCTCCTGGTCACTTTTTGGATATGGCCAAACTGTCTGGTGTTTCGGACATTCTGCCTTTTGCCGACGCGGGATAGTAGTTCCACCACTTTTCACTGCTTCGACGGAGCAGTTTTCCCTTGCCGATGGTATGATGGCTGGCTTTTCAAGATGTTGAGACTCAAATGGACGAAGCTTTAATCCGAACCCTGTTGGCTGACGGCTTGCCTGACTGCGAAATCGAAATAATGTCCGAGGGTAACAAACTGGTATTGCGTCTGATCGGCAAACTATTTGAAGGCATGAATCGGGTTAAACGTCAGCAATTGGTTTATAGCCTCCTTAACGAAAAAATCACATCGGGTGAAATTCATGCGGTTAGCATGACCTGCAAAACACCCGCCGAGCTTGCAGACCAGGGATAATAGATTGGACAAATTATTGATTCGAGGTGGTGCCGTATTGAACGGTGAACTACGTGCGTCAGGAGCAAAAAATTCAGCGGTGCTGATGTTGGCCGCGTCGCTGTTAGCGAATGGTCCGGTTGTTGTATCCAACGTGCCCCATCTTCGTGATATTACGACCATGATTGAGTTACTAGGATCGCTGGGCGTTGAAGTGGTTATCGACGAAAAGATGAACGTTGAAATACATGCCAACACGATCAAGACCTTTACTGCTGATTACGACCTGGTGCGTACCATGCGAGCGTCGTTTTTGGTTCTTGGGCCCATGTTGGCTCACTACGGGCAAGCGAAGGTTTCGCTGCCGGGTGGCTGCGCCATTGGACCCAGGCCGGTTGATCAACATTTGAAGGGGTTGGAAGCCTTAGGCGCCAAGATCGAAATGGATGAAGGGTATGTCAACGCCTCGGTCGACGGAAAATTAAAGGGCGCACGCTTCGGTTTCGATTTCTGCACCGTTGGCGGAACTGAGCACTTGATGATGGCCGCGACACTGGCTGAAGGGCAAACCGTTTTAGAAAATTGTGCTTGTGAGCCTGAGATCATTGATTTAGCGGATTGCTTGAATGCAATGGGTGCCAAAGTATCAGGAGCCGGAACTAAAACATTGGTCATTGATGGTGTGGAGGAGTTGTCGGGTTGCCACCATCGGGTTATTGCGGATCGCGTTGAGGCGGCAACCTATTTAATCGCTGCAGCGGCAACAGGCGGCCGGGTGAAGGTGCGAGAAGCCAGAGCAGAACATCTTGAAGTTGTGCTGGAAAAACTAAGGGAAGCGGGTGCGATCATTACCGTGAGCGACGACGGCATCGAGCTTGATATGCAAGGGCGAAGGCCCAAAGCGATAAGTCTAGTCACAGCGCCATACCCGGATTTTCCTACGGATCTGCAAGCTCAAATTATGGCCATGAATACCATCGCAGAAGGGACGGCGACCGTTCAGGAAACAATATTTGAGAATCGCTTTATGCACGTACATGAAATGATTCGCTTGGGTGCTGACATCACTCTTGAAGGTAATAATACTATTGCGATTGTTCGAGGTGTAAAGCAGTTGAAAGCAGCACCAGTCATGGCGAACGATCTTCGAGCCTCAGTCAGTTTGGTTATTGCTGGGCTCGTCGCCAAGGGTGATACGATCGTCGATCGAATCTATCATATCGATCGAGGATATGAGCAGGTAGAAGAAAAGCTCCGCGCATTAGGCGCGGACATTGAACGGGTGCAATCTGCTTAAATACTATGGATAGTCAAATCACGATTGCCCTGACCAAGGGTCGCCCCCTTGTCCAGGCGCTAGAGCTTTTGGCCAAGATTAATATTACTCCAGCAGAGGATATTGGGTCTTCTCGAAAATTGGTTTTCGATACCAATGAACCTCATACACGGCTGATGATATTGCGAGGTGCAGACGTTGCCACCTACGTTGAGCACGGAATCGCAGACCTCGGGTTTGCCGGGCGAGATGTGCTGCTTGAATACGGGGAAGAAGGTTATTACCAGCCTCTCGATCTTGGCATCGGACGTTGCGACATGATGGTAGCCGGATTAGCAGACGAGCCGCCACTACCTAAACGCCTTAAGATTGCGACCAAATTTGTGAATATCGCAAAGCGTTACTATTCAGAACGGGGTATCCAGGTCGATGTGGTTAAGTTGTACGGCGCTATGGAGTTGGCGCCAGTGATGGGCCTTGTTCACCGCATTGTTGATATTGTCGAAACCGGCAATACGCTTAAGGCTAATGGTCTGGTCTCCATGGAGCATATTGCCGATATTACGACCCGATTGATCGTCAATAAGAGCTCGATGAAGATGAAACACCAGCGAGTCCAGTATCTGATCGACCAGTTGGGTAAGGCTGTGTCCTCATGATTCAGCGTCTCGATACGACAGCGATAGGTTTTTCGAATGCCTTGAGTGAGCTGCTCAAACTGCCAGAAGAAAGTCATGCGGATATTCGAGCGCGAGTTCGGAGCATCCTCGATGCTGTGAAAGCAAATGGCGATTCTGAGGTCCTGGCATTGACGCTACAATTTGATCATCTGCGAGCATCGTCTGTTGCAGAACTGGAAATCAGTCAGGCAGAAATGGCCGAGGCGATCATCAGAGTTGATCCGCTGGTTGTTGAAGCTCTTGAGCAAAGTGTGCGTCGCGTTCGCTATTATCATGAGCAGCAATTAGCCGCTACCGGAGGAACCGGAGAGTGGCAGTACACCGACGAGGCAGGCAATCGGCTCGGACAGATTGTTCGTGGCATGGAACGGGTTGGCGTTTATGCTCCCGGAGGCAAGGCGTGCTACCCATCGACCATTATTATGACAGCGGTTCCCGCCAAGGTTGCTGGCGTCGAAGAAGTGATTTTGACGGTGCCGACCCCAAACAATGAGGTGAGTGACGTATTACTTGCCGCAGCTTATTTGAGCGGCGTCGATAGAATGTTCCGAATTGGCGGTGCCCAGGCGATTGGCGCGCTGGCTTTTGGCACAGAAACGATACCTAAAGTAGATAAGATTGTTGGGCCGGGCAATATTTACGTTGCAACGGCAAAAGAAATGGTCTTTGGACAGGTTGGGATCGACATGATTGCGGGACCCTCAGAAGTTGTGATTGTCGCGGACGAGACCGTTGAGGTCGATTGGTTGGTTATGGATATGTTTGCCCAGGCAGAACACGATGAGATGGCTCAGTCGATTTTAATTTCTACCAGTTCGAAGTTGCTAGACCGTGTTGCAGAGCGAATTCCACAAATGCTCAAGGGTATGAGTCGAAAGGACATTATTCGACAGGCGCTGAACGATCGTGGCGCGCTGATCCTTGTGCGTGATTTGCAGGATGCTCAGGATGTCGTGAATCAAATAGCACCGGAGCATTTGGAACTCGCGATAGTGGAGCCTGAGAAGTTTGTATCTGGAGTTAGACACGCAGGTGCGATATTTGTGGGAGCGGCGACGGCGGAAGTTGTAGGTGACTACACGGCGGGTCCAAGCCACGTGTTGCCGACCAGCGGCACCGCCAGATTCGCGTCCCCACTGGGAGTGTATGACTTTTTGGTTCGCTCATCGTTAGTCCAGTGTAGCCCCAGGGGTTCAGTTCAATTGTGCCGGGGTGCGGCCATACTGGCAGAAGAAGAAGGCCTCGAAGCCCATGGAAAGTCTGCTCAGTATCGAGTTCAGGGTTAAGGTTTGAGCGTCGGTCCGGCCAGAATTTACACCGCTGCCGTCGAGCGGGGCGAGATTAGCGCTGATCCAGCGCAACTAGAAGCCGTTGAGCATTTGCAGCACCTCTTTGATGAGTTGGTGCAACCAACTCCAGAACGCGGTTTCTTTTCAAAGATGCTGGGAGCTGAGACTAAGAAGACCATTAAGGGCCTCTACTTTTGGGGAGGAGTTGGTCGCGGCAAGACCTTTCTGATGGATGTGTTTTTTGAGTCCCTGCCTTTCAAAGAAAAACAGCGGATGCACTTTCACCGTTTCATGCGTTACACCCATCAAGAGCTTCGCGCTCTTCAAGGGATCCCTAACCCCTTGCGTCAAGTGGCCAAAAACTTTGCTTTAAAAGCTAGAGTGCTCTGTTTTGATGAGTTTTTTGTCAGCGATATCACCGATGCCATGATCCTTGCCGGTTTGCTCGATGCCTTGTTCGAGGAAGGGGTCAGCCTGGTCGCCACCTCGAATGTGGCGCCGGTTAACCTTTATCGAGATGGTTTGCAGCGCCGAAAATTTCTGCCAGCCATTGGCTTGTTAGAGAAGCATACGCAAATATTGAACGTCGATGGTGGCGTGGACTATCGTTTGCGGGCTTTGGAATCTGCAGAGTTGTTCCACTTTCCGCTAGATAGCGAGGCGGATATTAGCCTCGAGCGGAGTTTTGTTTCGTTGTCACCAGATGCCGGCGAAGTGGATGTCGCACTAGAGATCGAAAACCGGTTAATGCAAGCCAAACGCTGTGGTGACGGTGTGGTTTGGTTTGAATTTACCGAGATTTGTGAGGGGCCTCGCAGTCAAAATGACTATATCGAGATTGCAATCATGTACCAGACGGTGCTCATCAGTAACGTGCCCTGCTTTAGTGCAAAAAAGGAAGACGCGGCCAGAAGATTTATCAGTCTGGTGGATGAGTTTTACGACCGCAATGTTAAACTTATCCTTTCTGCAGAAGTCTCGATCCCAGAGTTGTATCAAGGCGAGCGGCTGGGTTTCGAATTTGAGAGGACCGAAAGTCGTCTGCAAGAGATGCAATCCCGAGAATATCTAGGCTACGAGCATTTGCCTTGAAGGGCAGCAGTTGCGCGGCTTTGCGGGAATCAGGTTGATTTTGATTGAGATCAGATTTTCTCTTGCGCTGGCCTAGCCGAATCGGTAACATTCGCGCTCCTAAAATTCGTGGCGAATCATGAAAACGTATTCCGCAAAAAAAGAGACGGCAAAGCACGATTGGTACGTGGTGGACGCCACTGACAAGACGCTAGGCCGCATGGCGACTGAGATCGCCAATCGTCTGCGAGGCAAGCATAAAGCCGAATTCACCCCTCACGTTGATACAGGGGACTATGTGGTTGTGGTCAATGCAGAGAAGGTCAAGGTCACAGGCAACAAGACGACAGACAAGATGTATTATCACCACACGGGCTATCCCGGTGGAATCAAGTCCATCTCCTTTGATAAATTGATCGACAAAGCGCCAGAACGCGCGATTCAGTCGGCCGTAAAAGGTATGATGCCCAAGAACAAGCTAGCCCGTGCCATGTTGTCCAAGCTGAAAGTCTATGCCGGCAATGAGCATCCCCATCAGGCACAGCAGCCGCAACTACTAGATATTTAAGGTTTATTTATGACTCAGCACTACGGAACAGGTAGAAGAAAGTCGTCCAAGGCCAGAGTTTTTCTGTCCGCTGGTGAAGGCACTATCATGGTCAACGACCGCCCATTAGACGAGTACTTCGGTCGCGAAACGGCTCGGATGATCGTTCGGCAGCCACTGCAATTGGTTGAGATGACTGAGAAGTTCAATTTGTACGTTACTGTCAAAGGTGGTGGCGGTAATGGTCAAGCTGGTGCGATTCGACACGGCATCACAAGAGCTTTGATTGATTATGACGAAACTTTGCGCCCATCGTTGCGGAAAGCAGGTTTTGTGACTCGTGATGCTCGTGCAGTTGAACGTAAGAAAGTTGGTCTGCGTAAGGCTCGTAAAAAGCCACAGTTCTCCAAACGCTAGTATTTATGCCTTTCTTCCGGCGCTGGTCCTCAGCGCCGGAGTCTTTACATTTTTATTGTTAGAGCTAAAAAGAATCGGCTGTTCGTACAACACTTCATATTCGAACTATGATAAAATCTGCGGGTTTTTTAACTGGCTTTGTTGCCCATATTTATGCAGTGCTGTGAGGGAGATGTTCCGTGAGTGACGATATCAACAAGGGGCGGCGAAACTTTCTCATAGGCGCGACGACAGCAGTCGGAACCGCCGGTGTAGTAGGGGTCGCTGTACCATTTCTGGGTTCTTGGAACCCAAGCGCCAAGGCACTTGCTGCCGGGGCACCGATCAAGATCGATATTAGCAAGCTACAGCCTGGCGATATGCTAGGGCCAATTCCTGCTTGGCGAGATCGGCCAATATTTGTGATTCGGCGTACAGACGCGATGCTGGGACTATTGACCCAAAACACATCCCGTCTTGCAGACCCGAAGTCAGAAGAACCACAGCAGCCAGCTTACGCTCAAAATGATACTCGTTCGATCAAACCTGAACTTTTAGTGCTAGTCGGCCTTTGTACTCATCTCGGATGTTCACCGAAGCCGAGACCCGTTGTCGAACCTACTGACTTCGATCCTGATTGGCAAGGCGGCTTTTACTGCCCCTGCCACGGCTCAAAATTTGATCTTGCCGGTCGCGTTTATTCCGGTGTGCCAGCTCCGACTAATTTAGAAGTGCCTCCCTATCGATACGAGTCTGAATCGGTGATTGTAATTGGCGAAGATGAGGGGACCGCATAGATGGCGACGCTGCAACAGTCTTTGAAAGAAATGATGGCCTGGGTTGACG
>Ga0222633_1001053_pt1 | contig 17330 bp, 14 predicted proteins | sample AntAcemetageno48_FD_179816 | JGI IMG/M metagenome (GOLD analysis project Ga0222633, IMG submission 179816) | Saline water microbial communities from Ace Lake, Antarctica - #48 | ecosystem: Environmental > Aquatic > Non-marine Saline and Alkaline > Saline | place: Antarctica: Ace Lake | collected...
ACTCGGGCATCCGCTGACGGTCAACTCAATCGGCAATTCGCTGAAATACGCCTCGCTCGCAACCGGCGTCGACATCCTGCTCGGAATCGCGATCGCCTACGTCGTGGTTCGGACGCGACTACCAGGGCGGCAGTTTCTCGATGCCATGGCAATGCTTCCATTGGCCGTTCCGGGTCTGGTGCTGGCATTCGGCTACCTCGCGATGACCCGGGAGGGGCAGTTGTTCGATTTCCTCATTCTTGGGGAAGACCCGGTCCTGATTCTCGTGATCGCTTACGCGGTCAGGCGTTTGCCTTACGTGGTCCGCTCAGCCGCAGCAGGATTCCAGCAAACCAGCGTCAGCCTTGAGGAAGCTGCTCAGAATCTGGGTAGCACTCCACTCAGGGCTTTGCGGAAGGTGACGCTGCCTCTGATCGCTGCGAATCTAATCGCGGGAGGTCTGCTCGCCTTCTCATTTGCGATGCTGGAGGTATCCGATTCACTCATTCTGGCTGAGCAGCAGCAACATTTCCCGATCACGAAGGCGATCTATGCGCTCATCACGTCGCTCGGAACCGGTCCGAATCTCGCATCAGCGCTCGGTGTATGGGCGATGATCTTCCTCGGCGTTACCATTTTTGGTGCCGGTCTCGTCCTTGGAAGAAAGTTGGGCGCACTCTTCCGAGTTTGAGAAAAGGTGCCCGGCAAAACGAATTGTTTTATAATTATTGACAATTACTATAATTTTCATAAGCTATGCGACGCAGTTTTTCCTGCTCCCCATTAGTTTATGAAACTTCTCATTTCGTTCCTCCTGCTTACTTTCATTGCGACTGCATCCACGGCAAAAGAGGAAAAGTCAAAACGCCCTGCCACTAAAGCCAGCGTCAAGGCAACCCAGTGGGATTCCAACGTTTGGGAGCAAAGTAGCGAATTCAAATTCTGGCGCGCCAAGCCAAACCCAAAGCCGCGCCTCAGCAAAGCCGCCCAACAGGCTAAACCCGGTAAGCATTCTGCCACAAAATGCACCTCAGCCTGCTGCGCGAAGAAATAGTTTTTTAGACAGACAGCCCGAGATAGAGCCGATGCGTCGGCAATATCTCGACACCGCCTTGGGAATCGGTAAAGCCCTCGCAGAGAAACACCTGCGGGGGCTTTCTGCGTACACCGTTGGGGCGTGGCCTCCGAACGCGCCGCGAATACCATTTGGCGCCCCGGATGTTTCGCATCGTCCGTGAACGCAATTCCCCTTTCCGCAAGTGCCCGGTAGTCCGCCGGACGAGTCGGGGGCGCCCGCCCCTAACAGCGCTTCAGCGCGTCAAATCGGCCCGAAAAAACCGGTTTACTTTCCGTCAGAACAAACCATATTCCGCGCCCGAGCATCTGTTAACCGCCGTCGGTCCTGAGCATTTCATATTCGGAATCATTTCTGTCGTGAAAGGAAATCGCTCTGCGCAGGGAAACCCGGCAACCTACCCTACTACATGTCAAAAGCACTAGCTCCCTTCGAAATCCCGGAACGTCTCGTTAAAAACGAAGACACCGCCACTGAAACCTTCGCACAGTTCTCCGCCGAGCCCTTTGAGGCCGGATTTGGTCACACTGTCGGAAACAGCCTCCGCCGTGTTCTCCTTTCCTCTCTGGAAGGTGCCTCCATCACTTCAGTCCGCATCGCGGGCGCGCAGCACGAGTTCACCTCTCTACCCGGTGTTGTGGAAGACGTCACCGAGATTATTCTCAACCTCAAGCAGATCAAATTCCGTCACTTCGACGACAAGGATCCTGCAACGCTCTCAGTGACCATCGACAAAGCTGGTCCTGTGACCGCTGGCGACATTCAGGAGATTTCTCAATACGAAATCGTTAACAAGGATCAGCACATTTGCACACTCGACCGGAGCACCAAGTTCAGCCTCGAAATGGAAGTGCGCGTCGGACGTGGATTCAACACCTCCGAAGACAACAAGCACCCTGATATGCCGATCGGCGTTATCCCGATCGACTCGATTTTCTCCCCTGTTCGCCGTGTGAAATACGCCGTGCTGAACACCCGTATTGGTCAGCGCACCGATTACGACAAGCTCAACCTTGAGATCTGGACTGACGGCCGCATCGAGCCACACGACGCTCTTCTTCAGGCTTCCGCGATTCTCCGTCACCACCTCGACGTCTTCGTCAACTACGACGACGACGCGATCCTGATCGAAGACCGCCCCGAGACTCAGAGCGAAGAGAACGCCGAACTCAAGAAGTTGCTCAACATGAGCGTCAACGAGATCGAACTTTCCGTCCGTGCCGCGAACTGCCTCAACAACGCGAACATCACGACTGTTGGTCAACTTGCGATGAAGTCAGAAGCCGAAATGCTCAAATACCGCAACTTCGGCAAGAAGTCGCTCAACGAGATCAAAGACAAGCTCCACGAGCTCGGCCTTTCTCTCGGTATGCAGATCGATCCAACTCTTCTCGAGCAGCCCTTCACCGCGACTCTTCTCGGTGGAGACCGCGCTTCCGAGGGGCCAGGACTCGCCGCCCTCATCGCTCAAAACATCAACGACTGATCAGGGTTTTGTAAATCGGATCGCCGCTTGATGCGAATGATCCGGAACCACCCCCACCCCATCCATTTCCGATGAGACATAGAAGTAAGACCGTCAAACTCCAGCGCGACAAGGCGCACCGCGAGTCGCTACTGCGCAACCTCGCCTGCAGCCTGATCGAGCACCGCCAGATCCGCACTACCTTGGCCAAGGCCAAAGCATTGCGCCCCTTCGCGGAAAAGCTCGTGACTCTTGGCAAAAAAGGTGACCTCCACAGCCGTCGCCGCGCCATTTCCCTGCTCGGCAGCAGCCAGCTTGCTCAGCGCAGTGCAAAAGCGTTGTTTGAGGACATCGCTCCTCCCAGCGCCGACCGAAAGGGCGGTTACTGCCGCATCCTCAAGCTTGGCCAACGTGCCTCCGATGCAGCGCCCATGGCTCTGATCGAGTGGGTAGACGTTGCTTTAGCGAACAGCGAAGAAGAGACTGCTGAGGCGTAAAGCTGAAGCACTTAGATCATTTTTTGAAAAGCCGCGTTCCGAGAGGGACGCGGCTTTTTTCGTCGATAGAAATCGTCGGTTCGTAGACTGCGGCTCTCTCCTGTTTTTTTGCAACCATATCAGAATTTTTCCGGCGCAATCGGCTTGCACGATCATGGCTCATGATTTCGAGCTCAATCATGTTCTAGTGTTAGGCCGAGAGACGTCCTTCGTCGGACTTACATCCAAAATTGATTCAAAGAAGAATCTATCGTTATCGTGATGCGCAATTCCTATCCTCACTCTTTATTTCTGATCCTGGCAATTTCTCTGGCTGCCCTGGTTGTCACTGGCTGCAACGATGGCGACTCTGGCGCCGGGCCGTCAGCAACATCGAATAGTGCCCCCGTCGATGTAACCGTTTACCGCGTTTCCACACGCCCATTCGTCGACTCGATCATGGCCGTCGGGACTCTCCGCGCGGATGAATCAATCGAGGTCTCCAGCAACGTAACGGAAAGGATCGAAACAATTCTCTTTGAAGACGGTCAGCAGGTAAAGAAAGGAGATACACTGGTGCTTCTTGCAACGGAGCAAGAGGAAGCAATGCTCGCTTCGGCCAACGCTGCCCTGGACGAAGCTGAACGAGAAGTGAACCGGCTCCAACCTCTCGTCGCTTCCGGGGCGACTGCGGACATTGCCCTGGCGGAACGAAAAACACAACAGATTGTCGCCTCAGCAAGGATTTCGCAAATGGAGGCAGAGGTCAACGACCGCCGCATCGTGGCTCCCTTCTCAGGAAACGTCGGCCTTCGGCGCATCAGTCCCGGCGCTCTCGTCGAGCCCGGCACAGTCATTACTACTCTCGACAAGACCGACACCATGAAACTCGATTTCACGATTCCGGAGGTATTCCTCGCGACTCTGCATACCGGACTGAAAATTGAAGGGAGAAGCTCCGCTTTTTCCGACAAGACCTTTCCCGGCACCATTGCTACAATCGACTCCCGCGTTGATCCAGTGACTCGCTCTGTCACTGTTCGGGCCCTCATCACGAATCCCGAAGGTATCCTCAAACCCGGCATGTTGATGACTGTCAATTTGGAGAGGAATCCTCGCACATCACTGGTCATTCCGGAGCGTTGTATTGTTCCTGTTCGAAACGACCGATTTGCCTATCAAGTCACGGAAGGGCAAGCCGTTCTCACCCAGGTCGAGACTGGAAGCCGGATCCCGGGATTCGTTGAGATTCTCAGCGGGCTAGATGAAGGTGATGTCGTCGTCAGCGACGGCATTCTTTCACTTCGTGACGGCTCGGAAGTGAAAGAAGCAGGGACATTCAAAGAACCTGTGGAAGCGTTTGATCCGACCAGCGGGCAGAGTTCCTGATGATTCTCTCCGACACCGCAGTAAGGCGCCCCGTCCTCGCGACGGTGATGAGCCTCCTTCTGATTGCTTTCGGGATTGTCGCCTACACGCGACTTCAGGTTCGTGAATATCCTGACATCGAGCCCCCGATCGTTACCATCGAGACTGTCTACCCCGGTGCCTCTGCCGCTGTCGTCGAACGCAGGATCACGCAGCGAATCGAAGACCAGATCAGCACCGTGGAGGCGATCGATACGGTTTCTTCATCCAGCGTCGACGAAGTGTCCACCGTCACCGTCGAGTTCGCGATCAACCGCGATATCGATGCTGCCGCGAATGACTTGCGGGAAGCCGTGTCCGGGTTGCTGGATGATCTACCGGAAGAAGCTGATCCACCGGAAATCACAAAGCAGGATTCCGCGAGCGAAGTTCTAATGTGGCTCAACCTCACCGGGGAGGGAATGACCCCTCTGGAGCTTGCTGACTATGCCGACCGCTACATCAGTGATCGCCTCTCCGTCCAGACTGGAGTGGCACGGATCCGCCTCAGTGGCGCCTCGCGTTACGCCATGCGCATCTGGCTCGACCGGGAAGCACTTGCCGCACGTGGGCTTACCGCCGCCGATATCGAAGCCGCTCTCCGCCGCCAGAATGTGGAGTTTCCTGCAGGGACAGTGCAGTCTCTCGACCGGCAGTTTACCGTTCGACTAGCCCGCGAATTCGTCGATGCGGAGACCTTCCGCAGCCTCGTGGTCGCCCGCGGGGAGGACGGCTACCAGGTAAAGCTCGGGGAGGTCGCCGATGTAGAACTCGGTGCCGCTCAACCCCGCCTTTCCTTTCGAGGAAACGGGGTTCCCATGGCCGGAGTGGGAATCATCAAGCAGTCCCGCGCCAATACGCTCGAAGTGGCACGAGCCGTGAAAGCAGAAGCCGAAAAGATTCGAGCCACACTTCCCGAGGGAATGGCTCTCGAGCAGAGTTACGATACCTCTTTGTTCATTGAGGCGTCATTGGACGAAGTCCGCTTGACCCTTCTCATCGCGGTCGGCCTTGTCATTCTCGTGATTTACCTCTTTCTCGGTAGCATCCGCGCGACCATTGTCCCTGCAGTCACCGTCCCCGTGTCTCTCATCAGCACGGCCATCCTGCTCTACGCACTCGACTATTCGGTCAACGTTTTGACCCTTCTCGCGCTGGTTCTTGCGATCGGGCTCGTTGTCGATGATGCCGTAGTCGTCCTGGAGAATGTTTTTCGCCGAATCGAGAACGGCGAGTCTCCGCTTGTGGCTGCCTATCTGGGCACCCGCCAGGTCGGATTCGCCGTGGTCGCAACGACCGTGGTTCTAATCTCCGTTTTCATTCCTATTACTTTCCTTGAAGGAGACACAGGAAAGCTGTTTACGGAATTCGCCGTGACTCTTGCTGCTGCTGTGGGCTTCTCCTCCTTTGTCGCGCTGACACTCTCGCCAATGATCGCCTCCAAGGTTCTCAAGGCAAACGGAGGCAGTCGCGGAAACCCCATGACGCGTCTTGTTGAATCGATATTTTTCCGCTTTGAAAAGCTCTACCGCAAGGCTCTCAGCAGACTTGTCAAAGCTCCATGGCTCAGCGTTCTCCTCGTCATCGCCACGCTTGGAGTGAGTTTCTTTTTCTACAAAAACCTTCCATCCGAATTCACTCCCCGGGAAGACCGTGGAGCATTCTTCATCATCTCGAAAGCGCCGGAAGGAACCAGCTTCTCTTACAGCCTCGACCTTGCCCACAAGATCGAAGACCGCCTCATGTATCTCACCGAAAACGGAGAGGCCCAGCGCCTTCTCGTCCGGGTTCCCCGCGGATTCGGAAGCGCACTCGACTACAATCAGGTCATTACTATCATCAACCTCAATGACTGGTCGGTGCGTCGTCCATCCGATGAGATCATGGGCGAAGTGAGAGGGAAGCTTGCCGACCTTCGCGGGGTTCAGCACTTCGTAATCATGAGGCAGGGCCTCAGTCGCGGCCTGACCAAGCCTGTCCAATTTGTCATCGGAGGACCAACCTATGAAAAGCTGGCCGAGTGGAGAGACCTGCTTCTTGAGAAGGCGAAAGAAAATCCCAACCTGATCGGGATCGACTACGACTACAAAGAAACAAAACCGCAAATCGAGGTGCAGATTGATCGGACCCGTGCTGCTGATTTGGGCGTGTCGGTCGACAACATCGGACGCACTCTCGAAACCCTGCTGGGAGGACGTCAGGTCACAACGTTTCAGTCAGGAGGAGAGGAATACGACGTCCTCGTCGAAGGAAAATGGGATGACAAACGCTCACCCGGCGACTTGCAGAATATTTTCGTCCGCTCCGAAAGAAGCGACGAACTGATCCCCCTTTCCAACCTCGTTACATTGCGGGAATTCGCTGACTCCGGTTCACTCAACCGATTCAATCGAGTCCGCGCCATTACGATCGAGGCCAACCTCGCGCCGGGATACCCTCTCGGTGAGGCCCTTGACTACCTCGATCAAATCGCCATGGAAACGCTTCCCCCCGAAGCCGTGATCGACTACAAAGAGGAATCGCGTGATCTTAGGGAATCATCCGGCTCAGGAGCCTTCATTTTCGGACTCGCTCTGATCGTCGTTTTCCTCGTGCTGGCCGCTCAGTTTGAAAGCTTTGTCCATCCGTTTACGATCATGCTCAGCGTCCCTGTGGCGATTGCGGGCGCCCTCTTCGGACTCTACGTAACTGGCCAGGCCCAAAGCATCTACAGCCAGATTGGAATGATCATGCTGATTGGGCTAGCCGCAAAGAACGGAATTCTCATCGTCGAATTCATCAATCAACTCCGCGACGAAGGGAGAGAGTTCGATGAAGCTGTGATCGAAGCTTCGGCACTCCGTTTCCGGCCCATTGTCATGACCGGTCTCACCACCGTGGCCGGATCCCTCCCATTGGTTTTTTCCAGTGGCGCCGGAGCCGAAACCCGCTTTGTCGTGGGCATTGTTATCCTCTTCGGGGTGACTCTCTCAATGCTGTTCACCCTCTTCGTCATCCCCGTGATCTATCGTCTTATCTCACGTAAGACAGGGAGTCCAGACGCAACGTCGAAGCGACTGGATGCAGCTTTGGAAAGAACCGCCTAGCAGCCGGCTACAAGGCGTGCCCCCTGATCTGGGGGGTACAAAGTGCGGTAACCTTCAATGATAACAACGTGTATACAGTAATCCAAGGACGAGTCCTCTATACACATTCAGGTAAAAATGATCCATCTGCACCGACAAGGCGCTCTTTCAACAATGCAGAACGGAAAGAGTGGAAAAGCGGGGTGATCCAGCCCCGAAGGGCGGCAAGTTTCGAGATGGGATCAACGCCCCTTGTCATGCACAGCTCTGGGGTTGATCGACCAGCCGTATTCAAGGAGTTCTTATCACTACAAAATAATCGATTCCAAAGATGTCCCATGTGACGGGATGTTCAAAGGGAAGAGTCGCAGCGACGTTGAAGCTTATCTCTGCGACATAAGGGATGAAGGGTGGGAGATTATTAATTGGTGGATTTCAGAGAGCTTTGAAGGCCAATTTGAATTCACCGGTGTTGCGAAAAAAGTGGTAGATGTATAACAAATCACTCAGCCGGACGCCGCGAGGGCTTGTCTCGCGAGTGCGGTATCAAGGGCGGCGGCAATCAGCTTTGCGTTCGGCGTTGCTACCCGCTCTCCTTTTTAACGGAAATCTTAGTCCTCGAATCATCAACAAAACCAAAAATGAAAAAACCAAAAGTCGCTCAAACCTCACCTATTCCCGTCACCGTCGAAGCTGGCAAAACCTACCACTGGTGCTCATGCGGCGAGAGCAAAGCCCAACCTTTTTGCGATGGCTCCCACAAAGGCACCGATTTCACACCAGCCGCATACGTCGCCGAGAAAGACGCCACCGTTTATTTCTGCGCCTGCAAGCAGAGCGGCAACGGGGTTCTTTGCGATGGCTCCCACAAAGCACTTACCTCCGAATAATAGCAGCCAGCAGCACCTCATCTTGCGAAGCCGTAACGCCTGGCAGTGCTGAATAAGCGCCTCCCCTCCCTGAGTTCAAATGACTTTCGTAGCCACAACCATTAAACCCAAGTCGGGAGTGGCGTTGCCGGTAGACGTTGCCAAACATTTGACGTTCTGTGTAAACGATAAAGAAGCTGATTTCGAAAACTTTAAAACCCCACAACGATAATATAAACAGATAAAACCATGAATAGAGAAACAACATTGAGTAACCTCCAAACAGCGCTTGCGATGGAATTAACCGCCGCACATCAATATCAATTGCATGCAAGTGTTCTGTCCGATTGGGGAATTGATCGACTTGCAACGCAAATGCGCGAGGAAATGCAAGAGGAGCTAGGCCATTCCGATGATTACATCACACGGATCATGTTCCTCAAAGGTGAGCCGAATCTTGTGCTCGCGAAACCCCCGGTGATTGCCGAATCGCTCGTTCAAATGTTCGAGACAGATCTTGCTGACGAAAAGGAGGCCATCACATTCTACACTTCGGCTGCACGCCAAGCTTATGAGGCGGGCGATATCGGAACACGATCACTTTTCGAGCGCATTGCCATGGACGAAGAGGGGCATATAGGTTGGCTCGAACTCCAACTCGACCTCCTCAAGAGAATGGGTGAACCCGCGTATATCTCCAAGCATATGTCAGCGCCGGGAGAGGATGAACCAGCTTAACCTTAATGGCAGTTTTACGATAGTTCGCCAGCTGTTAAAAAACGGCACAAGATCGTGTAGGAACGGGGATTGAATCCGCTCCCCCACACCAGCAGCCTCAGGGGTTTGACTCCGGTCGTTCCTCCTTCGCCGCTTCGCGGCAGCCTCTGGCTATCTGTCTCGCGTTGCTCGGCTGTAGCACGGCTCCAGCGCGGCGGTTCCGGCCGTCAAATGTCACCCCGAAAGGTGACGAACGTGGGCTACCCCTCCTTTCGGAACAGCCACGCTGTCGCATGGCTTCTCTTTTCAACGTCTGAACCTCCCCGAGTGGAAAACTCATGATAATTCAACCATCAATGAGTAAATCAGCCCACCGTAATTGTATCGAAAATCACTCGATTTCGTTAACGGCGATTTCGGTTTCGACAAGCTGGAGTGCCTTCGGAGAAGCTGAGATAGAGATCTCGATATCGTTCCAACCCCGGTGCAGGGAGGCTACATTGCTGATCGGCCACTGAACGTAGGCCTCTGTAGGTGGGGCGTGCGAACCGTTCCCGTGACGAGTTCCTGTAGTGACGATCAGTTGGTTTGCAGTCGAACCCTCATGCAAAACCTGACCGTTGAGTGAAACGCTCATCGCTACGCCGGCGTAGTCGCGATTGGCGCCCTGGAGACCAATGCGTAGATAGGCATTCACCTGCGTAGGGTCTTCTCCGATGAGAATCCGTAGCGCTATTTTTTTGCCGGGATGAAGGGCAACCGGCAGTTGCTTGCGGTATTCGTAGTTGTCTTCCTTGTCGTAGAAATAACCTTGAGTGATCTGATAGCGGCGCTCGCCCTTGAGGCTTGTGAGCGCGTTGCAAGTGGAAGCGTCAGTGTGCAGGATGTAATTGTATATTTGATGCCGGGTGACGCCGAGATAGCGCTGGTTTAGAGCGGCACCGAGAAACTGTGCGGAAGTGGGCGTTCGGGAAACTTCGGCGGAATAGGCGGCCGCGTCATGTTCAGCGGAGAAGGGCCAGTTATATCCAGCGCGCCCGTAGAGTGACCCGATGACTTCGCATTCTTTTGATTTTGCCGGCTTGGCAGCTTTGGCCAGTTGCACGAATTCATCGAGTGGCATGTCATGGGCCAGTGTCATGACCTGAGCGGGAATGATGGCATCGATAAAATCTCGTTCCATCCAGGTGGCGATTTCGAGGCCGGACCATGTGCAATTCTTAAGCGTAGGCGGCACGCGAACGATGAGCCGCATCGGTCGCCTTTGTTCAGAGGCGATCGCGTTAAATCGCTGACGAACTTTTTCGAGCATCGCAGTCATGAGATGCGCGTTTTTTTCCGCAGTGCCGGGCGGAAAGAAAATCTGGAAGCGGTTGAAGTCGAGTTCGAAGCCATCCATCAGGTCGGCATAGCGCTCCATTGCTTCGAAGATCACGGCCAGACGATAGGCGCGAACTTCTTCGTCAGCGTAGTTCAAAAGGTGGCGATAACCATCGTAACCTTCGATCGGTGATTCGCCGATGGTAGCGTCTTGATGCTCCATCCAAAAGCGACCAGTGAGCGGGTAATGCAAGGGGTCGCTGCAGTAGTGCGCATCGTTCATTCGGTATGAGGGAAAGAACTTTAAGCCGCGTTCACGAGCGCGTTCGCCAACGATGCGCGGCGCATCGAGTCCGGCTTCGGTCGCCAGCCGGCAGCGCTCGATGCGTTCCTGCCATTTCGAATCATCGCTGTATTTGGTCTGGCGCCATCCCCAGGTGCTGGCGACCTTCGTCTGATAATAGAGAATGTCAGATCCCGCGCCAATGGACCACATCAACGTTGCCGCAGGACCATCCGCGATATCGTCAATGAGGCGCTGCAAGTTTTCGCGAGACTCCTCTGGCGTTCCCCCGGTAAAGGAGAGATCCCCGTCGAGATTTTGCATGAGCCCCGGCGGCGCAGCGAAGAGTGCGGAGCTGCAGAAAGAGAATGCGAGGAAAAGTAGTCGAAGGTCGGCCATTGGGATGAACTCTGGAAAGCGTCCGGTCACACCCGGACAGATATTTCATCTCCAGTCAAGCGGCTACCGGGAAGTTTGCGAGTGTGAATTGCGGTGAGTTCTCCCGCCCGATCAAGCCGGGTGAGTTTCAGGATTGGGGATCGGGTCGTTTCAAAAACCTACTGGATTTCCGAAGGGTGCTTGACACTTGGTGACGCTTCACCCGAATATCTTGCGAAGACTCAATTCCAGTTACCGTGGAAGATCCTGCCACAACACCCAAACGATCGCTCTGGTTGCCTGCGACGCTTGTAGGGCTCGCCACCGTAACCATTGCCGTCTTAGTTTACTCCGCGATCAGTCTCAATGATGTCGCTGATCTCGCCAAAGCAGGGCGGCCGGAGTCAACAGTCCCGCCAGCACCGAAATTCGAAGAGCCCATCTTCGATGAAGGCTGGGAGCCCGCACCGGAACCCCCTCCGGCGAATGGGGATCGACCTCGCCCGCCGACCGGGGATGAGATGATGTATGCCCTGCCTGTCGCAGGAGATCCTCTCGTCGTCGTCCTTCCCGGAAAAAATGCGAGCCTCGGCAACATTTCGATCGAGAAATACGATTCCGAGGGCAATGCGACCGGTAAACCGCTAGCACAGGGTACCCGGGTCCAAATCCCGGACCCGAATAATCCCGGCGGGAAAATATATTTCCGCGTCCCATAGATATTCACCGATGCGTTCAAAGCACCCCCGCTTCTGAAATGAGCGATTCCCCTTCCATCCACCTCGGTTCGCTAAGCGAGCTGATCCTCTACGTAACAGACATGGACGCTCAGGTCCGCTTTTACCGCGACACGCTCGGTCTCAGCATTCGCTTTCCTTCAGGACTCGACGACTACTCGAGCGAATACTGGGTCGTTCTTGAGACCGGGGCCTGTGCCCTCGCGCTCCACGGAGGGGGCGAAAAAGAGTTTGGAAAAAACGCGCCCAAGTTTGTCTTCGACACTGACCAGATCGAGGAGACTCGAGCCGCGTTTAAAGATGCTAAAATCCCTTGCAGCGAAATCGACTCCCCTGCCACGGGCGTAGCCGTTTTTGACGCGAAGGATCCGGAAGGCAACCTGTTCTCAGTCGAGAATCGTTCACCGGCCACTGAATAGAGTGATCACGGAGCGGATTCGATTGACCACAGGCTGATCCATCGCCAAGTTGGAAACCAAACTCATGAAAAACCTCACCTTCACTTGCTCGATCATTCTCATTATCTTAGGCGCGATCGGCTATTATGGATGGGAAGCGATTGGAGCTGATACGCAATCCATTACCGCTGCTATTCCCGCTTTTGTCGGCATTGCTATGTTGATCGGTGGAATCATTGCGCTCAAGAACACTGCTGCTGGAATGCACATCGCGGTGTTGTTTTCTCTGCTCGGTGCATTGGCAGCGCTTGGCCGCATCTTCAGTCAGATCGGAAAAGAAGGCTTCGACTTCACCGCAACGTCCACATTGCTCATCACTGCGATGGCTGCGATTTGCGTTTTCTTCACCGTCATGGCTGTGCGCTCGTTTATCGCAGCGAGAAAAGCTCGCGGCTGACCTGCTGCCAAATCAACCCTGTTCGGCGCCATAGACAACATCGTCAGGCCGATCACTCAATCCTGTTCAGAAGTGTGCGCAAAAGGTCTGTCGGCGAACTGAACGCGAGGTGGGTAGTGAGCTCCTGCGCGCGACCTCGTCCGGTAAATCGTAGACTTTCTCTGCCGTTGTTGTTTCGGCGCTTGTAGCTGCGAACGATGCCGCTGCTCGTTTTCGCGAAGGCGTTCTAAAGGCGTTGACCGCTCTGGCGCACCTGAGCGAACTCGATTCGTTCAACTGACAACGATGATTTGCGCGAGGCCGCGCAAAACTACCCTCGTAGCTCGCGCGTCGCTTCTGTTCCCCTTTTCTTTACAGCGCTAGTTGAGCAACTTTGAGAGGCCGTCTCGTTCGCGGCCTTTTCCGGGAAACGCATCTTTCCGCAATAAAGTTTCGATTCCCACTTGATATTGAGACTCCATCTCATTAAAGGTCTAGCACTGCAATGAATCTTTCCTCAGCTGCTATCCCAAAACCAGGTTTTCGAACAATTGGGGCGCTCACCCTTGCCTTGTGCGTCTTTCCGTTTCTCCCGAGTCATGCTCAGGATAATCCTGATTCCGCCTCGACCGCTATTGTGGAAAATACAGATCTCTCGATTGCTCCAGTAATCGATGACGAAACATCAGAACTGGATCTCACTGTCGTAACAGCCACTCCGGACCCCGTTCCCATTTCGACACCGACCGTGCGCCGCGCTACGATTTCCCGCCCGGTTGAAGTGGACATGTACGATACCATCGTCCCCGACGTGATCGCTGGCGGACCGGAGGAAACGTTCGCTCTCCCCGGATCCGGATTTTTCGTCACGAGCCAGGACATTCGAGACCAAAACTACGTGAATGTGAACCGCGTTTTCGCGAAGGTCCCGGGCGTCTACGTTCGGGAGGAAGATGGCGCCGGCCTGTTTCCTAATATCTCGATTCGCGGGGTCGATGGAACCCGGAGTGAGAAAGTGACAATCATGGAGGACGGTTTCCTCCAGGCTCCCGCTCCCTACGCTTCACCGAGCGCTTACTACTCTCCCAATATCGCCCGCATGGCAGGCGTGGAGATTCTGAAAGGGTCGAGTCAGATCAAGTATGGCCCCCACACCACAGGCGGTGTCATTAACTATCTCTCGACTCCCATTCCGGAGCACGAGCAGTTCTATCTCCGCTCGACGTATGGATCAAATAACTCGGTGCAGGCTCATTCGCACTTTGGCGATACCATCGAGACAAAAGCAGGCAAGATCGGCTACCTGGCCGAAATCTACTACAAAGGTTCCGACGGTTTGCGCACCGTCTATCCCGGAATTGGGATTCCCCGCTCAGACAATACCGGCTATTCGGTAGTCGAGCCGATGATCAAGCTCTCGTGGGAGCCGAACACGATTCTCGAACAAAAGCTCGAGTTTAAATATGGCTACTCGAATGTCGATGCGAACGAATCCTATCTCGGTCAGACCGATGCCGACATCATGACGGATCCCTATCGCCGCTACGCCGGGTCGTTTCTCGACAATATCCAGACCGAGCAGCAACGCATGTTTTTGAAACACAGCATCGCAGTGACTGACGACCTCGATGTTATGGTGGGAGGCTATTACAACCAATTCGAGAGGGACTGGTTCAAAATTCGCCAGGTCAATGGCTCAAGCCTGCATACAACTCTGGGACCGACAGGAAATCCCGGTGATCTACAAACGCTGAAAGGGAACGCCCCCGGATTGCTCGGGTATCGACACAACGCGCGGAAGTACGAGTCCTACGGCGTTCAGGCTGCGGGTATCTACCGCTTCGAAGTAGCCGGTATTCCCAACACGCTCGACATCGGGATCCGTGAGCACAAAGACAATATCCGTCGCTTTCAAGAGAACACCGATGTCACCATTGGCGGACCGATGCCAATCATCAATGACCTCGGTCCCGGATCAGGGGGCAATCGTTTTCAGGAAGCCAACGCAACCGCATTCTGGGCTCAAGATGACATCGAGGTCGGACGTCTCACCGTTTCCCCCGGAGTTCGGCACGAGAGCGTGGAACTTCACTACACTGATTTCGCAAGCGACGCGTCCAACACCGTGACGGATTTCAATAATGGCGAAACGGACTGGTGGGTCGCCGGTCTCGGGCTGAACTTCGACATCGATGGATCGAACGCCATCTTTGGTGGAGTACACCAGGGCATCTCAGTGCCCTCTCCCCGCAATACCCTGAGCGCAGGAGTCGAGCCGGAGCAGAGTGTCTCCTATGAGTTCGGCGTGCGTCACAGGAGCGACAACCTCAATGCTGAGTTCGTCGGCTTCGTGACCGATTTTGATCAGATTATCAGCACTGCGGCTGGTCTCGGCCTCGGTAACCTCGCAGCGACGAATGCAGGAACGGCCGATGTTCAGGGGATTGAAGCCATCGTCAGCTATGACCCCTTTCAGGACCGGGCTGTAAGAATGCCTGTTTTCCTCAGCGGAACCTACACGGATGCAACTCTCAATGAATCGCTCGCAGCGGGCGGAGGCGAAGACATTTTCGGTGACGGCGCAGGCGGCCCTGGAATTGCCGGAGCGGCAATGCCCTACATTCCCAAGTGGAAACTGGCCGCAGGTATCGGCATCGAAACAGATACCTGGGGTATCGATCTCGCAGCGAGCTACGTGAGTGACACCTTCGGCACGGCATTGAACTCGCCAGTGCCTGTAACGAGTGCCCGGCAGGGAGAAATCGACGGGGGCACGCTCATCGGTCTCGGTGCCTACTACCACTTGAATGACCGCACCAAACTTGTGGGTGGAATACACAACGTTTTCGAAGAGGTCATGATCACCAGTCGCATTCCGGAAGGGGCGCGAGTCAATGCGCCGCGTGAGTTTTACATCGGGTGTGAAATACTCTGGGAGCCGCGCAGCCTTTTATCTGGCAAGTCCATCGTGACTAAGTGACAGTCACAGCCATCTTTCTATGCTGCGCTTTCTCCAGAGACTCCTACTTGTCCCGCTCCTCGCCACGGGGCTGAATGTTGCCGCCCAGGAGAAAAAGTCAGTTCCTACTCAGGAAATTGAGTTCCCGCCAGCGCGCGAAGTGCAGGCAAAACTGCGTGAGTGGGTCGAGACGCGAAAAACGATCAGTGCTGAGATCTCGGATTGGGAGGAGGAAAAGGCCACACTCGAAGAACTCAACGCGATCCGCCAACGCGAAGCGGAGCAACTTGAAGAGTTCGTCTCCGCTGCCGGTGCGAGAGTGGATGAGCTTTCTAACAAGAAGAGCGCCTACGACGACGAAAAGGCGACGCGAGTAAAGTCGCGACGGGAACTGGAAGCTCGCATCGTCGCGTATGAGAAGCGCCTGCGACCGCTCATTCGCCAGTTCCCTCCCCCGCTGCGCAAAGCAGTCGAAGAGCCCTTGACCCGACTTGAAGAGAACGCACCTGACCGACCGCTCCAGGACCGCACCCGCGATGTGCTCATGGTGTCACAGGCATGGCTCAATTTTCACCGCAGCATCACAGTCGATAGCGAAATCTGGGAAGGCAACGGAGAGAAGCGCGAAGTGGAAATTCTCTATCTGGGAATGAGCCGGGCGTTTTTCGTCGATCAAAGCGGTCGACTGAGCGGCTTTGGAGTCCCGGGGAAAGACGGTTGGAAATGGACCGATGATCCGTCTCTGGCGGCGCGTGTCCGGTTGGCGATCGATATCCTGGCCCGCCGCGAGTCGCCGAAATTCATTGAACTGCCCATCGGAGGAACGCCGCCGAAATCTGAGTGATGACGCGTTTCCTCTCCATTGTCCTGGCACTGGTATTTGCCGCAAATCTTTCGGCGCAAGACGACCCCGTGTCCTCCTATCGTGAAGCGGCTAGTTCGGTGGACGCCGACCTGCGATCTGCGCTCGACGAACTCGCGACAACCCGCGCGCGTATCGCAGAGGAAAAGCCCGCCATCGCCGTCGAGGCAAACCGGATTGCTGCAGATCTTCGTGAGAAACGCCGGAAGGCAGACCTCGCACGCACTTCGCGGGATGCGGCAGAAGGCGAATTCGAGAAACTCGAGAGCGATCTGAAAAGCTGGCGGGACGAACGGGGTTACATCGACGGGTTACTCCTCGAATTCCGGAAGAACTACGAATCGCAGCAGAGCATCGCCAGAAACGATTCCGAACGAGATGACCTTTCTAAAAATTCATCAGAAGCGCGACTTCTCCTCGTTGAAGAAGTTCTCGCGCTCGCAGAAAACGCCGGGGTCGTGGAAACGTTTCAGGGCGAAGCGATCGGTAAAGAGGGAGCCGTGGAAGACGGAACCTTTATCGAAGTCGGCCCGATCAGTTGGTTCCTTTCTTCCGACGAATCCGCTGCAGGACTCATCACAACGAGCGCCAGTCTACGGCCGGAACTGGTCGCCGGCACTGCCGATGCAACGGATCTTAAGAAGCTCGCCAACGGGGAAACCGCTGCCCCCGCATTCGACCCCACTCTTGGAACTGCAGTCGCGTTAACAGAAAGTGATTCGTCGATACTGTCGCATATCGAGCAGGGAGGATTTTGGATCTGGCCCATTCTGTTGCTCGCGGCGATCGCTCTCGCGGCAGCCATCGCGAAATGGGTTCAGCTTTTGAAGATCCGGGATCTTCGCCCCGAAATCGTCCAGTCCGTTCTCGATGCCGTTCGCGAAGGCGATGCGGATAAAGCCCG
>Ga0222633_1001059_pt1 | contig 17240 bp, 16 predicted proteins | sample AntAcemetageno48_FD_179816 | JGI IMG/M metagenome (GOLD analysis project Ga0222633, IMG submission 179816) | Saline water microbial communities from Ace Lake, Antarctica - #48 | ecosystem: Environmental > Aquatic > Non-marine Saline and Alkaline > Saline | place: Antarctica: Ace Lake | collected...
ACCAGAGACAGTTTAAACGGCGTCAGGAAGGGTGAGGCGACCTCTGTGGCAATCATTGTTGCCCCTTCCGGCAGAAACTTCCGTAAGGGTTCGGAGATGTATGTGTAGATATCGTTTGCCACGTAAAAAAGCGGCAGGAAAACAATCAGCACTGAAAGTATTGCATGCAGCAGACGAGTTCTCAGTTCAATCAGGTGCTCGACCAGTGGTTGACCCTGATCTTGTTCGGGAGCGTCCTGATCAGTCATTGTCTTTGGTCCGGGATTTACTCGCTTCAGTTTTGATGGAAGACTCAACCGATTCAACCGTCGAACTGATCGTGGACCTGACGTCCTGGCCGGCCTGCTGGAGGGTGTTTTTGGTCTCCTCGAGTTCCTTCATGATGCTTTCGTTGTGTAACTGCTGGCGAATTTCGTCTGCACCGATCTCGGTTTCGATTTCCCTTCGAATGCTGGCGAAGCTTCTTTGGACCCGGCCGATCCATAGCGAAATGGTGCGGATCGTTTCCGGGAGTTTTTCCGGTCCTATGACCAGCAAGGCGACGACGCTGACTACCACCAGCTCAGGGAACCCTATGTCGAACATCTTATTTTCCGAGGTGTCGTTTGCGTGCGCAGGGCATTAACCGGGGTCTTTGGGGTCTTTGGGTTCTTGCTTCTTTGCCAGTTCAGCGCTCTCGCCAGTATCGGCGTCAGCAGGCTTATCATCGCTGACCGCCGTTCGGAAGCCTTTGATGGCAGAGCCTAAATCGTTGCCAAGCGATTTAAGTTTCGTGGTGCCAAAGAGCAACAGGACGATGACCAGGATGATAATAAGTTCGGTTATACCAAAGGACATAGCGACCTCCTTTTTACTAATGTTTGTGTGTCAGTCATTTTGACCTTGACGCTTTTTCGTCGAGACCGGATGTGCCGAATCTGCGTTCCAGTTCTTCCAGTACCGCTGCCGGTGAAGATTCCATATGCTCTAACATTACCATTGTGTGGAACCACAGGTCGGCCGTTTCCTTGACCAGTTCTTCGACATTGCCAGATATCTCGGCTTCTTTTGCTGCCAGAATGACCTCGGTTGTTTCTTCGCCGACCTTTTCCAGAATCTTATTAATACCCTTTGCATGCAGGCCGGCAACATAGGAAGTGGACGGGTCTGCGTTTCTCCGTTCCTGGAGAATTACGGTTAGCCTTTCCAGGATGCTATCCATCAGCGTAAATTTCCTTAGGATCTTTTAGGACGGGCTCTGATATCTGCCAGCCATCTTTGGTTAGCACCCTGAAGAAACAGGAGTTCCTGCCCGTATGGCAGGCGATATTGCCTTTTTGCTCTACAATCAATGTTAGCACATCACTATCGCAGTCAAGCTGGATGCTTTTTACCAACTGCTCATGTCCTGATGACTCGCCTTTACGCCATAGCTGGTCTCTGGACCTTGACCAATAGGTCGCTGAACCTGTTTTCACTGTTTCAAGTAACGCGGTTTTGTTCATCCAGGCGACCATCAGTACCCGATGCGACTCGAAATCCTGGGCAATGACCGGGATAAGTCCTTCGTTGTTAAAACTGACTTCGTCAATCCACTCTGTAGTTGTCTGTTCCATTGGGATCTAGATCTTTAGCCGAGAAGAAAGGCTCTTAAAAAAGGGCGGCGAGAATATCATGTCAGGAGTGAATATACATCCAGTAGATCCCCAGGGTTCCCAGCACAGAGCCAGGGATGACGGGATCAATTCCCGCGGCATATCCTGTGGTTGGAGCCACGAGTGATAACAGTGCGCCAATCAGGGCAAGACCGCCCAGGCGTTGGTATTTTGCGCGTTTGGTCTGTTCCTGCAGCGCCTGTTTAACTTCCGTCAATGTGGCTATCTGTGCGCGGTTCTGTGCGCTCAGGTCTGCTATCTCGACCATGGCATTGTAGGCCAGGTCAGGAATCTCAGGGAGCTGGTCCAGCCATCGCGGAGCATTCCCGGAAATTCTTTTGATAAGACCTGCCAGTCCGATTCTGTCTTTCATCCACCTTTCCATGAAGGGTGCCGCGGTTTCCCACAGGTCGAGGTCCGGGTAGATCTGTCGACCCATACCTTCAATATTAATCAGTGTTTTTTGCAGTAGCACCAGCTGTGGTTGTACTTCCATGTTGAATTTTCGTGCTGTATCAAACAGTTCCAGAAGCACTATTCCAAATGAGATGTCTTTTATGGGCTTCTGGAAAAACGGGTCACAAACTCGTCTGATGACCTCGGAAAATTCATCAATGTCTGTATCAAAGGGCACCCAGCCGCTTTTTACATGCAGGCGTGCCACTTCCTCATAATCCCGGTGAAAGAAAGCGAGCAGGTTTCGCGCCAGGTAGTCTTTATCTTTCTCGGTCAGCGAGCCGACGATAGCGCAATCCAGCGCGATGTAGGTTGGATTGTCAGGGTCTGTAACATCGACGAATACGTTGCCGGGATGCATGTCCGCATGAAAAAAATTGTCCTCAAATACCTGTGAGAAAAATATCTCTACGCCAAGATGCGCCAGCTTTTTCAGGTCAACATTTTTGTCCCTGAGAGAAGTCAGGTCCGTAGCAGTAACGCCGTAGATTCGCTCCATTACCATGATGCGTCTGGTTGAGAAGGTTTCATAAACTTCCGGAACGAAAAGCTTGCCGGAACCCAACCAGTTATCCCTGAGGCGTCTGCTGTTCTCGGCCTCCAGTTTCAGGTCGAGTTCATTGATAATGGTTGTCTCATAGTCTTTGACGATGGCAACGGGATGCAAACGCCTGGCATCCGTCCAGAACTTCTCGAGAAGGTTGGCGCATAAATACATCAATTTGATATCGCGCTTGATGACCTCGTGGACGCCGGGTCTTATCACCTTCACAACTACTTCTTTTTCGACGGTGCCGATGGTCATTGTCGCTGCGTGAACCTGGGCGAGCGAAGCAGATGCGAGTGGAACGGAATCGAATTTGGTAAACACAGAGGGGATAGTCCCCCCAAGTTCGCTTTCTATTATTGTTATCGCCGTGCCTCCGTCAAACGGAGGTACCTGGTCCTGAAGTTTCTGCAGTTCCAGCGACATCTCGTCGCTGAAAAGGTCTTTCCTGGTAGAGAGTATCTGGCCGAACTTGATAAAAATGGGTCCAAGTTCTTCAAGCGCCAACCTGGCTGATTCGGGTCCTGAACTTCGCGGTTCCGGAAACAGTTTCAGTATCCATAGAAGCGCTACAGCGGGACCCTTGCGTGCCTCGGTTGGGATGTTCCTGTCCAGCCTGAGCCGCACGAAGGTCGAGAGGATTCGGATAATCCGCAGGAAGTTCATGCAGAAGAGTCCGCCCTTGGTTTTACGCCTTCATGGATTGCTGCAATACCGTTCAGCAGGTTCTGGTACCTCACCCGGCCAAAACCGGCGTTACCGATCATGTCACTTAGTGTCTGCTGGTCAGGATGCATCTCAATGGATTCCACCAGGTACTGGTAACTGCTTTCATCGCCGGTCACCAGTTTCCCAATCTTTGGCCAAATTTTGCTGAATCCCTTATAGGCATTTTGGACAAGCGCGTTGCCTGGTGTTGAAAACTCAAGAATGACGAGTTTTCCGCCGGGTTTGATGACGTTGTACATCTCCCGGAGTGCGGATTCTTTGTCGGTAAAATTACGCAACCCGAAGGCAATCGTAATGGCGTTGAATGATTCATCAAGGAAGGGCAGCTTTTCCCCGTCTGCCTGAACGTAGCTGACGTTGGTGACGATGCCCCGGTTAAGCAGCTTGTCCCTGCCCTGGGAGAGCATACTTCCGTTGATATCGCAGACGTAGACGCGACCGTCAGTGCCGACGTATTCGGATAGCAGGATAGCCATGTCGCCGGTACCACCGGCCAAATCAAGGATATGGTGACCACTGCGGGCGTGAGTCGCATTGGCAGCCATTTGCTTCATGACACGATGCGTTCCAAGGGACATGACATCGTTCATGATGTCGTATCTCTCGGCGACGGAATGAAAGACCTCGGCTACCTTGCCGGCCTTTTCGGAGGTGGATACTTTTTGGTACCCAAAATGCGTGACGTCGTCTTCTTTATCCATACTCGGTTTGTGATGCGATTCGACCGGGGAAGTGCATTGTAGCCTGTCTAACTTTCGAAGGGATGCTTTTTGGGATTCGGGGCTTGGTCTGTCTACTGATCAGTTGCCGAGAGCAATAAACAGGGGGGCGCGCGACTTTCCGGCTGCGCTCAGGTCGGCCAGGTACTGTTCCCAGTTTTGTTGGTGATTTTCTCCCAGTTGAAACAGGTACTCCCAGCTGAAAATCCCGGAATCGTGGCCGTCTGAAAAGGTGATTTTTATGGCGTAGTGTCCCTGGGGTTCGATATCCAGGAACTGTACTTCTTTTTTACCGTGCTGGAGAACCGCCTGCCCGGGACCGTGACCCTGTACTTCGGCAGAGGGTGAAAAGACCCTCAGGTACTCTGCAGGCAACTGGTGGGCGTCTCCATTGTCGTAAACCAGTTCCAGCATGGCTGACTTCTTGTGTACGTTAACTGCGGTTGGTGCGTTTGAGTTTGCCATCTTGAACAGTCTTAAAAAGGGTTAGCAGTCGTTAAAGTATATATCGGGAAAGATCCGAATCGTTGGCAAGGTTCTGCAGGTGTTCGTTAACGTAGGTTTCATCAATGCTGATGTCGCCGGCGTCCTTTGCTGCGATATCGGTAGCGTCAAACGATAACTCTTCCAGTAGTCGCTCCATAACAGTGTGGAGTCTTCGTGCACCAATGTTTTCTGTCTGCTCGTTCACCTGCCAGGCTATTTCGGCGATTCTGTGCACTGCTGGCTTGGTGAAGGTGATGTTCAGGCCTTCTGTTTGCATTAGCGCCTGATATTGCTCGACCAGTGATGCGTCCGGTTCGGTCAGGATTCTCTCGAAATCCTCGATACTGAGTGCGGATAGTTCTACCCGGATGGGGAGCCGTCCCTGCAACTCAGGAATCAGGTCCGAAGGCTTGGAGAGATGGAAGGCGCCTGAGGCAATAAACAGGATGTGATCTGTCCGAATCATGCCGTATTTCGTGGACACGTTGCAGCCTTCTATCATCGGCAGGAGATCTCTTTGTACGCCTTCGCGTGAGACATCAGCTCCTCCGTGGTCTGCACGTTTTGCAATCTTGTCCATTTCGTCAATGAAAACGATACCGGTTTGTTCTACCGCTTCAATCGCCGCGCTGCGAAGCTCGTCTTCGTTGACCAGTTTGGCTGCTTCCTCGTCAGTGACTCGTCGCATTGCTTCTTTTACGGTCATTTTTTTTGACTTGTTTTTGCCGGGCGCCATGGAAGAGAACATATTTTGCAGCTGGCTGGTCATTTCTTCCATGCCAGGCGGAGCCATGATTTCAACCCCGACTGCCGTGGCCTGGACCTCCATTTCAACTTCTTTATCGTCCAGTTCGCCTTCTCTCAATTTCTTTCGGAACAACTGACGGGTGGAAGAGCCCTCGTCTGAATCAGTGCCCCTTGCGGAGGGTAGTAAAGCTTCGAGTACGCGGTCTTCTGCGGCCTCAAAAGCTCTAGGTCCTGCCTGCTTTATTTGCTCGTCGCGCAGCATTTTGACGGCAGCTTCAGACAGGTCTCGAATAATCGATTCGACGTCGCGTCCAACATACCCGACCTCGGTGAACTTGGTCGCCTCAACCTTGATGAAAGGTGCGCCTGCAAGTTTGGCCAGCCGTCGCGCTATTTCTGTTTTACCAACACCGGTCGGGCCGATCATCAGAATATTCTTTGGGGATATCTCTGTTCGGAGCGCCTCATGCAGTTGCATGCGCCTCCAACGGTTTCTAAGCGCAATGGCGACAGCACGTTTTGCATCATTCTGTCCGATGATGTGTTTATCGAGATCGTGAACGATCTCTCTGGGGGTCATGTTGGACATGTGGTTCCTTTAAAAGGTGATCTCTTCGATCGTTTGTTCCTGGTTTGTATAGATGCAGATATCACCTGCGATGGAGAGGCTTTTCTGGACTATCTCCCTGGCGCTGAGTTCTGTATTGCCCAGTAATGCAAGGGCAGCTGACTTTGCGTACTGGCCGCCGGACCCGATCGCCATAATGCCGTCGTTAGGTTCGACGACGTCGCCATTGCCGGTTATCAATAGCGAATTGTCCTTGTCAGCGACCACAAGCAAAGCTTCGAGACGACGCAGTGCGCGGTCGGTTCGCCAGTCTTTGGCTAGTTCCACTGCGGCCAGTACCAGATTCCCCTGGTGTTTTTCCAGTTTTCCCTCGAAGCGCTCTACCAGAGTGAAACCATCAGCAGTGCCTCCTGCAAACCCGGCGATAACATTGTCCTTGTAAAGTCGTCGGACTTTTTTCGCATTGGCTTTCATCACGGTATCGCCCATGGTCACCTGGCCGTCACCGCCGATCACGACGGAGTTGCCTTTTCGAACGGAAAGAATGGTTGTGCCTTCGAATTGATTCAATGCTTTAGTCTCGTGTCTGAGGTTCTGGGGCGGTGATTTCAGTTAACAGGAAGATGGGGTTAGATCAGGCGATTTTCAAGTCACTATTTTCAGGTTCAGGTGCCTGGAATCTTCATGGGAATAGAGGATACCTGGGCCTGGGCGAGTTTGTCCTGGGCCCTGTTCAACTCAAGTTTTGAATCAAACGGGCCGACGATAACCCTGTGCCAGGTGTCGCCGGTCACCTTCACTTTTCGGATGCCAACGTCCAGACCCAGCAGGATCAAGGTAGCTCTGCGCTCGTCTGCATCGGTGGGATCTTTGAACGATCCGGCCTGTAATACCCACTTTGAGTTATCAACAACGACTTTTTCCCCGGATTTAGTGTATTCCTCGACGATAGGGACAACCGACCTGGGGAAAATTTCATAGAAATCCCATTGCATCTCTTCGACCTTGGCTTGCGGTTCCGCTCTGGGTTTTCCCACGTCGGTCTGCAGGGTGTCTCCAGCGGGTTTCAGGTACCAGAGGGCGGCAAGGAAAGTGATGAAAGCACCGCTCAGGAATCCTGTAAGAAAGGTCACCAGGGAGAAATGTCGCTCCCGTGTCGCGATGGGTGGCGAGACAGGGGCTGATTCCTTCGAGCGATGTTTTTTTGCGAAGTCCTGAGTCATTAAATCTTGAGCAGAGAATATGCGAGATGATTCTATGGAAACTATAAAAAAGTATCTACGGCGATTTCTTGATTGGCAGGATTTGGCGGTTTCTTTTTCGAGCCAGGGAATCTCTGATTAATGTCAATTTTCGCCAGGACGGCGTTGGAGCGCGCTCTGGAAACCTCGAGAATTTAGGCATATTCTCGATTTTCCTCCGTGACGAAGCCTTGCCCTGAAAAAAATATCCAATTAATCAGAGCTTCCCTAGTACATGTCTGTTGGGTCGACATCCACCGACCAGCGCACTTTCTTCGAGTCCGGCAAGGATTCCGTGACCTGAATAATGTGGCTTAACTGCCGGTGCAGATCGGGTCGGTTTTCCGAGGCTACTATCAACAGCTGCCGATACCTGCCTGCTTTCTTCTCCATAAGTGCGGGTATGGGTCCCAACAGGTTTACAGAGTTGCGCGCATCGACTTTTTTGATGATGGATTCAAGAAACGATCTGGCGGTAGATGATGAGTTGGCCTCTGCCCGGATTAGCGCATGGAACGCAAAAGGTGGCAGGGCGGCTTCCTTTCTTTCCTGGAGCAGGCCGCTTGCGAATTCGTAATAGCCACTGCCAACCAGCGTTTCCATCAGGGGATGTGTAGCAAAAGCCGTCTGAATGGTGACGGTGCCGGGTTTATCTGCCCGTCCCGATCGCCCGCCTACCTGCAGGATAGTTTGGCCCAGTCGTTCCGTTGCCCTGAAATCTGCAGAGTAGAATCCTGTGTCAATGTCCAACATGGCTACCAGTGTGACGTTAGGGAAATGGTGGCCTTTTGCGAGAAGCTGGGTGCCTACCAGGATCGCCGGTTCACCGGTGTTGATCTCTGCAATGAACGATTCCATCGATCCTTTACGTCTGGTGGAGTCCCGATCGATGCGCAGGACCGGGAATCCCGGGAACATTGATGCAAGTGCCTGTTCGATTCTCTGGGTGCCCAATCCCAGAGGTGAGAGCTGGTTGCTGCGGCAGGATTGGCAACTGATGATGTTGTGGCTAATGGTGCCGCAATGATGACAAACCAGACTATGGGTACTCAGGTGGTAGGTCAGTTTTGCGTCGCACCGCCTGCAATGTGCAATCCAACTGCAGTCGTTGCAGATCAGGACCGGCGAGAAACCTCGCCGGTTAATGAAGATCAGGACCTGCTCCCTGTTTGCGAGTCGCGCACCAATCTGATGGCGCAATGCCCGGGTCAGTCCGTCTTTCTGCTCCAGATGCCGGGTATCCAGGAGTTCGTAGCGCTCCGCTTCGATGCCGGGTGGGCGCGTCCCCAGTTTTAGCAGGTGATACTTACCGCTGTCTGCGTTGTGCAGGCTCTCGAGCGAAGGCGTGGCTGAACCGAGAATGACGGGTAAGCCTTCGAACCCGGCGCGGAGAACTGCGAGGTCACGTGCGGAATATCGAAACCCATCCTGTTGTTTGTAAGACGCATCGTGTTCCTCGTCGACAATGATGGCGCCAGGAAATTTGAGTGGCGTGTAAATCGCGGATCGGGTCCCCAGAATGATACCTGCGGACCCCTCCCTGGCTTGAAGCCAGCCGAGCGCTCTTTGTTTATCGGTGAGCGAAGAGTGGAGAATCGTGATGGGAACATCGAACCTGTCCCTGAACCTTGCAATAGTCTGGGGCGTCAGGCCAATTTCAGGCACCAGGATGAGTACCTGTTTCCCCGCTTTTAACAGTGGTTCTATGACTCTAAGATAGACTTCTGTTTTGCCGCTGCCCGTGACCCCGTAAAGCAGGAAGGGCTTGCTGTCGACGCGGTTTTGAACCGCGTCTATCGCTGTCGCCTGTTCCTCCGTGACTTTAAGCTCCGAGTGGTTAACAGCGTCGAGAGAGAAGGGCTCGAGTGGTGCAGGCACTTCTGTTAACCATTGTGCCCAGTCTTTCTTTTCAATGGCGCGGATTGTCTGGCTCGAGATTTCCATTGCGCCCAGTTCTTCCCTTGTGCGCCCGGATTGTTGCAATGCGCCCAGCAGTTTCCGTTGCGCATGTGCTCGCCCCAGGGACTGCTGTTCAATCAAGCGTCCTTCTGGCGTCAGGTTCAGGAGTTGAGTGGGTTCCTGAGGATCGGCGCCCTTTCGAATGATGGTGGGAAGTGCGCTCGCCACGACTTCACCAATCGGGTGGTGATAGTATTCAGACGCCCAGCGGCATAGCCTGAGTATAGCTTCAGGTAGATCCCCGCCGGGACCTAACACCTCGAGGATGGGTCTCACCTTGGCAATATCGATATCAGGCCGGCTGTTTACTTCGGTGACAACACCAACCAGCTTCCTTGAACCAAAAGGTACTCGTACGCGCGAACCAATAGCGACTCGCCCGCCCGGGGGCAGGCTGTAGTGAAACAGGTTGCGTAATGGCGTGGGAACGGCAACTGCAACAAAAATTGTTGAATCCGGCATTGTTGACGCGCAGGAGTAAAACGCCATTATGCCATTTGTATGGCAGGCTGTAGCCCATGGAAAATGCGCTTGATCCCGACCTTGTCATTCGATGGGGTTCTGGTATGATTCGCCACCTTTAATTAGCAGGGCTGCTCCAGATGAAAGCCGAAATCCATCCAAAATACGAAGAAATCACTGCAACGTGCAGCTGCGGCAACGTGATTAAAACCCGATCGACGAACTGTGAAGATATGCATCTGGAAGTTTGCTCAAATTGCCACCCGTTCTACACTGGCAAGCAGAAAGTCATTGACTCCGCTGGCCGGATTGATCGCTTTAACAAGCGTTTCAGCCGAGGAAAGTAGTTTCTCGATGTTTTAAAAAAAAGGCGCCTTTGGCGCCTTTTTTGTGCGTTGAATTTCTCATGAGGCTCTCGAGATCGACGCGAACACCCCACCCCCGCCCTAGAAGATATCCTGCGTGATGTTGGAGTCTTCCGGATGATTCCTCATCTCCAGTTCCGGCGGCACCCTCTCTTCCCTGAAAATCTCGAAGATGCCTTTAGGGTCGGCGGGATCTGTTCTAAGGCCTGTCGCGGGATCAATCTTTACGGCGACTATGCCATCGGGTCTGGGGAGCTGCGAAGACTCGGACTCGGGGGGCAGTGCCTTCTCCATGAACTCGATCCAGGTTTCGATGGGGGTTGTTGATCCCCATTCCCGGTTACCCACGGGGCTGTTGTTACCGAACCCTGCCCAGGCTGTTGCGACAAGGTCAGGCGTGAATCCTGAAAACCAGATGTCTGCATCATTGGTCGTCCCGGTTTTTCCGTGGAGGTCTCCTCGCTTCAGGGCGCGCATTGCTTTTGTGCCCGTGCCTCGCCTGATCGCATCTGAGAGCATGGTATTCATGATGTGAGCGACCCGTGGTTCGACAATTCTTTTAGCCTGGTTCAGGCCTGTGCAATTATCGGTGCACGCGACTTCCGGGTTCGCCTGGAATAAGACGTCGCTGTTGATCGAGTCCAGTTCGCGAATCAGATAGGGCGTAACCTTGAAACCACCATTGGCGAATGCTGCGTATCCAGTCGCGACTTCCAGGGGGGTTAGTGCAATGGTTCCTCCGCCAAAAGCCAGCTGGAGATCTCGAGGGAAGTTCGACGTGTCGAATCCAAAACGGGAAACATAGTCGATCGCGTTTTGAGGACCATAGTCCAGGATCACCCTTATAGAGACGAGGTTGATGGACCTGTACAAGGCTTCGCGTAAGCGGATGTTGCCATGAAACACATCACCGGAGTTTTTTGGACGATAAGTCTCTTCCAGTTCTCCCCCGGGCAGGACCAGTGGGGCATCGTTATAAATTGAGGCGGCTGTGAGGCCGTTTTCGATAGCGCCGGTGTAGTAGAAGGGTTTAAAATTTGACCCGGGTTGGCGTCTGGCCTGGGTTGCGTGATTGAACTGCCTTGCATTGAAATCAAACCCACCGACGATGGCCTTGATGGCGCCGTCGTAAGGATCGAGTGCAACGATGGCACCCTGGATATCGGGATGCTGTCCGAGGCTTGGGATTCCATCATCTGAAATCTCGTAACGAATAACGTCGCCTGGACCTACGATTTCAGCAGCGGTTTTGGGGGTAGGCGCGCGTCGGTCTACATCAAGGTAGGGTCTCGCCCACCTCAGCCCATCCCAGGTAATGCTGATCTCGATGAGGTCCTGGGTCAGGACGCTGATTTCCGTTTCTTCGACTTTTGTAACGATGCCCGGGAGTTGGTCTCCAAAGGCCTCCATCAAAGACAGCGTCCTTAACCAATTCTCGGGATAGCCATATTCAGGCGCGGCAAGGTATTCGTCTGTCCCCTGGATTTTTCGATATTCCGGTCCCCGGTATCCATGTCGCCGGTCGTACTCAATCAGTTTTTTGTTCACCGCGGCCTCTGCGGACAACTGCATTCGGGACGAGAGGGTAGTGTGGGCGATCATTCCCTGGTTGTAGGCGTTCTTCCCATACTCCTGGAGTAAGTGCTTACGTACCATTTCAGCGGCGTAAAGAGCGGGAAGTTCTACATTCCGAACGTACACCTGCGCGGTGATAGGCGAATTAACCGCTTCATTGTACTGTTCAGGGTTGATCGATCCCTGTTCCAGCATTCGGGCCAGCACAAGGTTACGGCGAGTAATTGAGCGACCCGGACCGTTTATCGGATTTCCTGCTTCCGGGGCCTGCGGGATGCCGGCCAGCATTGCCATCTGCGCGAGATTTAGCTGGTTAACATCTTTTCCATAGTAGGTGTTTGCAGCGGCCTGGATGCCAAAAGCATGTTTGCCGAAAGGAATAATATTGAGATATAGCGTTAGTATTTCTTCCTTGGAGAGCTCTCGCTCAATCTTGATAGCAAGCAGCATCTCCTTGAATTTCCTAAGGAATCTGACTTCTATGTCTCCAGATATGTTCTTTACCAGTTGCATGGTGATGGTCGAGGCGCCTGTTCTTATAGCACCGCGGTTGCGGACCAGTTGCCAGGTCGCATTAACCAGTGTCACCAGGTCAATGCCTCCGTGTTCAAAGAAGCGTTTGTCCTCGGTATCCAGTAAGGCCTTGATAAACAGGGGTGGGATCTCCTCATACGTCACCGGTGTCAGTCGTTCGCCGAATTCCTGGATTAGTAATCCGTCGTCAGAGTAGATTCGAAGCGGGGCTTTTAGCGCGACCTCGCTGAAACTTCTGGTGTCGGGGATCTGTGGGTTCAGATAGAGGAACGCTGCCGTTAGACCCAGTAAAATTGCGCTTCCCAGGCCAATCAGGGACCAGTAAATAAGGCTAAATGTTGTTTTCATCAGGGACAGCGCACATCGATTGGGGCTTAAAGCTGCGCCATTATAGTGGGAAAGGTCAGCCATGCGAAATTGGCAAAAAGCATTATACTATTTGGTTCATTTTCCCGGCGCGTGTCAGGGGCCGCGGTCGCCAATGGTGACTTCCGAAATGAAGAAATTGTCGTAAAATGAATGTTTTACGACATTTATTTCATTTAAATTGTTTGCGCTCGGGTTAAACCTGTTATTTAATGTGATTCTGCATGAAGTGGCTGTAAGTGCTCGTACTTCATAGGAAATTAGGGAAATAGAGTGTTCGCATTTCTAAATAAAGGACCTACCACGATGCTGGGGCTGGATATCAGCTCCACCTCAGTCAAGCTGTTGGAACTGAGTAGATCGGGTGGTGAATACAAAGTTGAAAGCTATGGCGTAGAGCCATTGCCGGAAAACGCTGTAGTGGAAAAGAACATCAGCGACGTCGAAGGGGTTGGTGAAGCTATCCAGCGGCTGGTCGAACGCTGTAAAACAAAAGTAAAGCTGGCCGCAGTGGCGGTCGCAGGCTCAGCCGTCATTACCAAGACCATCGAAATGACCGCCACCCTCAACGAAGATGAGATGGAAGCCCAGCTTCAGCTGGAAGCCGACCAGTACATTCCCTATCCACTTGAAGAAGTCGCACTGGATTTTGAAGTTCAGGGTCCTTCGCCCAGGAGTGAGGAACAGGTTGAAGTGCTCATCGCGGCGTGTCGCCGGGAAAACGTGGAAATGCGCGAAGCGGCGCTCGAGTTAGGCGGGTTGAAGGCGAAGGTTGTCGATATTGAAGCCCATTGCATGCAGCGGGCATTTAGTCTGGTCCGAGGCCAGTTTTCAGACACCGAAGATGGTGAAGAAGATAAAGTCATCGCCATTGTCGATATCGGTGCAACGATGACCACATTGTCTGTACTGACGGGCAGCGGAGCACCTTACACCCGGGAGCAACTATTCGGTGGAAAACAGTTAACGGAAGAAATTCAGCGCCGCTATTCGCTCTCAGTAGAGGAAGCTGGTCTCGCAAAGAAACAGGGCGGGTTGCCAGACGATTATGAAACCGAGGTACTCCAGCCATTTAAAGAGGCCGTAGTGCAACAGGTTACCCGTTCCCTGCAGTTCTTTTATTCATCAAGTGCATACGATGATGTCGATCACATTATCCTTGCTGGTGGCACATCCTCAATCGACGGTCTGTCTGAAATGGTTGCGGCAAAACTGGGTACTCCGACGACTATCGCGAACCCATTCATTCATATGTCGTTGTCGTCTCGTGTGAACGAGGCCAACCTGCACAACGATGCCCCGGCAATGATGATTGCCTGCGGCCTGGCACTGCGAAGTTTCGACTAGTGCCTGGGATGAGGAGCGAATAATGGCCAACGACATAAAAATTAACCTGCTTCCCTGGAGGGAAGAGTTAAGAGAGGAAAAGAAAAAGGAATTTCTCAACATTACCGTTGCGATACTCCTGCTTGCCGCAGCGATCGTGGGGGGTGTCGACCGTTATTATAATCGGGCAATTGATATTCAGAATTCGCGTAACACGTTCCTGACCGCAGAGATCCAGGTTCTGGAAGGACGGATAGAAGAAATAAAATTGCTTCAGCAGAAACGAAACGAACTGCTTTCCAGGATGAAGGTCATTCAGGAGCTGCAGGGTAACCGACCTATTATTGTCAGGGTTTTTGATGAGCTCGCACGCCAGCTTGCTCCGAGGGTCTTCTTTACGTCATTGCTTATGGACGATCAAAGCCTGTCAATTCAAGGTGTTGCTGAGTCCAATAATAGAATTTCAAATCAACTACGGAACTTTACGGAGTCTGACTGGTTTGATAAACCAAACGTTACAGCGATCAAAGCTAGTTCCAACTACGGTCCGCAAGCGAGTCAGTTTAGTCTGACGGTTTCGCAAACAACGCCGAAAAAGGAAGAGGAGGAATAGCGATGGCTATGGAAGATCTTCTGGAAAGCTTACAGAGCTTTGATCTTGATCAACTTAATGACGTCAATAATGTCGGCTCCTGGCCATTGGCAGTCAAGGTCATCATATGGTTGATCTGTTTCGCCGGGGCACTTGGGCTTGGCTACTTTCTTCATGTGACCAATCTGCAACAGGAATTGTCTGGCGTTACTGCCTCCGAGGGAGTGCTTAAGGCAGATTACGAAGGAAAGTTTTTCGAGGCCGCCCACCTTGAAGCGTATCGGTTGCAGCAAAAGGAGATGGAAGAGTCCTTTGAAGCTATTCTGAGACAATTACCGTCAGATACGGAGATACCCGGACTGATCGAAGATATTACCCTGGTAGGTCTGAAGAACGGGTTGACGTTCACCAGTATCGACCTCCAACCCGAATCGAAACACGAATTTTATATTGAGAAACCGATCGCGATCATTGTGTCGGGTAGCTATCACGGACTTGGGTCTTTTGTCAGTGATGTGGCGGATCTGTCTCGAATCGTGACGTTACACGACTTTACCATCAAGCCAAGTGGTCGGCAGGGCGGATCAGAGACGCCAGGTAGTAATTTGACAATGTCGATACTGGCACGAACATATCGCTACAACGATGAACGGGGCTAACGGCAGCAAAGTTATGCAGAGTATGTCGGGAACAATGAAACTATGTGTATTGATGCTTGCAACGCTGTTGCTGGCAGGGTGCGCGGCTGGAGATCAGTTCGAGGATCTCAGAAACTTCATGCAAGAAGTTGAGAACAAGCCGAGGGGGACGATTGCTCCTTTGCCGGAGTTTGAATCGTACACGGCGTTCACATACGGTGCAGCAAATCAGCGAAGTCCATTTGAACCTCCCATCGTAGTTGCACCAAGAACGGCAGAACAGAAAAAAAACCTTGGCGTGAAGCCGCCACAGAATCACGCGAAAGAATATTTGGAACGATTCCAGCTGGCGTCGTTATCGATGGTAGGTACATTACAGAAAGACAATTCAACGTTCGCGCTGATCGAAGATTCCCAGGGGGGAGTACACCGCGTAAAGGTCGGTGACTACATGGGAGACAAGTGGGGACAGATAGAAAGTATTGAAGACGCACGAATCGATATTACTGAAATTGTCAGTGATGGTGCGGGTGGGTGGCTTAGAAGGCCGCGAACAGTTGAACTCCGGGGTCTTCAATAACCGAATTTTTTTGGTGGCATTGACATGACCAGTGCACAAATGGTGAAAACAATGAGAATAAATCTATCGGCCTTATCTGAATTAGTGAAGCCGTCACAGATAACACGATCACTACTCGCTCCTCTGCTTGTGATGTTTTCGTCCACAGCGTTTGGGGTGGCGATGGAAAAGATCGAGTTCTCGTCCCTGCCCGGTGACAAGACGGAAATAAGAATGACATTTGATGGAACACCTCCATCTCCCACCGGCTATACCATTGAACAGCCGGCACGAATTGCGCTGGACCTGGGTGGGGTTACCAGCAAACTTCCAGCCAAGCATCACCCGTTAGGTTCAGGTAATGCCAGAAGCGTTACAGTCGTAGAGGCCGGAGATCGAACACGTGTGATCGTGTCCATGAGCGAGTTGGTTACTTATAGTGCCAGAGTGATAGGTAATTCACTTTATGTTCTTGTTGGTGAAGATGAATCAGCGCTTGTCAGCAACGAACAGCCGCAGATATTGGCTACCCAGGAAGAGACTTACGCAGAAGATTTTCCGGTCGTTCAGGAAATCGATTTCAGGCGAGGTGAGGCCGGCGAAGGACGCGTTATCGTGCGTTTGTCTGATGTTGGTGTCGGCGTGGATGTGACCAGTGAAGGTGGGAACATTAAAGTCGAGTTTGCCAACACGATTATCCCCGAGAGGCTTCAGCGTCGATTGGACGTGACTGATTTTGCTACCCCGGTGAAAACGGTTGATTCGCTGCCGGAAAATGGCAATACCGTCATGATAATTGAGCCGTCAGGAGATTTTGATTACCTGGCTTATCAGGCCGACAATATTTTCACCCTTGAAGTTAAGCCGATGACTGCGGCGGATCTTGAATCTTCTGACCAGGCATTCCGTTTCAGGGGAGAAAAGCTGTCCCTGAATTTCCAGGATATTGAGATTCGCTCAGTTCTTCAGCTGATCGCCGATTTCACAGATTTGAATCTCGTCGCAAGCGATACCGTGGCCGGTCGAATTACGCTTCGATTGAAGAACGTTCCATGGGACCAGGCGCTTGAAATCATCATGAAGACCAAAGGCCTGGACAAGAGGCTCGTGGGTAATGTGCTGATGATCGCGCCGGCAGCAGAGCTGGCAGCCCGAGAGCAGCTGGAGCTGGAGTCCAGACAACAGATTTCTGAACTGGCGCCAATGCGGACAGAATTTATTGAGGTCAAGTACGCCAGTGCCGCAGAAATTTTCGGCCTCTTTCAGGGCGCTGGAGAAGGTGGCGGGGAAGGTGTTATTTCGGTACGTGGATCTGTCATCGTTGATGAAAGGACCAACTCAATCATCATTACTGAAACAACTGAACGGATTAATGAGTTCCGTGAAGTGCTGGATAGACTTGATGTGCCAGTCCGGCAGGTGCTTATTGAAGCACGTATCGTTACGGCCACTTCGAGCTTTGGCGAGTCTCTTGGTGTTCGTTGGGGTGCTCTGGGCTACGGTTCTCACAATGGAGGCGATGTTAATACCCAGTTTGGTGGCTCGTTGACCACCATCGGTGAGATTCGTGACTCACTGGTCTCCGGAGAGGGCCTGACCTATTCAGCGGAAGATAACCTGATTGTAGACCTGCCAGCGGCTGGTAATGCGTCAAGTTTCGCGTTCGGCATCATTGGTGAAGACTATCTTCTTGATATGGAGCTTAGTGCCCTGGAAACCGAAGGTCGAGGTGAGGTA
>Ga0222633_1001061_pt1 | contig 17225 bp, 12 predicted proteins | sample AntAcemetageno48_FD_179816 | JGI IMG/M metagenome (GOLD analysis project Ga0222633, IMG submission 179816) | Saline water microbial communities from Ace Lake, Antarctica - #48 | ecosystem: Environmental > Aquatic > Non-marine Saline and Alkaline > Saline | place: Antarctica: Ace Lake | collected...
ATCGTCTGGTGATTGATCTTTACACCGCGGACCAGCAGATCGCGCCAGTTGTTCAAAAAGCCGATCTTATATCGCTGCAAATGCGAGATATCGTTGTGGCTATTGATGCTGGGCATGGTGGTGAAGATCCGGGTGCTATCGGCAAGGGTAATCTCTACGAAAAAGATGTTGTCCTTGCGATTTCGAAACGGCTTGCCCGATACTTTCAGAATGAACCAGGATTCAAAGCATTATTAGTGCGAGAGGGCGACTACTACGTGGGGCTTCGAAAGCGAACCCAGATAGCTCGGGACAGCCTGGTGGATGTTTTCTTATCCATTCACGCTGATGCCTTTAAGACACCCGATGCAAGTGGTGCCTCAGTGTATGCGATATCCCAGCGAGGCGCGACCAGTGAAGCAGCACGTTGGCTAGCAGAAAAAGAAAACCGCGCGGATCTCATTGGTGGCGTTGGTGGCGTGAGTTTGGACGACAAAGATGACCTTCTTGCAGGTGTGCTTTTGGACCTCTCTATGACGGCGAGCTTGTCCGCAAGTCTCGAGATGGGCGAGCTTGTGCTGAAGCACATCAAGCCCGTTAATCGTCTGCACAAAAAGCAAGTGGAGCAGGCAGCTTTTGCTGTTCTTAAATCCCCTGATATTCCGTCATTGCTGATCGAGACGGGCTACATCTCCAACCCAAAAGATGCAGCTCGGTTAAAAACAGGGAATCACCAGGAGAAGATGGCCAGGGCAATTTTTAGAGGTGTTCGGGACTATCTGACGAGCAACCCGCCGACGGGTTCCTATTTGGCCTGGAAAAAACAGGGCGATAGTCCAGACCGATCGACCTACAAAATTGAAAGTGGTGATACACTGTCGGCCATTGCCGTTAAATATCACGTCTCCGCTGACGCTCTAAAGAAGCTCAATGGTCTTCGAGGTGATTCCATCAGAACCGGTCAGGTTCTAAAAATTCCAGCGAGTAAATGAACGCCAGAATCCAACAACTAAATAATCGCCTCGCCAATCAAATTGCAGCGGGCGAAGTGGTCGAGCGTCCGGCTTCTGTGGTCAAAGAGTTGCTTGAAAACAGCCTTGACGCTGGCGCAACAAATATTAATATCGATCTTGAGCAGGGTGGTACCCGCTTGATCAGAATCAGAGATGATGGCGTCGGGATTCACTCTGATGACCTAACGCTTTCACTAAGTCGACATGCCACCAGTAAGATTCGAGAAATTGATGATCTGGAGTCCGTCGGAACTTTAGGTTTTCGAGGTGAAGCTTTAGCATCGATTGCTTCTGTCACTCGTCTAGCCATTACCAGCAACACCACCAGCAACCCAGCTGATGGGTTTTGTGCAGTGACTCGTGGTGAAAATATGGCTGCAGAGGTTAGTCCCGCACCTCATCCAAGGGGCACGACAGTAGAGGTTAAAGACCTGTTTTTTAACACTCCAGCACGGCGTAAGTTTTTACGCACAGAGAAAACTGAGTTTCAAAAGATTGAGGATGTTGTTCGTAAGGTGATTCTGAGTCATCCAGCGGTGTCGCTGACTGTAAATCATAATGGCAAGGTGCAACGCCAGTATCCGAAAGCTAAATCTGAGGACGAGCGGGACCGCCGAGTCGGCACTGTTTTTGGTAAAGCCTTTATTGAAAACGCTATCTTGGTTGAAAGTGAAAACAATGGTCTCAAGCTCAGTGGTTGGATCGGTCTGCCTAATTACTCCCGTAGTCAGGCAGATCAACAGTACTTCTATGTGAATGGACGAATCATCAAAGACAAGATCGTGACTCATGCCGTGAGGCAGGGTTATCAGGATGTGCTTTATCACGGCCGTCATCCGGTTTACGCGCTATTTCTGTCTATCGATCCGAGATTAGTCGATGTCAACGTCCATCCAACGAAACATGAGGTTAGGTTTCGAGAAAGCCGACAGGTCCATGACTTTCTGTTTCGTACGATCCACCGGGCGCTCGCCGATGTCAGGCCAGCTTCAGTCTCGCCTCTCACAACTGGAGTGAGCGACGCGCCATTTACGCAGCCGACTCAGGGTTTTATGGGCTTTGGTCATGGTAGAGGTGCCGGTAGCGGTGCTGCAAAAATCGGTGAACAAACGGCTCTCTATGGCAAACTACTTGAAAGTCCGCAGCTCATGCCGCAGTTAGATGAGGGTGAGATCCCTCCTCTTGGCTATGCCCTTGCTCAATTGCATGGCATTTACATACTGGCGCAGAACCAACACGGGTTAATCATTGTCGATATGCATGCTGCCCACGAGCGAATTACCTATGAGCGTATGAAAAAGGCGACTGACAATGAAGGGATAAAAATGCAGCCTTTGCTCGTGCCGATTGCTCTGAGTGTCAGCGAAAAAGAATGTGAGGCTGTCGAGCGCTTTCAAGAGGAGCTGTTAGAACTTGGTATGGATATTCGCTGTTCATCCAACGAATCGCTTATGGTTCGCGCGATTCCGGTCATGCTCCGAGGTGATGGCGCCGATTCTCTGGTAAGAGATGTACTCGCGGACCTGGTGGAATATGGCTCTACCGCAAGACTTCAACAACACCGAGATGAATTATTATCGACCATGGCCTGCCATGGTTCTGTTCGGGCCAATCGTCGACTCTCAATTCCTGAAATGAATGCTTTGTTACGAGATATGGAAGAGACAGAACGCAGCGGTCAATGTAATCACGGACGACCCACTTGGACGCAGCAATCTATTGCAGAACTAGACAGCCTGTTTCTTCGCGGTCGATAGGATGTCCAAGACTTTCTCCCGGCTTCGTGCGGTTTGCGTCATGGGTCCAACGGCCAGCGGGAAAACGAGCCTTGCAATAGAACTGGCTCAGAGCCTTGATGCCGAAATCATTAGCGTCGATTCTGCCATTGTGTACAGAGGAATGGATATCGGCACGGCGACACCGACGGCTTCAGAAATGGACGGCGTCCCCCATCACCTAATTGACATACGAGATCCCGCGGAGCCCTACTCGGCGGCGGATTTTCGTACTGATGCCCTGCGAGTCATCGGTGAGATTAGCGAGCGAGGACGGTTACCAATTTTGACGGGCGGCACTATGCTCTATTTCAAAGCACTCAAGCATGGCCTCGCTGCTATGCCCGAAGCCAATCAGGAAATTCGTCATGGTATTAGTCTGCGAGCTGAGGAGGAGGGTTGGCCGGCCATCCATGCGAGTCTGGCCGCGGTTGATAAAAAAGCCGCCGCTCGAATCAACTCGAACGATTCCCAGCGGTTGCAGAGGGCTCTGGAGGTTTATCTCGTCAGTGGTAAATCACTCTCGGATTGGCAGGATCAGGAGGTGCCTGGATGTCCGGTGGACCTCACAGAGATAGCAATTGTCCCGCCGGACCGGAAAGAGTTGCATAGGAAGATTGAAGTTCGGTTCCATCAGATGCTTGAGCAGGGATTCGAGGCGGAGGTGGAATCGCTGTATCAACGAGGTGACCTTTATAGGGATTTACCTGCAATAAAATCAGTAGGTTACAGGCAAATCTGGTCATGCTTAGAAGGCCAAACAAACCATGAAGTCATGGTCGAAAAAGCCATAGCGGCAACGCGTCAGCTAGCGAAACGTCAATTTACCTGGCTTCGAAGTTGGCAGGACCTGCGTTCATTGGAAAATCCATTGCGCTCCGAGGCCTTGAAAATAATAGGCTAAGGCAGCATATTAGCTAAGTAGTATCAAATTTGGTCAGATGTGTCAGAGCATGGTCGAATGAGGTGCGCCACCTGACGCCGAAACGGCGGGGTGTTTTGGTCGGATCTTTTTTTGCGACACCATCCCGGAATTCCGGGTTCAAAGGAGAATACATCATGTCAAAAGGGCAATCCTTACAAGACCCTTTCTTAAATCAGCTTAGGAAAGATCGTATTCCGGTATCAATTTATCTTGTTAGCGGGATCAAACTGCAAGGGCAGATCGAATCATTTGACCAGTTCGTCATATTGTTGCGTAACACTGTCAGCCAGATGATTTACAAGTCTGCGATTTCAACTGTTGTGCCGTCCCGAAACGTCAAGATGCCAGCAATGGCAGGAGACGACGAGGCGGAATAAGGCCGAATATTCGGCCAGGGTATGTGATTTGTTTTTCGAACGACCGGCAGCCGGTACTCAAGCATTACTCGTTCATATTGAAAACGATAACTCCACCGCTGAAGAATTGCGGGAGCTGGCTTTGTCCGCCGGTTTAACTCCGGTAGTCGAGATTACAGCCAGACGAAAATCTCCGGATCCTAGAACTTACATTGGTAGTGGCAAGCTGAAGGAAGTTCATCAGCTCGCTGATGATACTGAGGCAGAGCTGATACTCTTTGATGAGGAGCTGTCACCGACCCAGGAGCGAAATCTGGAAGAAGCTCTGGAACGTCGAGTCTTGGGTCGAACTGGGTTGATACTTAACATCTTTGCCCAACGGGCTCGCACCCACGAGGGTAAGTTGCAGGTTGAACTAGCCCAGTTGCGGCATGCTTCAACCCGCCTGGTGCGGGGTTGGACGCACTTAGATAGACAGCGTGGTGGTTCTGGACGTGGTTCGGGTTCTGCAATGGGAATATCGGGAACTGGCGAAACTCAGTTGGAATCGGATCAGCGCATGATCGCTGCTCGAATGAAGAATATTAACCAGCGTTTGCAAAAAGTAAGAAAACAACGGAACCAGAACCGGCGCGCCAGAAAGAAAGCAGATGTCAGAACGATATCTCTGGTCGGATATACGAACGCTGGAAAATCTACATTGTTCAACATGATGTGTGACTCTAATGTGCATGCAGCCGATCAGCTGTTTGCGACGCTTGATCCAACGCTTCGCCAAATCGAACTGCCGGTGCTGGGGCAATCAATTTTGACCGATACGGTGGGGTTTATTCGAAAGCTACCCCACGGTCTGATTGATGCCTTTCGTGCGACCCTGGAAGAGGTCAAACAGGCGGATTTGCTACTCCATGTTGTGGATGCCTCAGCAAACGATCGAGCACAGCATATGGTCGAGGTTGATGCAGTATTGAATGAAATCGAAGCTATCGATGTGCCGCAACTCACGGTCTACAATAAAATTGATCTCATACAGGAAGAGCCTCGCATTGATTTCGGTGAGGATGGGTTACCTATTCGGGTCTGGGTTTCAGGGCTGAAGGGTTCTGGCATGGATTTGTTACTCACGGCCATTGCAGGGGCGCTTGCGGAGCAGGTGATTGATACGACCTTACATTTAAAGCCGAGTCAGGGTCAGCTGCGGTCATTGCTATTTGCTCACGGCGCCGTGGTTGATGAAACCGTTGTAGATGATGGCGGTATAGACTTACATGTGCGGATCGAGCCAAATAGTTTGAAACGCCTCGGCCAAAAGTCGGGATTGACGATGAAACAGTTGGGCGTCGCAGAGTTTTTTGTAGAAGAAGCCTGGCAACCGAAGGTTCGGTGGTCAGCAGGCTATGATTGAAACACCAATTAATGTGAAAATAAGGCTTCTTGTCGTCGGCAAGAAGTAATACCAGTGGAGAGAACAAATGGCGTGGAATGAGCCCGGTGGCGGTAATCAGGGAGGGAAAGATCCCTGGGGTAATAAGGATGATCAAGGACCGCCCGATCTAGATGAGGCGTTTCGAAAGTTACAAAACAATTTGTCTGAAATGTTTGGCGGTAAAAAGTCCGCGGGATCCGGCGGCGGTGCTGCTGGTGCCGGTGGTGCAGGCTTCAGCGCTGGCATGCTCGGGGTGATTGCGGTTGTGTTGTTGCTAGGCTGGGCTGTCATGGGGGTTTACACCATCGACCAGCAAGAGCGTGGCGTTGTGCTGCGGTTTGGTAAGCAATTGCCAGAGGTAATTCTTCCCGGTCTACATTGGAATCCACCGTTGATAGACAACGTGATGAAGGAAAATGTGACCCGGGTTCGAGACATTACTATTGACTCAGACATGCTGACTCAGGATGAGAACATCGTCAAAGTTGTCAATATGACCGTCCAATACGTCATTGGTGACGTTAAGTTGTACCTGCTAAAGGTCAAGAATCCCGATGTGAGTTTGATTCAGGCAACAGAAAGCGCCCTTCGCCACGAAGTTGGTAGTGCCGTGATGAACGATGTCCTCACCGAGGGTCGTGGTGCGTTGGGTACAACGGTTCACGCTCGAATCCAAACCTATATGGACGACTACGGCACGGGCATCACGGTGACTCAGGTCAACATTGATGAAACCGCTCCACCAGATGCTGTCAGAGCGGCATTCGACGATGTGATTAAAGCGAAGGAAGACGAGGTTCGATTCCGCAATGAAGCGGACGCATACGCCAATCAGGTCGTCCCAGAAGCCAGAGGTGAAGCTCAGCGGCTGCTTGAAGAGGCGGCCGGTTATAAGCAGCGCGTTATTTCTCAAGCAACGGGTGAGGCGTCGCGTTTCAATCAGCTTTATGCCGAGTATAAAGCAGCGCCGGAAGTCACCAGAGAGCGAATCTACATCGATACTATGGAAGCCGTCATGTCCAACAGTACAAAGATCTTGATGGATGTAGAGGGGGGTAATAACATTTTGTATTTGCCTCTCGATAAGATTATGGAGAGCAATCAGAGTAGAAATAATGATCGACAGACAAGCTTCGGTGGTAGCAACTCTAGTAGCCTGGGTCAGGATAATGATACCGGCAGCCGTGGTACTCGACGGGAGCGCAACTAATGTCTACTAAAGGTTTAGTTTTAGGTTTTATTGCAGTCGTCGGCGTTGTGCTCGGCGTTAACTCGGTTTTTGTTGTCACTGAGCTCGAACGTGCGGTACTGCTTGAGTTCGGTAAGGTTGTTCGTGCGGATATTGAACCTGGTTTGCATTTTAAGAAGCCGTTCGTCAATAGCATCCGCAAATTCGATGGCAGGGTACTCACGCTCGATGCGCCGGCAGAGCGCTTCCTAACCCTTGAAAAGAAGGCTGTAATAGTCGACTCCTTCGCCAAGTTCAAGGTGAATGATGCCCAGTTGTTCTATACAGCGACATCTGGGGATGTTCGCCGAGCTGAAGACTTGTTGCGGCAACGAATCAATACCGGTTTGCGAGACGAGATTGCTAACCGTAGCTTGCATGAGGTTGTCTCCGGCGAAAGAGACCAGTTAATGTCTGTGTTAACCAAGCGCATTAATGGCGTTGCTAAAACAGAATTTGGTGTCGAGGTGGTGGACGTTCGTGTCAAGAAGATCGATTTGCCACCGGAAGTGAGTCAGTCGGTTTACAACCGAATGAATACTGAACGAGATATCGAGGCGAGAGAGCATCGAGCCCAGGGTCAGGAGCTAGCGGCGGGTGTCCGAGCGGATGCAGCGAAACAACGAGAGATTATCCTGGCGCAGGCTTATGCCAAAGCGGAAGAGATTCGGGGTAATGGTGATGCTGAATCAGCGGCAATTTACGCTGCCGCCTTCACCAAAGACAAGGAGTTTTACAAGTTCTATCGAAGTATGACGGCCTATCGAAACACTTTTTCGAACAAGGGCGACATCCTTTTGATTCAACCAGATAGTGACTTCTTCAAGTATCTGAACAATAGTCAAAATTAACCCGAAAGGGTAAAATATGGAACGAACCGGGGTTAACCCCGGTTTTTTTTTGCGGAGATTCGATTCGAGTGTGGCAAGATTTAGGCGTCGCTTTATGTCTCGTGCTGGTCATCGAAGGGATCCTGCCGTTCCTGTATCCAGAGAGATGGAAAGAGCTGGTTGCGATGGCGGCGGACGTGGATGAACGGACTATGCGAATCGTAGGGTTCTGTAGCATGGTCTTGGGTACCGGTTTGCTGTACCTGATTCGAAGTTAATCAATTAAATAGATCGGCATGAGATGTCATGAGAAAGGAAGATCGTTGGCTACTGCCTGATGGTATTGAGGAGCTGTTGCCTCCTCAAGCCGCCGAGGTTGAGAGTGCGCGGCGTAAGCTGCTAGACAAGTTCGAAGCTTGGGGGTACGAGCTGGTCGTGACACCCATGGTGGAGTTTCTAGATTCCTTATTGACTGGTACCGGCTCTGATCTTGATTTAAAAACCTTCAAGGTCACAGATCAGGTCTCTGGCAGAACGATGGGTATTCGTGCCGATATAACCCCTCAGGTCGCTCGGATGGATGCCCATAGTTTGCGCCGGGATGGCGAAAGCCGGCTTTGCTACGTCGGAACGGTCTTGCATGCTAATGCAGATAATATGCTGGCTTCCCGGGCCCCAGTCAGCATGGGCGCTGAGCTTTTCGGTGATACTGCCGCTGGAGGCGATCTTGAGATCGTTAGTTTGATGCTAGATTCCGTTGCGTCTCTGTCAGATCAGCGGCTCCATGTAGAGCTTGGAGATGTCGGTATTTATCGTAGTCTCGTGGCCGGCGCAATGCTTGATCCGAGCGATGAGCAAGTTCTATTCGACAAGATTCAGGGTAAGGCTTTACCTGATCTTGCGGTGCTTTTAGCTGACCTTAATATTGACCAGACACTGGCGGAAAAGCTGGTCATTTTGCCGACGCTTTGTGGCGGTGAGTCCATCATTGAGCAGGGCAAGGCTATTTACAAAGATGATCCTGAAATTCTGAGTAGGATCGACAATCTCAGTCTCATTGCGAGCCAGTTACGCGATCGGTTTCCGAAGGTTCAGTTAAACTACGACCTGAGCGAACTGCGGGGCTACAATTATCATACTGGTATTGTCTTCGCGACGTACCTTGGCGAGTCTGGGGTTCGTGTCGCGAAAGGCGGTCGCTACGATGATGTCGGAAGCGTGTTTGGCCGAGCGAGAAGTGCGACCGGTTTTGATATCGATCTAAAACTTTTGGCTCGCGAAAGTTCAATAGCTCTACCAGGCAGAACGATTGTCGAAGCCTTGGCTGCGTATGAACAAAAAAATGAACGATGGCACAAAATTGTCGATCTGCGGGAGTCTGGCTATACGGTTATTGAAGGCAACTCTTCCGCAGCCACTAAGCGGCTAGAGTTGCAAGACGGGACGTGGCAGCTGGTCGATATTCAATAATTCTACTAAAAGTTCAACCAAATCGGAAAGAGAAGTTAATGGGCAGTAATGTTGTAATCGTAGGCACCCATTGGGGTGACGAAGGAAAGGGCAAGGTTGTCGATCTTTTAACTCGACAAGCGCAAGCGGTGGTTCGTTTTCAGGGTGGGCACAATGCAGGTCATACCTTGGTTGTTAAAGGTGAGAAAACCGTCCTGCACCTTATTCCGTCCGGCATTCTTAACGAACATGTCGCCTGCCTTATTGGAAACGGTGTCGTGTTATCCGTACCAGACCTGTTCAAGGAAATCGAAAAACTCGAAGCCGCTGGCGTCAATGTCCGTGAACGATTGATGGTCAGCAAAAACTGTCCTTTAATTTTGCCTCACCACATTGCACTGGATGTGATGCGAGAAAAGGTTCGGGGTAATCAAAAGATTGGTACTACGGGCCGAGGTATTGGTCCGGCGTATGAGGACAAGGTCGCTCGCAGAGGTCTTCGTGTTGCTGATCTCTATAACCAGGAGCAGTTCAGAACTTCGTTAGAAGAAATTATGGACTATCACAACTTTGTGCTTGAGCATTATTTCAAGACATCTCGGGTTGGGTTGGACGAGACTTTGGATGCTAGCTTAAAGTTTGCCGACCAACTAAAGCCAATGGTTGGTGATGTTGTGAATAGGCTGGCAGAACTCCAGAAAGCTGGCGCCAACATTTTGTTCGAGGGCGCTCAAGGTGCGTTACTTGATATTGATCAAGGGACTTACCCCTATGTGACGTCGTCCAATACTACCGCTGGGGCGATCAGCGGTGGATGTGGGGTAGGGCCTAGAGATCTGGACTATATTCTGGGCATCACCAAAGCCTATACCACAAGGGTGGGGTCAGGACCGTTCCCCACTGAGTTGTTTGATTCAGTTGGCAGCCACCTGGCAAAAAAAGGCAATGAATTCGGTTCGACAACGGGACGCCCTCGCCGCTGTGGTTGGTTTGATGCCCATGCTCTGCGACGTGTTGTGCAGATAAACAGCATCTCTGGTTTGTGTATTACCAAGCTTGATGTGTTGGATGGCCTTGAGTCCCTCTCTATTTGCGTGGGCTACGAAAATGAGGATAGTGCGAACCCTACACCTATCTATGAACACGTTGCCGGCTGGACAGAGTCCACCGTGGGTGTGAAGCAGATGGAAGATTTGCCGAAAAACGCCCTGGCATATTTGGAAAAAATTAAATCTTGTTGTGACGTCGCCATCGATTTTGTTTCAACTGGTCCGGATCGTGAGGACACCATTCAGTTGAGAAACCCCTTCGATATACCTAAGGCCTAGAGGGGGCCTGCCGCACGTTTGGTTCGACTGGCCGCCGTTACGTCAGCATTGGCAGGCAGAGTCAAAACAACCGTCATAGTAGGGAAGTTGCCGGTAGAATTAGCTCCGATTGCTCCGGTAGTGGCATTAGCCGCTCCATGGAAAGCAGCGCCCCACACCCCATCACGCGCCGCGAGACTCGGCTAAAGCCGAGAGGCGTTCTTTCATCAAGCTGATCAATCCCCCGCGCAGCCCGAGGTACTGCGGGCCTAGTGCAGCGTGCTCGCGGCTCGAGCCCTGTCCGTAATTGCCTCCGCCCACCACAACGTGGTCCGGCACCTGTTTGGCTCGTGCGGCGGTGTTTCAAGAACAAGTTGCCGGTATAAACCTCCAGCAGGGGGAAACTTTTGAAAATGAAAACCCTGACATATTTTATGTTATGTACTAATTCTGGATTCAGAAGAACGAACCAGAAAACAACGAGTCCAAGCGGTGTTTTTTCCTAATTTCAGAAAACTAAATGACGTATAGATCTACGTATTCATGCACAGAAATTCCCTCTAGTTGCGCTTGGTCAAGCGATACATTCAGGATGGCTTTTTGCTGTTTCACGGGAAATTGACGTGCTAAATTAACTTTAAACTTCGACTCTAGCAATGGGATGCCCTCTTTTCGGCGACGCGCATGACCTACTGGATACTCAACGACAAGCTCTTCAAATACGCTGCCATCATTAAACTCCAGCGTTAACGCGTTGGCGATGGAGCGTTTTTCGGGATCATGATAATCCTGCGTAAAGTGAACGTCCTCAACACAGTGAATTTTTTCGCGCAATGCATCAATCCGCTCATCGGATGCCACCTTATCTTCGTAATCTGCAGATGTCAGACGACCAAAAATAAGCGGCACGGCAACGATATATTGAATGCAATGATCCCTATCTGCCGGGTTATCTAATGGGCCTTTTTTGTCGATAATGCGAATGCACGCCTCATGCGTGCGAATTGTAATTAATTTGATGTCGGCGACAGATTTTCCTGATATGAGAAGTTGACCATGTAAGGTGATTGCCGCCTCCACCGCCGTCTGGGAATGAAATTCTGCAGGGAAGGAAATTTTAAATAGTACATTCTCCATTACATAAGAAGCATAGGGGCGCTGGAACTTAAACGCTTGCCCCTTAAATGAAACGTCATAAAACCCCCAGGTCTTAGCGCTTAATACAGATGGATACCCCATCTCACCGGTTTTAGCCATCAGAGCTAAACGCACCGCCCGAGCGGTCGCATCCCCAGCCGCCCATGATTTGCGTGAACCAGTATTGGGGGAATGGCGATAAGTGCGTAGTGCCTGCCCGTCGACCCAAGCTAACGACACCGCATTCAGCATTTCATTACGACTTAACCCGAGCATCTCAGCCACTACCGCAGTAGATGCTACCTTCACCAACACCACGTGATCCAGGCCGACCTTATTAAATGAATTTTCCAGCGCGATACAGCCTTGGATCTCATGCGCCTTGATCATGCCAATCAACACATCTTTCATGAGCAAGGGCTGCTTACCGACTGCAATTGCATTGCGTGACAGCCAGTCGGCTACAGCCAAAATTGCCCCGAGGTTATCTGATGGATGACCCCACTCCGCGGCCAACCAGGTATCGTTATAATCCAGCCAACGAATCATCGCGCCAATATTGAATGCCGCCTGCACCGGATCTAGTTGGAATTGTGTGCCGGGCACCTTCGCGCCATTAGGGACGATGGTACCGGGAACAATGGGCCCCATCAATTTTTTGCAAGCTGGATATTCTAACGCCTCCAGTCCGCAACCAAGAGTATCGATAAAACAATTACGCGCGGTCTCGAAGGCGAGCGTGGAATTAATTTGATAGTTTCTCACATAGTCGACGATGTCGATGATTTCCTGGTCAAAATCAGTACGGACATTGGAAATGTGTGCTGACATGCTCTTCCTCTAATATTGATGCAGGACAACGAATTCTATTGTCGCTTTTCGATCGGTACAAAACTAGGCGCTAATCCAGATCTATACAACAGACCTGGATTGAAGCAATACTGACTTTTGATAACTGGTAACGTGCCAGTAATAGGCGCAAAGCAGTAGGTGAACTCAATACTCGCTGGCAAATAGGATAGCCGCGCAGCACATCAGCGACTAAGCACTGCCAGCCTTGCGCAATTTGAGCTGATGCCTCAGCCGCCGGAGCAAGAGGATAAGCCGCTGGTATGGCCGTACTGGCCGATCAAGTTGCGCACCTCCTCGTCACAAGAAGAGGGTTGCGAGCGCGATTGGGCGGTTGCGACCAAGCGCTTCGAAGGCACTGGCGACAAGGTAGAGAAGCTGATTGCAGCCCGCGTCGAATGGAAAGACGGCAAGATGCACGAAGTGCCGAATTCCGAATTCGAAATGAAAGCGGATTTAGTATTGCTGGCAATGGGTTTTGTGTCGCCGGTTGTGCAAGTGCTGGAAGCGTTCGGAGTCGAAAAAGATGCGCGCGGCAACGCCAAAGCAACCACCGATGGTGACGGTTGTTATCAGACTTCGGTTAATAAAGTATTCGCCGCAGGAGACATGCGGCGCGGCCAGTCTCTGGTGGTATGGGCAATCCGCGAGGGTCGCCAGGCCGCGCGTGCGGCGGATGAGTTTTTGATGGGTTGCTCGGATTTGCCACGCTGAAAATCGGCTTGGTACAAAATTTCTAGCTGAAAGTGAACAATCTATAATGACTACCTGCGCTGGGAGGCATAACCGCTTCTTAAGGTATGCGAGCACGCTGGTGTGGATTGTCAACTGCCTACCCATCCATCGTTTGAGAAAGTCTGTATATTCCCGGTTAGCTGTTGGCCTTAGAATGCAAGACCGGGTAGCAGGGCATTGCGTATGAAAGAAGCAATAGTGCGTGCATCCGGCAATGGATAATGAGAAAGTGCTCTCATCAAGGGAGTGCGAAGTGGCTTTTCCTATGCCTGAACATTTTCCTCAAAAATGGGCATGGCAGACCATGCAGCCGTGCTCTCGCTGATCGAGCCCAGGGCGCACTCGCAAGTATTAGCTCGGACGCTGAGCGTCTTATTCACGTGAAACCGCTCGACAAGATATTGCCTGACCAGATTGAGCGCTATCGCCAGAAAATCCCGGGACGACTGGTTAAGCGTGCCAGCGAATATATATCTGTACTGACACTTGGGCCGTTCGATGGCCTCATGACTGACTTCAATGAAAAGGATGAATCCGTCCTTGCTGGCTTCGTACAGGCGCGCGTGTATGTGGAAGGCAAGACTCCAAGGATGCGGGATCAGCTCTACTTGGCATTGCGTCTCGCCTCTTTAGAAAAATGTATGGAAGCCTTCAAGTCGATGCCTGTTATTGTCGACGACGTACTTATGGACTTAGATGGCGAGCTTTCACAAGCCGCATTGAATTGGTTGTCTGAATTGGCGAGAAGACAGAGGCTATTTGGTTTATCCACCATTCACGGGTTGTCGAACAGTCGAAGTAACTGAAAGAGCCTGTTCAGGTGCAAGAGTTGTAAAAAGCCGATTGTGGATTCTTACATGACCAACCACAAAGCATACAAATGTATGTTGCCCGCTCGCTTCCGAGGCGGTTTACGAGATTAAAAACGTTGCGGAGAAAGATCCAGTATCTGCTGCGGATGACTTGGCCTTGGAAGCCGCAGGCAGATCACACGGGATGATGTGTCGTAGGCTTCTTGATCAGACTCAAACTGTTGGGAACGCGTTTGTCAGGCAGTCTTTGTCCAGAAGAATGTTACAGTTCAGGTGAAGGCAGGAGAGAAAATATGTCGGTATGATAGTCCGAATTCGGCCCCAAAATCTCTATTCTGTGTTCCACCGACATTCCACAGAAGGGACAATCTGAGTCTATGAGAGGCAAGGTCCTAGTGTGCTAGGAGAAATAAAACCATATAAAAATCAATTTCTTAAGTGGGTTTTCGAAGTTTTTCAAAATGGTGCCGAGAAGAGGACTTGAACCTCCACGCCCCGAAGAGCACTAGCACCTGAAGCTAGCGTGTCTACCAATTTCACCACCTCGGCATTGAGGGCGGAGCGAAGGTTACTAAGGGCCCTATCAGCTGTCAACTTCTGACAGCAAAACAGACCAATACTATTGATTAAGACTATAAAACAACACTAATAAATACCAGAAGGAAACACATTGAAAAAAGATCCCCATCAACAGCGGGAAGCACAGAACTACGAGAACCCAATTCCGAGTCGAGAATATATATTGCAGTGTCTCGTGGAAATTGGTCGGCCAGCGGCCGCTAAAAATATTGCCAAGACGCTGGGTCTCGAATCAGCTCAGGATCGAGACGCATTATCGAAACGGCTTGGTGCCATGGTCAGAGCTGGCCAGTTGGTCGTCGATCGTCGTAACGTTTACGCGATCCCTAGCAAACTTGATTTAATTAAGGGCCGGATTTCAGCCCACCCTGATGGCTACGGGTTTCTTCTGGTCGAGGACGATGAGGACATCTTCTTTACCCGTAGGCAGATGCGCCAGGTTTTTCATGGAGACGTTGCGCTGGCTCGAGTTCGTAGCAAAAACCGCCAGGGCAAGACCGAAGGCGAAATTGTCGAGGTCGTGGAGCGAAATACGCAACAACTGGTTGGTCGCTACTACATTGAAAACGACATCAAATTGCTGGAGCCCCTCAACAAACGGATTAACCACGAGGTCATCATTCAGGATGTCCTCGCTAAATGTGATCCCGGCCAGATTGTCGTGGCAGAAATCACCCAGCAGCCTGGTCCCCGGGGCGTAGTGATGGCGAACATCATCGAGGTGTTGGGTGATCATTTAACACCTGGAATAGAAGTAGAAATTGCCCTGCGCAACAATGATATCCCCAGTGAATGGGATGCAGAAATTCTTTCCATCGTTGATAAAATGCCCAGCCAGGTGACAGCAGGCGATAAAAAAGATCGGTTCGATCTCACCGAATTACCCTTCGTTACGATCGATGGCGAAGATGCTCGAGACTTCGATGACGCAGTTTATTGTGAGCAGGACGAAGCCGGAGGCTGGACCCTTTTTGTCGCCATCGCGGATGTTGCCCACTACGTTAAGACCGCCAGTGAGTTAGATGCCGCCGCGAGAGAACGAGCCACTTCAGTCTATTTTCCTCAGTATGTGGTACCCATGTTGCCGGAGAAACTGTCGAATGGACTCTGTTCTTTAAAGCCAAAGGTCGAGAGGCTTGTCCTAGTTTGTGAAATGACCATTTCCAGCCAGGGCCGTGTGACTGACTTCCACTTCTATGATGGCGTGATCTTCTCTCATGCTCGATTAACCTATACCGAGGTTGCTAAAGCGATTCACGGCGACGATAACGAACCGGCGCGATTAGCGCTCGGAGATCTGGTTGAAGATATAGATGAACTGAACAATCTTTATGAAGTGCTGGTTCGGCAACGAAAGAAGCGAGGAGCGATAGAGTTCGATTCTCCCGAGCTGCAGTTCCAGTTTTCAGTGGAGGGAAAGGTACAATCTATTCATCCTCGAGCCCGTAACAAAGCTCACAGAATAATTGAAGAGTGCATGCTTTGCGCCAATGTCTGCGCTGCGAAATTGGTTGGCGCTCAGAAACTTCCAGGACTGTTCCGCGTACATGAGCCACCAGAGCAAGAAAAACTGGTTGCCCTTGAGGAATTCCTACAAGGGTTTGGCATCCGCTTTAAAGCAAGTGAGAATGTACAAGCTCGTGATTACCAAGAGGTCGTTCGCCAGCTGCAGGGTCAGAAGGGCGGCAATGTGCTCCAGATGGCATTACTACGGTCCATGAACCAGGCGGTCTACCAGACGGAAAACAAGGGTCATTTTGGTCTTGGATACGATGAGTACACCCACTTTACATCTCCTATTAGGCGTTACCCGGATTTGCTCACGCATCGGCTGATCAAGTCAGAAATCTACTCGGCAACCGATGAGCGTCATACGTTGAGGCTTGGCAGAAAACGTAAGACAGATTTCTACCCCTACGACCTGGCCCAAATGATTGAGCTTGGGGAAATCACTTCATTTGCTGAACGTCGTGCAGACTCCGCGGTTTATGAGGTTCTGGATTATCTTAAATGCGACTACATTAGTGATCGCGTCGGGGACATTTTTTCAGGGGTTGTGACTGGCGTAGCCAAGTTCGGCCTATTTGTGGAACTCGATGAGGTCTATGTTGAGGGTCTCGTTCACGTTAGTACGTTAGTTGGCGATTACTATCACTACGACCTAGGCAGTCAAGTTCTCGCTGGTGAGCGTTCGGGCACAATTTATGGGATGGGTGATATTGTTGAAGCGCAAATCGTTCGAGTTAATGTCGATGAACGAAAGGTGGATTTTGAATTAGTTAGCCACACCCCCCTCGGCACAAGAAAACTAGCTCGTAAGAAAAAGACTACGTTGAGGGCCAACCCTAAAGTCAGCGCCAAAGCCGACCCCAAAGCCAGCACAGGGGATAAAGCTGCTAGTTCAACAAAATCAAAGTCCAGCAATAAAAGAAGGCGACGGCGTTAGATGGATAAACTGTTTGGCATTAACTCGGTGATGGGTCGGCTTCAACAACCTAAAGGTATCAACCGGTTATTACTACGAGAGGGAGACCTCTCCAACCGATTAAGTGAAGCCGCTGAGAGAGCAAAGTCTGTAGGCATTCCCTGCAGCCGATTGTCCGAGCAGGAGTTTTCTGCCCTAACAAAGGTTAATCATCAAGGTGTAGGCCTTGAAGTTGATCATATTAGGACGTTGGATGAGGCGGCTCTTTATAGTTTATTGGATGAGCAGCCTGAGAGCTTGCTGTTTCTGATCCTGGATGGGGTCACAGACCCGAGAAACCTGGGCGCATGCCTGCGTAGTGCGGCAACTCTCGGTGTTCAGGCGGTGATTCAACCTAAAG
>Ga0222633_1001063_pt1 | contig 17187 bp, 13 predicted proteins | sample AntAcemetageno48_FD_179816 | JGI IMG/M metagenome (GOLD analysis project Ga0222633, IMG submission 179816) | Saline water microbial communities from Ace Lake, Antarctica - #48 | ecosystem: Environmental > Aquatic > Non-marine Saline and Alkaline > Saline | place: Antarctica: Ace Lake | collected...
GATCGTGCCGGGGTCGCGGGATTGAGCTGTGCAGGAATTATACTCAGATGGCTGGTTTTCCTCGTGTCTAGATAGAAAAACAACAAATAGCTGCGCTGGTCCGGGTAGCGACTTGGAAAGTTCATCTATTTGCTTCTTGTTAATCCGATGCAGAAGTGATAGTCCGATTGAGAAGAGAATCTCAATTCACGACTTCTATGAAACGCTCCGCCCAGCCCCACAAGACTTATCTTTCCTCCAATTCGATCAGGCGTCTCGTTAGAGGAGGGGGGACTATACTGGCTCTAACAATCGTTTTGCTGCCGTGCTCTCGAGCATCGCAGACTCCAATTTTCCCTGCGAAGCTGGCTTCGGTCGGGATCGGTGGAACGCAGGCGGACGGGAGCACTAGTTCGGGCGGCATCTCGTCGGATGGGAGATTCGTAGCGCTTGATTCGCGTGCTACTAATCTCGTCGTCGATGACGAAAACGATGAGAGTGACATATTCGTCTATGACACACAGGAGAACGTGGTGGAAAGAGTTTCTACTGATTCTGAAGGGCTCGAGGCAGACGGGCGATCCTTCGATCCTGCAATCTCTGCGGATGGGCGGTATGTCTGTTTCAGATCGACTGCGGACAATCTAGTGCCGGGCGACAGCAACGGAAACTGGGATGTTTTCGTGAAAGACAGGCAGACGGGAGAGGTTGTCATGGCTTCGGTTTCTTCAGATGAGATTCAGGGAGAGGGTTCGGGGGGAGATGCTGCGAGCTATTATAATCTGGCAATCTCCGGGAACGGACTCGTCGTCGCCTACGGATCGGACGCGACGAACTTGGTCGACGGCGACACAAATGGAGAAACGGATGTATTCGTGAGGGATTTGGTTGCGGGAACGACGGAGAGAATTTCGGTCGCGCTCGCCAGCATGACGGAAGCAGACGGACCGAGCGAGGAGCCCTCCCTTTCGTATGATGGTCAGTATGTTGCCTTCGTCTCGAGCGCGACAAATCTCATCGGATCAGATTCGAACGGCGCCCGGGATGTTTTCCGACGGGATCGCACCGAGGGTACGACGATCCTGATCTCGCAGAACTCAAGTTCGGCGCAGGGGGATCAATCCTCCGACAAAGGCACGATTTCGGCAGACGGGAATCTCGTCACTTTCTACTCAGGTTCTACGAATCTAGATCTCGTTTCGAGCGATACGAACGGTGTTAAGGATATCTTCGTCAGGGATGTTACCGGAGGCACGACAGTTCGGATTTCGATATCCGATAGCGGAGTTGAATCAGACGATCATTGCTACGGGCCCTCGATTTCCCCGAACGGACGCTACGTTTCTTTCTCGTCCGAGGGAACGGTTCTCACCGATGGCGACACGAATGGGCTGGAAGATATTTTTCGTTTCGACAGGCAGTTGAGCACGCTCTCGATTGTATCGCACGCAGCGAACGGGACTCCGGCGGACGATTACTCGACAGAAGCGGTGGTATCGGACAACGGGATCACTGCTTTTTTGTCGGAGGCCTCGAATCTGGGTCCAACCGACACGAATGGCTTTTCTGATGTCTACGTCGAAGGGCGAGCTCTCTATAGTTCTCCAGCTCCGCAGCCGGCAGCGAAGAACGCCGCCCTTGTGAAGAAAATAGAGAAACAAATCGCCAAAGCCAAATCTGCTTTGAAGAAGGCTAACCGTGGCAAGAAGAAAGCAAAGGCCAAGAAACTGAAGAAAAAATTGAAGAAGCTCAAAAAGGCCCTCAAGAAATTGTAGGCCGGTCTGAGCTGATAATACCCTGTTGCCCGGAGGAATCGCTCCGCAATCGTCTTGAAATGAGGCGATTGGCGGTGGAAATCGCTGCTTGCGGTGCTGGGGGGATTGCTGCTAAGCTCCGGATTCTTTTTTAGAAGCGTTTCCGAATTTTTCCCGATTGTGATTATCAAACGAACAATTTTTTGCAGGACTGCGGAATCCGGCCGGTGGATCGGCCTCGGATTGCTGGCGTGCTTTGCCGTTTCCGGTGCGTTCGCTCAGGGGAATATGCCTCCCGGTGGAATTGCCGGTGTCGCCGCTCGTGAGGCGCAGCGTCGGCAGGCGGGAGTGAAGGCGGCACAGACTTTGTTTACGGCCGGGTCTCGCGCTTACGCTGATCGCTCGTATGGCGAAGCGATGGATAATTTCAAAGCTGCGTTCGAGACGGTTCCGTCAGTGCCGGCGGTGAGGGACCAGCGCCTGGTCTTCTTTGATCGTTATCAGGCGGCATCTTACAAATTTGCGCAGGTTCTCGCCACAGAGGCGCGGTGGAAAGAGTCGGAAAACACGCTCGCCGATGTCATCGAAATGGCAGACCAAAATCTGCTGTCAAAAGCGGTGATCGATCTGGACGTCCGGGAGATGTTGGAGGAACTTCGCTCGCGCGATGAGCGTTACAATCAATCTGTGACGCCGCAGCATCTTCGTGAAGTCGACATCGTTGAAGCGAAATTAGCTTTGGGCCGAGGGTATATTGATCTGGGAGATTACGACCGGGCCGACCGATCGTTTAGACAGGCTCTGCTGATCGACCCTTACAACACGGCTGCTCGTAGCAGCTTGGAGGAAGTCGAGCGTTTTCGCATGAACTACTACGATGCGGCTTACAATCACACGCGGGCTAAGATGCTCGCCCAAGTTTCTGCAGGTTGGGAGACGCCGGTGCCTAATGTCAATTTTGGCGATTCGATTCCGGGCTTAACCGGGGAAGTTGCTACAGGCGGTGCGGTGGCGATCGAGAGGAAGCTCAAGGAGATTTTGATTCCGACGATCGAGTTCAGTAACGCGAGACTTGTAGACGTGCTTGATCTTCTTGTTCAGAAATCGCAGGAGCTGGATACTTCCGAAACTGAGCCCTCTAAGAGGGGCGTTAATATTCTTGTGGATGCTTCCGGAGCTCCGGGAGGAGTCGATCCTTCGCAGCAGACTTTGACCGTTCGGCTCACAAATGTTCCGCTGGGGGTAGCGCTTAAATACGTCACCCAGCAGGTCGACATGAAGTACCGGGTGGACGGATTCGCTGTAACGGTTATCCCGATGTCGGTTGACGAGAATGCCGCGCTGCAGAGCCGTTCGTTTCAGGTGCCGCCGGGATTTCTATCCGGAGGTGGGGCGGCTGATGCTGGTGTCACGGCTGTAGCGGATCCGTTTGCAGCGCCTGCGGATTCCGGAGGAAGTATGGTTACGCGGGTGACAGCCCAGGAGTTTCTTGAGCGGTCCGGTGTCGTTTTTCCTTCGGGCAGCGCTGCCAATTATAATCCCGCGACGAGCATTCTTGTCGTTCGAAATACTCCGCAACAGCTCGAGACGATTGAGAATATCGTGCGTTCCGCCAAGCAGGATGTCCCAAAGAACGTGCAGGTCTCCGTTAAGACGATTTCGATCGAGCAGGAAAGTCTTGAACAACTCGGCCTTGATTGGCTACTGGGAGCTTCCAACCTGGGATCGACGCCGAGTGCTTTTTTTGCTGGCGGGACCAATGGGAACGCTGCAGTTCCGGTGAGTCCGAATGATTATACTTTCGATAGTCCCAGCGGAGGTGTTGTTGGGATGAATCCAGTCACCAGTGGTCTTCGCATTGAGAATCTTGCAAACGGGCAGACGATCGATGATGTGGTCAATCGTGATAATCAAACGGCGGGTGCAGGGCGGGCCCCCGGGATTTTCTCTATTGCCGGTGTTTTTACAGATCCGAGTTTTCAGATGGTGATCAGAGCACTGAGCCAGATGAAGGGCAGCGACAATCTAGAAGAGTCCCATGTGGTCGTGAAACCAGGGCAAATTGCAAGGATCGAGAATGTCAGGGAATTCATCTATCCTACTGAATATGATCCGCCGGAACTCCCCAATGATTTGGGTACTGTTACGGTCAATGGCGTCCGATTCAGTGCTCCTGTCATTGAGTTTCCAGTTGTTCCGGCGCAACCTACAGCATTCGAGACCAGGGGGCTTGGAAGGTCAATTGAGGTAGAGCCTACCGTAGCGGCCGACAATTTGACGATCAGCTTGAACGTCACTCTCGATATCTCCGAGTTCGGAGGGTTCATCAATTACGGGGAACCGATTCTCAATTCCCAATTGCCATTGCCGGATGGCTCTCCATCCACGGTTACTCCGAACCGGATTCTCATGCCCGTATTCGATGCGGTTAAGGAGACGACAAGTGTCACCATTTGGGACGGCCAGACAATCGCGATTGGTGGTTTCCATGGTGAGTCAATTATCGATGGCCAAGACAAAATCCCGTTCCTCGGCGATCTGCCCATAGTCGGTCGAGGCTTTCGTAGTTCGACAAACCAGAGGACTAAGCGTGCCCTGATCATTTTTGTTTCCGTTCGCCTCATCGATCCGGGAGGGCAGCCGATCAATCTTCCGGACGAACCTGAGCTTATCACGAGCCGTGATGCTGAACCGGTGAACACCGCCCCGGTTTACGCGCCTTCCCCTTTGGGGTATCCGTCGAAGTAAAATCGCCACTGCACGCGAATTCTTGCGACATTTTCTTTGCAATCCTTTGGGACGGCTCGTTAGTTTGTTTGTCGTAAAATCCCTGCCAACGATTAATTGATGAGCTTATCCGCTACTTCGGATTCAACCGAAACCAGCGCAAGCCCTTCCGCCGTCGCGGAAGGGGTCACTGAACTCCAAGACGCCGTTATTCGGTTCGCTGGGAATTCGCAAGATGGTATCCAAACGATTGGGGGATTTCTCGCCCGGTTAGCTGGTCGAAGTGCGAGGGAGGTGATGACCTACATGACCATCCCGTCGACGATCTCCGGCGGAGCTTCTATTTTCCAAGTGCATCTCGGCTCGGGCGAAGTCCTCTCTGCCGGTGATGATGCCGATTTTCTTTTCGCCTTCTATCAAGACAGCTACAACAATCACATTGATTCGTTAAAAGACGGCGGGATCTGTCTTTACGATTCTGATCATGTGGAGGATTTGCGAGAGAGCGAGCGCGGTATCAGGCACGTCGGCATCCCAATTACGAGCACGACGGTGGAGGCCATCGGCGGCAGCGCCCGCGACCGGGGTAAAAACATCTTCGTTCTCGGCTTGGTGGCCCAACTGTTTAAACTCGACAAAGAAAAGCTTGGCTCACTCGTAGGGAAGCAGTTTGGGCGGAAGGGCGACGACGTGCTGCGCAATGCGATGTTGGCTTTCGACGCCGGCTACGCATACTCCATCGGCGATTTGCTGGGTGTGGAATACAGTCTTAAGAAAGGTGCTCCAGGGGGCGAGGATAAAGTCACCACTGATGGAAACACTGCATTGACGATGGGCTTGCTTGCTGGCGGAGTCCGCTACGGAGCGGGTTATCCGATCACTCCATGGTCGACGATCATGGAGCAATTGCGGTCTGAGCTTCCTAAGTACGGCGGTTTGTTCGTGCAATGCGAAGACGAGTTGGCTGCGGTGTCAATGGCGCTGGGATTTGCCTACTCCGGACACATCGCGATCACGGGTAGTTCCGGGCCCGGGCTTTCACTGAAAATGGAGGCACTCAGCTACGCCACAATGGCAGAGCTACCCATTATTGTGATTAATGTTCAGCGGGGCGGTCCATCGACAGGGTTGCCCACCAGCGTGGAACAGAGCGACATGATGCAAGCTATCTACGGCAGTCATGGCGATAGCCCACGCATCGTTTTGGCTCCGAAGAATGTGAAGGATTGCTTCTACATCGCGCTTGAGGCTTGTCGCGTAGCGAAAAAATACAGCTGTCCCGTCATCGTCCTAACTGACCAGGCTCTTGCAACCAGGATTGAGGCGTTTGATCAGCCTGACCTGGACCAATGCGTCGATGTCCCTGTACTGGATCAGGAAGAGCGCGGCGAAGATTTTCGGCCATACCCACTTGAGGGATCAACCAGGCACGCCCCTCCTGGAACAGTCATGGGTGGTGGTAAGTATCCCGTCGTGACCGGACTCGAGCACGACGAGTGGGGGCATCCGAGCGGCAATCCTGAGATGCACTCGAAGATGATGGCCCGGCGCCGCGAAAAAATCAAAGCGTATGGGAACACGCTCGATGCGCCTGAGGTATTTGGAGATGAATCGGGTAAAGTTCTTTTGGTTGGATGGGGATCTACCTGGGGGCCAATTCGCGAGTCAGTCAATCGCATGCGCGAAGGTGGGCGCAAGGTAGGAGCGATTCACATTGGAAATATCAATCCTTTACCAAATTCCCTGGACCAGATTTTCGAAAACTATGAGCACGTCGTCGTCGTAGAGATGAATGACGAAGGACTCTACGGAATGGGGCAACTCGCCATTATGCTCCGCTCCATCTATTGCGATCCGAAAATTCAATCTGTCTGCAAGACTGACGGTCTGAATTACAAAGTACGCGAAATCATCGAAGGTGTTGACTCGGTGATTAACTAACATTTTTACAATACTCCCCCCAGACTGATGCCAGCCACTGCCGAGCCCAAGAAACTCACCAAGAAAGATCTCAGCGCCGACCATCCGACTTGGTGTCCAGGGTGTGGAGACTTTGCTGTTCTTGCTGCGTTTTTCAAAGTTCTTGAGAAACTTCAAATCCCGCACGAGAAAATCTGCACTATCGCCGGAATTGGTTGTTCCTCGCGTTTTCCCTATTTCGTAAACGGGCACGGCGTTCACTTTATCCACGGTCGCGCCTTGCCGCTCGCTACAGGAGTTAGTCTATCACGTCCCGACCTCAATGTTTTCGCATTCGGTGGTGACGGCGACGGCTACTCGATTGGCGGCAACCATCTCGACCATGCGGCCCGGAAGAACGTAAACCTCACCTACATCGTGATGGACAATTTCGTCTACGGCCTGACCAAGAAGCAAACGTCGCCGACCAGTCCGAAAGGGTTTAAATCGAAAACAGATCCTACCGGCTCGATCGATCAGCCGATCAATCCGATGAAGAAGCTTGTCTACGGCGGCGCTTCCTTTGTCGCCCGTACCCATGCCGTACAGGTAAAGCACATGATGGCAGTCTTTGAGCGCGCTATTTTGCATCCTGGATTCAGCGTGGTGGAAGTTCTCTCAGAGTGTGTGGTGTTTTACCCGGGGATTTTCGACGACGGGAATCCCCGGAAAGGCGGTGAATTCGATCTGATCGAAGAAAAGAAGTGGGACGAGTCCGAAGAGGACAAAGCCCGCCATGATGTGTCAGACGAGAATGCGGCATACCAACTCGCGACATTGCAATACCCCGGGAAATTTGGTGTCTTTTACGAGACTGACCGTCCGACGAAGAATCAGTTGGAGCAGCAATGGATTGATTCGTCAAAAGAGAAAGTCGGGGATGCCACTCCGAAGGATATGCTCGCGACTCGTTTCGCAGCGATGAAGTAATCGCTCCGGTTAAACGGTGACACGCGAATTCGGCGTTGTCACTTTGCAAAGTTTCCTGTATTCCGAGCACTCATATGAGTGCTCTTGCTTTGCTTTCTCTCGGGATGCTGATCGTCGTGATCGGCATTGTAGGTTTTCGGTGGCACCCTTTCATTGCGCTGATCGTTGCATCGCTGTCTGTTAGTGCGTTGACTCCGGTGGATGCGATCTACGAGGCTCAGCTTGGGACGGAGAAGTTTGAGGCCCTTGAGGCGGAAGGAGTGGTTGATGAGGGGGCAAGGAAGAAGGCCAATTCGTGGTTTGTGTCGCGCGTCACCGATGCGTTTGGCAGCGGCTGTGCCGGTATTGCTTTGATCATCGCGATGGCGGCGATCATCGGGAAATGCCTGCTCGAGTCCGGCGGGGCACGTAGAATCGTCGACTCACTGATGCGGCGATTTGGCATTCAGGGCACGCCGTTCGCTTTTGCAGTCAGCTCGTTCACGCTTGGCATCCCGGTGTTCTTCGATACAGTTTTCTACTTGATGATTCCGCTGGCCAAAGCAATGCGGCGAGCCTCGGGGAAGGACTACCTTCTCTATATCCTAACGATCGTTGCGGGAGCTACGATGGCGCATTCCCTTGTTCCACCGACTCCCGGCCCGCTAACCGTCGTGGGATTTTTCGGGGGGACCGTTTCGGTTGGGTCAATGATGCTTGGGGGAATGGCTGTGGGAGTTTGTACGGTTTCTGCGGGGATCGCATTTGCCTTCTGGGCAAACAGGCGCTGGACTATTGCGCTGCCTGACGCCGACATCTCTGTTTCTGATACGATTGAGGCGGGCACTCTACCTCCGTTATGGTTCGCACTGTTTCCGATCCTGTTGCCCGTTGTGTTGATAGGCGGGCAGACGATTTTTTCTAATTTCGGGATCGAGTCACCTGTTCTTCGCTTTCTCGGGGATAAAAACATTGCCCTGATCCTGTCCGCCGCCGTTTCCATCCTGCTCCTCTCGAGATATCGCCTCGCCAGCGATGCCCCGATGCGCGAGGCCGTTCAGGAGGCGCTTTCCGCCGGGGGAGTCATCATCCTCGTGACCGCGGCCGGCAGCGCCTTCGGTTCCATCCTGAAAGACACCGGGATCGCCGGAGAAATCGGCGGGCTCGTCGATGGCGGCAGCAGTCTCGCCTTGATCGCGGTTGCCTATGGAGTCACCGCGCTCGTGCGCACTGCCCAAGGCTCCGCAACTGTCGCCATGATTACCGCTGGTGGAATTATCGGTCCGATAGCAGCAACGGCATCCTTGCCGTATTCGGCGCTCTATCTTGCGCTTGCGATTGGTTGCGGATCAAAGCCGATCTCGTGGGCGAACGATAGTGGGTTCTGGGTGATTGGGCGAATGTCAGGCATGAGTCCTACCGAGACATTCAAGACCGTCAGCATCATGATGATCGTGATGTCACTGGTCGGACTAGCGGTCGTTTATTTGGGCGCATTGCTTTTGCCACTGGTTTAAAGGCAATTGCGAATTCAGACCTCTCATTTCTGTTGTCACTTCCAATTCTCAAAGCTTCCTTTTTTCAATGGATTGTTCACCATCGCCTTTCGAGGATCTGGATGTTCAAATCCGCGGGCGTCTGCCGTCTCCGGATACGCGGCAAGTGTGGATCGACGCCGCACGTGCTGTGGCCATCTGCTTCATCGTGCTCATCCATGTTTCCGACTATCTCCTATGGGATACCCGCTGGCTGAAACGCGATCCGGGCGTCTGGTGGACAGCCAATGTTTACAATGCTCTCGTCCACGGCGGCACCGGATTGTTCGTCATGATCAGCGGCGCTCTCCTGCTCGCCCCGCGCGTCGGCCAGTCCGCGGGAGAGTTCTTCGTCAAGCGTATCTTACGAATCGTCCCGCCCTTCGTGATCTGGGCTGCAATCTACTTCGCGTGGCGAATTTACGCAGAAGAGGAAACGCTCGCCTGGTCGCAGTTCCCTTACAGCCTCGCGACCGGCGCCGCCTACTACCATCTGTGGTTCTTACCCATGATTCTTGGACTCTATCTTTTCACGCCGCTGCTCCGGTCCATCTTGGCCCGGGCACTTCCAGGCGTCGTTGTTGGCTGGCTCGTCCTCTGGTTTTGTTGGTTCTCCATCGTGCCCGCCTTCCGCCACTACTTCGGACTCGAACCATTGGGAGAGAACCTCCCTTTTTATATCCACTACCTTGCCTATCTCGGATATTTTGTTCTCGGCTTTGCGCTTTCCCGCATGCGCCTTCGCTCCATCGGTATCGTTCTCGCCATTGTGGGATGGATGATCGGTGTCTCCCTGACGGCATTCCTGACCTGGAGGGCAACCGTCGCCGCCGGCGGAATGTTGAGCGAGGAGAGGGGCGATCATAATTTCTATCCGCACGTCTTGTTGCTGACCGTGTGCGCCTTTTTAGTATTGCGAAACCTTCCATGGGAACGACTCCAGTCCTGTCGGCTCGCCTACAGAGCGGTTATCGCCGTATCCGGTGCCAGCTTCACCATCTATTTGCTACACGCTCTTTTCCTTGAAGCGCAGACGTACCATTTCTCGCCTATCAAGTTTCGGTTTCCGGTAACGCCGTGGATCGGGATTCCTGCGATCACGGTTCTCGTGATTGCCGAGTGTTTGTTGTTCACGATTCTGATAAAGTGGGCATTCTGCGGCAGGCTCCGCGCGGTGGGTCGGATCATCGCTCCGTAGCCTGGGGAAAAGCGAGAGAGGAGAGTGAGACGAGTTGGATCATCCGAAAGGCTTCGGATAGCTTTGTTATGACCAAAAGATTGGCAGTAGAGGAGGTCGCGAAAAGGTGGTGTCACTGGTTGGCCTGGCGGTCGTCTACCCGGGTGCGTTACTTCTACCGCTGGTTTGAAGTCTTCAATAGCCGCTGGTTTTATAAATTTTCGCAGCAGTGAGAGTCTTATTTGACATTTTTATAAAAAATAAGTTGAATTACTCAGACAATCCACTAAACTTAGTCATCAACAGCAGTGGGCTGTTAATCAACGATGATTAATTCTGATCGAATCGAAGTTTTAGAGAATGGCTACCGGGATGATCGGTCGAGTCTCGAGGCAGATTTGTCCGCACAAAATTTAACACAAACAGACACGATGAATTTGAACACAGATTCATCGCAGGAACCACCGCTACGCAGTGGCGTCGGTTGATAATAATTGGGAAATTGATCGCAGTCGCCGTCCCTTTGTTCATTGGCGGCTGCGATTTCTCCCGAGTTGAGAGGTAGTCGCAGTCCGGATTTCTGGCAGGTGTCCGGGCTGCGGCTCTTCTCTTCAGGTGTGCCGGACATTTCGATCGGCATGATAATCAAGGTGACGAAGCTGTCGCTTTGCAGACCAATCGTTCGGGCGATGATTGGCTTAACATTTTCGATGAGACCAGCTCTCAGCTGGCCGGTAAAATTGGAATGAATCTATTTCTTTCAAATTAACCACGCAAGCCGATGAACATTACTTTTGTATCTGACACCTATTTGCCGCAAGCCAACGGGGTCGCTACCACCTTGGAGCGACTCGTAAATGGATTGCGTGAGCGGGGGCACGATGTCGACGTGATAAGACCTGCCGTTCTAGCTTGTGACGAAGCGGGGCTGAAAGTGCCATCGTTCGGATTGCCGGGTTACAAAGAGGTTCGTTTTGGATTCCCGATCAAACTCGTTCTTCAATCCCGATGGCAGAAAAAGCGACCGCATGTCATTTATGTTGCGACGGAGACCCCTCTCGGTGCCTCTGCAATTTCCGCTGCCCGTGCTCTCAAGATTCCTGTGGCGTCCGGATTTCACACAAATTTCCAGCAGTACATGGCGCACTACCAAATGCCTATGTTGGAGAAGGCCGCAATGGGATACCTTCGTCATCTGCACAACCGATCGTCCTGCACCTTCGTTCCTTGCAGCGACATGATCCGGCAACTGGATTCCAAAGGATTTGAAAATCTCCGACTTCTGCCAAAGGGTGTGGATACCCGTTTATTCTCTCCGAAGAAGAGATCGCAAGCGCTCCGGCAAAGTTGGGGAGTGAGAGAAGGCGGAATTGTTGGAATTTATGTTGGGCGTGTCGCTCCTGAGAAGAACATACCGCTCGTGGTGAAAGCATTCACTGCGATCCGTAAACGGATCCCTGACTTCAAGGCGGTAATTGTTGGAGGTGGCCCCAAGCTCAACGAACTCAAGCGCGAGTATCCGGAGTTTTTCTATACGGGCGTGCTCAGGGGCGAGGACCTTGCTGCCTGCTATGCCTCGGCAGACATTTTCCCCTTTGCCAGTCTGACTGAGACTTTCGGTAACGTAACACTTGAGGGGATGGCCAGTGGGTTGAGCGTGATTGCATTCGATTACGCCGCTGCCAGGTCTCACATCGCCGACCGCGAGAATGGACACAAAGTTCCATTCGGAGATGAAGATGCTTTTCTCGAGCGGGCTGTCGACGTAGCGATTTCTGATCAAGGAAGTGTGCGAGAGGCCGCCCGCATTTATGCACGCAGAGTCCGATGGAAAAAGGTCGTGGGCCGATTTGAAAAGCAGCTCATCGCCCTCTGTGAAAAAGAATCCGGAAAAGTAGAAGTTACTTCAAGCCGCTCCAATTGATGAAAAATAACGAGTTCCACAGCATTATCTTATCTGACATCCATTTAGGAACCCGTGATTGCAAAGCAGAGGAGGTCATCGCTTTTCTCAAGGCTACGAAGTGTCAGAAGTTGATTTTGAATGGCGATATCGTTGACGGTTGGGCACTAAAGGGTGGCGGCAAGTGGCTTCCAATGCATACGAAGCTTGTCAGAATCATTTTGAAGAAAATGGAGAAGCAGGGGACTGAAGTGATTTATCTCCGGGGAAATCACGACGATATCCTTGAACGTTTTCTCCCGATTGATGTGGGTAGTCTGCGTATCGTCGACGAATACATTCACGAGACTCCGAGGGGGGACTATTTGGTCGTTCACGGAGATGGGTTCGATTCCGTGACCACGAGTCATAAATGGGTCGCTGTTGCAGGGGCTCGGGGATATGAACTTCTGCTCGGGATCAATCGTCTCTACAACCGTTGGCGTGCCGTACGGGGAAAGGAGTATTTTTCGTTGAGCAAGAGAATCAAGGAGCGTGTGAAGTCGGCCGTGACTTTCGTTGGTCGATACGAAGACCAGTTGCGGGAACTCGCCGTTGTTCGCCGCTGTGTCGGTATCGTGTGCGGACACATTCACACCCCGGCAGATAAAATGCTCGAAGGTGGCATCCACTATCTGAATTCGGGCGATTGGGTGGAATCACTCACTGCTATCATTGAGCCAGTTCCCGGTGAATTTGAGCTGGTAGAATTCAAGGCCTTCATGGAGCGCCGCGAGAGTGGGGAAACTTTGAAGGCTCACGAAGATGATTTTCTTGAGTCTGAACCTGCACAGATTCCGCCGAAACATGCGGCGGCGCAGTCTTATGTAACGAAATTGATTCTTTCGTAATTTCCTCACTGCGTTAGGTCAGGATGTGAATTACTTTACCAAATGCCCGATTCACCCCACACTCTGATGAATTTTGAGAATTCGCTTCGAGACGCGCGAAATAACATCCTGCGAATGGCGAGTGTCGCCGAACAGAATTTGGAAAATGCCGTCCGCGGCCTGCTGACTAGAAATCAGGAATTGTGCAACGAAGCCATTGCAGAAGACGACGAAGTGAATGCTTTGGAGCGCAGGATCGATGCAGATTCGTATGAAATTCTGATGCGCTACAATCCTGTTGCGAGCGATTTACGGGAAGTGATCGCAGGGATGAAGGTGGCGAATAATCTCGAGAGAATTTCAGACGAAGCTCAAAATATCGCCAGGAGAGCCCGGAAGATGCTGAAGCATCTTGAACTGGAAGAAGTTCATATGATCGAACCTCTTTACGAGCAAGCCATTGGTTTGTTTCGTGATTCGATGCGGTCGTATGCTGAGGGTGATACGGAGCTTGGATTGTCTCTTTACGATCGCGATAGCGAGTTGGACAAAGGACACAAAAACGTTATCCGGGAGTTTAGCAAACGGATGGACAGTGACACGGGTTCGATGCGAGTGAAGGCATTTCTCCATCTTGTATTCATCGTCAGGAGCCTTGAGCGGGTGGGGGATCACTCCGTGAATATTGCCGAAGATGGAATCTTTCTCGAAGAGGCTACCGATGTCAGGCATCTAGGTCCTGTGAAAGCTGCCGCTGAGATCGAAGCGAACTAGACTTGTTCGCATACGAATATTGTTCGGGCGGAGCCGGTAATCTCTTCGATCTGGCTCCTGTCCGTACAAGCAAACAGGGTCAGGTGCATGACCCAACCCTGTTTGGTGAAAAGGTTGCCTTGAAAAGCGCCAGTCTTAACGCTTGGAGAACTGGAAGCGTTTGCGTGCTCCTGGTTGGCCCGGCTTCTTCCGCTCTTTCTTGCGAGGATCACGAGTGAGAAGGTCGGCGGCACGGAGATCGTCTTTCAGATCTTCGTTGCTCTTGAGCAAAGCACGGGCAATACCGAGTTGAACTGCTCCAATCTGACCGGTTACTCCCCCGCCTTCGGCGCGGATGACTGTGTCGTATTGATTCGCTGCGTTTGCTACCTGAAACGGAAGCAAAACCAGATTCTGTAGCGAGAGCGTACCGAAATACTCGTCGTAAGGCTTTCTGTTGATCATGATCTGACCGGAGCCAGGTTTGATCGTGACGCGGGCGGTCGCAGTCTTGCGGCGGCCGGTGGCGGAAAATGTATCGCTCATATCGGGGGAAATTAGAGTTCGTAGGGTTGGGCTTGCTGAGCCTCGTGCAAATGCTCTGAGCCTGCGTAGACTTTAAGCTTTTTCTTGATCTGGCTGCCAAGACGGTTGTGAGGAATCATGCCGTGAACAGCGCGCTCGACAATCAACTCGGGACGACGCTCGCGGAGCTTCTCTACTGACTCACGCTTCTGACCGCCAACATAGCCGGAGTAGCTGCTGTAGATTTTCTGCTGCTCCTTATTACCGGAGAGCTTCACCTTGTCAGCATTCACTACGATGACGAAATCGCCGCAGTCGCAGTGAGGAGTGAAAAGGGGTTTGTCTTTGCCACGCAACAGTTTTGCTGCAGCTACGGCGACGTCACCGAGGATTTGACCCTCGGCGTCGATAACGTACCATTGGCGTTCGATCTCTTCGGCTTTGGCGGAAAAAGTCTTCATTTCAAGAGTCTCCGGTTTCCGGGGTTTGCCGACGCATCTGCGTCCGGCCCTTTGCGGAGTCGGAGAAAGGTCGGGAATCTAGGTGGATTCAGCCTGCTGTCAAGGCGTCAGTCGCGCATTCTTTCTAAGTTTCGCCCGGCTTTGGGCGTCTTGGGAGCGAGCTTTCTAGTAATATGAAAAAAACATCATTTTTTGCAATTGTTCTCAGCTGTTTTTGGTGCGGATCGGCGGCTGATTACAATGGAGTTATACTGGAATCGCTGAGATCGATGCCGCAAGGAGGAGCCTACGCGGCCTACAGGAAGGATTTGCCAGAGGAGCAGCGTTTCGATGACCTGCACAAGACTGTCGACGAACTCGATCGAGCGATATCGGTCGATCGGAAGGGGTGTTTGAGCGTGAAGCCGAAGAAGGCTGCCGACTACAGTTTCTGCTCAAGCGCGACGTATTTGCTCTTTTGCAAGACGGTGGAGTTTCTTGAGCGGGATGGCGTCATCGCTTCTGATCCCGTATTGAACCGGGAAATGGCAGATGTGGGAAACAAATTTGACGTGATCGGCGGAAAACTCGACGGCATCGGAATTTTTGGACACTGGAATGCGGATGGTCCCGGGACGGCAGTGCTATTCGAAAGGCTTAAACTCGGGCGGAATTTCTCAGATTTCAACGAGGCCAGACCTGGGGACTTTTTGAAGATTTTCTGGAACGACTCGATTGGAAAAGGTGAGCGAGGGCACTTGGTTCTGTACCTTGGCAAAAGTGAGGACGGAAGCGCGATCGAAGTCTGGTCGAGCAATATGAATAATGCCGATGGGTCCGCCGGTTATGGCCGAATGTGGGTTGAGAAGAGCAGAATTGCGCGTGGTTTGTTTTCCCGTTTCGAGAATCCTGAGAATCTCGTGCAATGGAAGGTGTTTACAGAGGACCAGAAGGCGAGCGAATATCTAATCCGGATTCGGCAGACAGGATCCAGCGGTGAGGAGATGAAAAGGGTGACGGGAGCCGTAAATTAGCGGGCGGGTGTTACTTTTAGATGGTTTTTATGAAGCGCCATCCGGAGGTATTTTAAAAAAGTATGATTAATTATTGTAAATATTTTAGTTTTACGTAATATTCAGGCATGGCTGTAGCACAGAAAGCGCTAAATTTTTCCTCTATCACGGCGATTAATGAATTCGTCACAAAAAAAGTAGGGGCGCACCACCGATTGGAAATGAATTGGGTCCGCCCTTCGATTCGCAAAGAACCCGTCAAAAAACGCCACGAAGGGGTGTTGATAGGTCCTACTGATCGTTACAGCGTTGGTGAATTGCTGATGCCGCATGTTTTGACGAGAGCGTTGGGGCTCTCGCGACTGCGGTGTGCCGGGATGGTGGGATCCGATTTTTCATCGGTCGGTGGACATTCTGTTAGAAATTACGGGGAAAGCGCTCTTGAGATGGGCGGGCGCGATCTGCAGTTAATTCACTTTGGTGGGGATACTTTGGCAGAAGACATCGTGGACAGTTATGCTGCGGTGACCAGTGGTGAGGAGGAGGATCGGTTCGAGAGCCTCTGTGCAATTGGCGATCAAGATGCAGTTCGTGGCTACGTTCGGCGCAGGTCCGGTCAGTTGGATGACTTTGCGTATGTGTTGGCGCCGGAGGGCGAGTTCTTTGGATCTCGATCCAGTTTCCATTCAGTAGGCCTCTCGGTCCCGGGGCAGTTGAGTGAGAAGTCGGCTGATCGTCTAACCGAATTACTGCAGAGTGCTGATTTCGTAGGGATTCGTGATCGCATCGGTGCGGAATTTCTCGAAGGACGGGGGATTAATGTCACGCGTATGCCATGTGGGCTCAGCGTCCTCCCGCAGGTCTGCGCGCGGCAGTTGAGTGAGCACCGTGACAGCCCGGCGATGGAAGAAATTCGCCATCGGTTTCCTAATGGGTGGATCGCTGTTGAAGTCGGCGGAGTGGAGGAACGGCATTTTGAAAAACTCAGCCGCGCTCTGCGTCATGTGAGCGAGGCGGATGGACTGGGCATCGTTTTCTTTGAGGCTGCAAAGCGAGATCACAGCGTTGAGTCGCCCACGATGCGCCGTTGGGTAGACGCTCACGCCGAATCGGAAGCCGCTGCGTTTACCTCATCGAATATTTGGGATGTCGCGTCACTGCTGATGCACTCGCGACTCTATTGTGGATCGTGCCTGAATTGTCGAGTCATCGCAATGGCCGGGGGCGTTCCCCGTGTGAATTTGCCAACAACTGGACCGGCGATCACCAGCTACTGCGACCTCTGGGAGCTTGAGTCTGTTCCTGCAGAATTGGAAGAGGAAGACGATTGGGATGCCAGCTTGTTGGCCGCGCTGAATACTGACTTTCCGATGTTGGAAGAACACTCAAGGAAAATCAGCGAACGCTATTATGAAGCGCTGCAGCAGTTCTCCGAGGCAACGGAGATCCCCCTGGCCCGCTGATCGAAAGGGACGGCGGAAGAGATCTGCGTGCAGCTTATCACTTCCTCCATTATTCGGATTGGAAGCAAATCAACTTCAGCGTGGGTGCAGGACAAAAAAGTTAAGAACAGCTAATTAAAATCAATTCGACTGCGGAGACCACCGCTGGGCTTTCCGCTGTTTTTTCTTCACGACCTCTCGC
>Ga0222633_1001070_pt1 | contig 17041 bp, 15 predicted proteins | sample AntAcemetageno48_FD_179816 | JGI IMG/M metagenome (GOLD analysis project Ga0222633, IMG submission 179816) | Saline water microbial communities from Ace Lake, Antarctica - #48 | ecosystem: Environmental > Aquatic > Non-marine Saline and Alkaline > Saline | place: Antarctica: Ace Lake | collected...
AGGGTGATCCGGTGCTTTTCCTATCCGATCCAAAAGGTCTCTCCCGCGACATGAAAAAGGGGATGATCGATGACATCGCCGCGCTCAACCGCGAGCACTATGAAGACGTCGCCGCCCCCGAGATCCAGACGCGCATTGCCCAATATGAGATGGCTTATCGCATGCAGACGAGCGTGCCCGAGTTGACCGATTTCTCAGACGAGCCGCAGCACATTCTCGACATGTATGGACCCGACGTGCAGCGTCCCGGTTCCTTCGCCCGCAACTGTCTTCAGGCTCGTCGCCTCGCCGAGCGAGGAGTGCAATTCATCCAGTTGATGCATGCCGGTTGGGATCAGCATCAGAACGTGCCAACACAGCTCGAAGTCCAATGCCGCGATACCGACCAGCCGTCGGCGGCTTTGGTAAAAGATCTCGCGCAGCGTGGCTTGCTCGAGGACACGCTCGTGATCTGGGGCGGGGAATTTGGGCGCACACCCTTCGGGCAGGGCGACATCAACAATCCTAAAAAACACGGCCGCGATCACCACGGTGCCGCCTTTTCTCTATGGATGGCGGGAGGCGGCGTAAAGGGCGGATTCCAATACGGAAAGACTGACGATTACGCCTACAACATCGTCGAAAACAAAGTCCACGTGCATGACTTTCAGGCGACAGTGATGCACTTGTTAGGCATCGACCACGAGCGCCTGACCTATCGCTTCCAGGGCAGGCGCTTCCGCCTCACCGATGTGCACGGGCACGTCGTGGACGACATCCTGGCGTGAGAATTCACCTCACTTTCTCACCGCCACATAGACAGTGCTTGCTGAGTCGCGGTCCTGCAGCGGATTGTGGAAGGTAACGATGTGTGATTCGCATTCCGTGAAAACGGATTTCAACGAGTCCATGAAAGTAACTTCCGGCGGATCGTCGGACCACATCGCAAACACCCCACCCGGATGGAGCCGGTCAGCGAGTTTTTGGAGACCTTCCGGCGAATAGAAATTGCCATGGGCTTCGTGCAGCAACTTGTCGGGTGAGTGGTCAATGTCGAGGAGGATGGTGTGAAATTTTTTCGCAGGATCGTCCGGATGAAAGCCCTCTACTGTCGGGTCGGCCAGCGCCAGTCGGAAGAAGTCTCCGTGAACGAAACGGCAGCGTTCGTCCGCTGTCAGTTCCGGCCCAAGCGGAACGAGACCATCGCGATGCCATTCGATGACTGGTTCCAAATAGTCGACTACGGTCAGCGATCCAACGCGGTCGTTCGCGAGAGCGGCGCGAGCCGTGTAGCCGAGCCCGAGACCACCCACGACGATGTCCAGATCGCCCGCGTCAGGAAATTGCGTCCGCGTCTTTTCCAATCCCAGATCTGCCAGTGCCACTTCCACTGCGGTGAAGAGGCTCGACATGAGAAATTCGTCGCCAAGAATGATCTCGTAGACCTCCAGATTATCGAGCGAGAGGATCGTCCGGCGACGGAGAATCAACTCGCCGAGCGGAGTCTTGCGGTAGTCGAGTTCCTCGAAGCGCGGTTTGGGATGCATGGAGTTCTATAAACGCGGATGGGTGGAATGGTAAGCGGATTGACTTTCAAACGTATGATCGGCTATGATCGTGAAATGAGAAGCTTGGGGATTGGACTGTTGTTGTCTTTGATAGCCATGCTTCCGAAAGTCGACGCTCAGGTGCATGCGGCGAATAGAGATCTTTTCACGAATGTCTACGCCGTTCCGCCGACTTTCCTCGCGATGGGCGCGGCGGCGCTCGCACAAGGTCCGGATCCATTCGCGCCACCACTAATCATCAGGCCGAACCGAGGAGGAAAGCCCACAGCCAAATCTGTTTTGGAAAGCGCAGGAATTACCTTTGGCGTCGGAGCCTCCGCAATCTACAACCCGAAAACTTCGCAACTCATTGTTCGAAACACACAGGATCAGATCGAGCTGGTCGAAGCGTATCTCGAGGCAATCAAGATGGGAGGCGAACAACAAATGCGGCTGGAATTTCGGATGGTGGCTTTGAATGATATCCCGGCTTCGGATGAGCTTTTCAATTTGCTGAGGCCAGGAGGCGCGATTTGCCGGGCCGCTCCGCCAACTTTCGACTTCCCGGAGGATTTCCTCGCGGAACTCACTGAAAAATCGAAACCGATTGCCGGTGTGACGCGCGAAATTATCGGCACCTTTTCCGAAGAAAAGACAGCTGCAATTTTTGAATCGCTGGAGAATAAAGTAGACCCGACGTATTTGAAACTGACCACAAAATTATGCCGGTCCGGTCAATGGAATGTTGTCGAGATCGGCGAGCGAAGGGTCGGTATATCAACAGTTTTCGGCGCGAACGCGTTCGCGGTCGACCTACACGCTTTCTTGCCGACAGCGGCAACACCATTCGAGGCAGACATAGTGAAAGGGCATGCGATTCCCGATGCCTTCTCGGAAACAATTTCGGATGGTCACACCATGGCCATCGCTGAAAAGGGTCCCGATAAGAGATTCGAAGTCTTATTCATCTCTTCGGTGATTGTTGACGCTCGCGGGAAGCCCGTGAGAAAAGTCGGGGCTCGCAGTCATGTGGTGGAAACAAACGAAACTCTCGATAGCATTGCCGCTGTATACGGGTTTGATGCCGCTAAAATACTCGAGATAAACCGTCTCCCCGACGATGAGGTCGCTGTCGGCGAAATCCTGCTGCTCCCACCTCCCGCCAGGCCCGATCCTGCAACTGAACACGCTTTGAAGCATGTCATTCTCCCGGAAATCGACTTCGACGATACCGAGTTCAGCGACGCGCTCGAATTTCTGAAGAGTGAGAGTCTGCGGGTAACGGAAGGGACTGATATCATCGTCCCGAGAGTCGATCTTCGTAGAGTTGAAGATCTAGCCGACGAACGGCTGACACTCCGACTTAAGAACGTCCCGCTTTCCGAGGCGCTGCGGTACACGACGAGCCTGATGCGCTGCAAATTTGAGATCGAGGGCGAAAGTGTTGTCGTCGTTCCGCTGGAGGCTAACTAAATAACTCCACCACCGGCTTGCCTTTGTCGGCGACGGTGAAAGGCCGCATGCTCGGCGAATAGAGCACCTGATCGAGGGGAAGCCCAAGAGCGTAGCCGATGGTGGCATTCAGGTCGGGAACTTTGATGGCATTCTCGACGACTTTGGAGCCGCGCTCGTCGGTCTTTCCGAAGACACGACCACCGGTGATACCTCCACCGGCGAGTAGACAACTGAAGGCCTGGGGATGGTGATCCCGGCCTTCGTTCACGTTGATTTCGGGAGTGCGTCCGAACTCGGTTGCGAGGACGACGAGAGTATCGTCGATGAGTCCGCGGCGCTCGAGATCGAGCAGCAGGGTCGACAGGGCAGCGTCGAGGATTCGTGCCTGGTCGGGGACGTTGACGAAGTTCGAGTTGTGCGTGTCCCATCCACCCATGGTGACTTCGACGAAGTTCACGTCGTTCTCGACGAGGCGGCGGGCGAGGAGACAACCCTGGCCGAAGGGATTTTTGCCGTAGCGTTCCTTAAGTCCGTCAGGTTCGTCGGAAACGTCGAAGGCAACGAGGTCGCGGCTGCGCATCAGCTTCACGGCGTCGTCATACATATCAGTGTAGGCGCGCACGTTTTTCTGATCGTATTTCTCGACGAAGGGAGCGTCGAGTTTCGCGGCGAGGTTGCGGTGAAAATCGAAGCTCTCCTCGGTCATCCCACCGCGCAGGGTGCTGTTCTGTAATCCCGAGTCGGGGTCCTGGATCATGAGCGGTGAAAGGCTGCTTTCAAAAAATCCAGATCCGGGGTGGGTTGAATCATTGCCGATCATGACGTTGCCGGGAAGGGCAGGATTCGTGGGCCCGTTGAATTTCAGCATCCACGCTCCCATGGCCGGGTGGCGGATGGAGCTACGGATTTCATAGCTGGTATGCATGTAGTAGTTGCCTTGCTTGTGTGCCCCCTGCGTAGAGGTCATCGAGTTCACAACGGCGAGCTTTTCGGCATGCCTGGAGAGAAGCGGTAGATTGTCGGAAACAACGAGATCATCGACAGCGGTGCGGATCTGTTTGGTCGGCCCCATCACATCACCGCCCGGCTTCGGGTCGAGCGTGTCGAGGTGGGACATCCCACCGTTCATGTAGAGGTAGATGACGCGTTTGGCTGTCGGGATCTGACGGAGAGGAGAAGCGCCTGCGCCGGCAGCGCGAGTGAGGGAGGGGAGTCCTGCAAAAGCGCTGACGCCGAGGAAGGATTTGGCAGCGTTGGAGACGAAGCGTCGGCGGGAGAGGTCGTTGCTGAGTTTCATGGAAAGTAAACAGATGGTAGGGGGCTCGGACTCTTCATCTTCATCGTAGTCTTAATCCAAATCTTTCTGCCGAGGGGTGGGCGGGAGCGAAACCGGGAGATTAAGATTAAGATTAGGATGATGATGAAGATGAGAAGATTCTATTGAATAAACAAAAACTGCCGGGTGTTGAGGATGGTCCAGACGATGCCTTGCACCGTTCCAGATTCGGGATCGGCTTTCCAAGCTTGTTGAAAAATGGCGACTTCCTTCGGCGTGGGATTGCGGCTGAGCATGGTTTGATAAATGGTGTCGAGTCGTTCGCGGAAAGTTTCGCCTTTCATGTCGCGGCTGAGAACGGAATACCGGTTGGTGACGGCGGAAATGACGGGACCGTTGAGCATGGCCAGGGCCTGAGTGATGGATGCGTCGTTGGAGGAGTTCTCGACAAGTTCGCGATCGCTCTGACCGAACTCGCGCAGGAAGTGTCCTGGCGCGGTTGGTGAATTCAACTCGGAGGCCCGTATCATGCGGCCGGCAACGTTGCGGATGTAGGAACGATAAAGCTCCCGATTTTTCCCGGCCTTTTTCTTCTCCGCACGGGTGGTGGCATCCTTTTGTGAAATCTCCAGATCCCATTCGTCTCTCTGACGTTCGCGCAGTGCTCCAACTTCGCGCTCCAGTTCGGCTTCCCGCTCTGCGAACATGGCGTCCACGAGTTGGTCGACGATGCCGCTGCCTTCTTCCTCTCCGGCGATGGCTGTCATTCCGGAATCGAAATCGCGGTTGCCTGAGAGAATGGTGGAGGCGAGTTCAGCAAGAAACGGATCGTCGTCGTCGACGTTGGCAGCGACGAGTTCGGATTTATCTTTCTTTTCCAACTTGGCAATTTTCTCTGCAAGTCCTTCGCGGTAGACTTTTTCCTCGATCAGTTTCTCGAGTCGCCGTTTCACTTGACCAACCTCTTTGGAAGCTTCGCGGATCATCTCGGGATCTCCGTCTTCCCGGGCTTTGACGGATTTTTCGCGGGCGGCTTCGATGTCAGCGGAAAGTTGCTTTTGCACGGCGGAGACTTCAAGGGCGTTGGCCATGAACTGCTCGGGCGTCTGGTCGTAGACGGCTTCGGCGATGAGCTGGACTTCGGCGACCTGCCGGTCGATTTCCAATTCGCGCCTCGCGCTCGGTTCGTCGGGGCTCTCGACTGCCATAGCAACGAGTGAGTCCCAGATTTGCTCGGCGCTCATGCGGCGAAGAATGGGTCCGGCGAAGTGGTAGGGTTCGCCGGGAACGGGCTCTTCGAGGGTAGCTTGACGCCGGTAAGTTTTGGAATTGTAGATGGCACGCTGGAAAGCCTGGAGATCGTAATCGAGCTCGATGATGAGTTCTTCCAAATACTTCATCAGCTCAGGATTCGAGGGCTTGGTGGTATCCCGGATGTCATCCGCGGGTTCGATGAGACCGATGCCCATGGCCTTTTTCCAGAGACGGTTGGCGATGACTTTGGTGAATCGTGGATTCTCCGGCGAGGTTATCCAATCGCCGAACGCTTCAGCCTTGGTTTGACTTCCACTTAGAGGTGCCTCGGGACCGAAGAGGCTGGCGGGCTCGACTTTGGCTTTGGGCTTTGCGTCGTCGTATTGGTAATCATGCGGGAGGCGGAGATCGCGGTCGGAGGTGGCGACTGTATTGAACCGCAGGGGGAAGAGGATTTCGGAGAAGGCTTTTCTGATGTCGGTGTATTTTCCTTCATCTTTGTTTTTGGCCATTTTCTTGGCTTTTTTACCGCCCATCATAGTCGACCGCATCGCCTCGCCCTGAAGCGGGGTGCCGTTGGTCGTGACCTGCCCATAAGTAAAGGCAGCGAGATGGTAGTAGTCCATCTGGGTCGTATCGTCGAAGGGATGATCGTGGCACTGAGCGCAGACGATCTGGGTGCCTAGAAAGACTTGCGAAGTCATGGCGAGATTGTCGAGCGACATGCCGTAGTCGCGGATGTAATAACCGATGGCGGGGTTAGTCCAGGTGGTGCCGTGGGCGGACACGAGTTCGCGAACCATGGCGTCGTAGGGCTTGTTTTCGCGGATGGCTTCTTTGATCCAGCGTTCGTAGGCGAGTCCCGCTTCCCGGCTACCGCCATTGCCTGCGAGATTGGTCCGGGCGCGCAGAATGTCGGCCCAGTAGTTGTATTGGCTGGAGACGTAGCCGTCAGAACCGATGAGTTGGTCAATCAGGGTGGCACGCTTTTCAGGATCAGTGGATTCGATGAATGTGAGAGCTTCCTGCCGGGTCGGGATGCGCCCGGTCAGATCGAGATAAATGCGGCGGACGAAAGTCTCGTCGCTTGTCATTGCGTTGGGTTTCAGTTCGTTCTCCCGCAGGCCCTTGGCGACGAGTTGGTCGATCCGATCGCTAGCGTTGGATTCGGCTTTCGCAAGGCAATCACCCACCGCAAAAAAGAAGGCGGTTATGAGAAGGCAGGAGAGAGTGGAGTATTTCATGTTCAACATGGATTGATACGCATTTTTAGACACTGCACGAGACGATTCGTCGCACAGAAAATTCACCGCGATTATGTCACGTCTGTGGTCAGGTAGACCGACAGCGGTTCACCGCTGTAGCTCGGCGAAAATAAGGCGTCCGGCACTGGTTTGGACCGCTCCGCCGACAACAACGGGCTGGATCGAACCAATGTGGGGCTTCCCGTGGTTCACGACGATCATGGTGCCGTCCGGCAAATAGCCAACAGCCTGGTGGGCGTCTTTGCCTTCTTTGACGAGTTCGAGCTCCAGTTCATCGCCGGGGGAGACGACGGGACGCAGTGCCATGGCCAGTTCGTTGAGGTTCAGCACGTCGATACCTTTGAGGCGGGCGACTTTCTGCAAGTTCGAGTCGTTCGTCAGAATTCGCGCGCTCAAGAGATCGGCTAGCTCGACCATTTTGCTGTCAGTTGACATACTGGCCTCGAACGAATCTTCGTGAACGATCACCTCCAGATCGTCAGTCGACTGGATCTGGTTGAGGCAATCGAGGCCGCGCTTACCACGGCTGCGTTTCAACTCGTCAGAGGAGTCCGCCATTTTCTGCAACTCCTCCAGCACAAAGCGAGGGACGACGAGGGTGCCACCGAGGAAGCCGGCGGCGCAGATGCCGGGGACGCGGGCATCGATGATAATGTTGGTGTCGAGAAGAGTGGGGAGATCCTGCAAGGCATCCTGGCGAAAGCGCACGTAGGGAATCAGCAACGAGAATTCTTCGCGCTTGCTGCGCATCGCGAGCATCACTCCGAGGAAGCCAAAGGCGAGGAAGATCGCGAGATTGATGATGTTGCCGAGCAATTCGAATTGCTCGATCCATCCCGCGCGGAAAAAGCCGACCCGGGTCACGAGCCAGGCGCAGAGGAATCCGATCAGCAAGCCGAACGTCCCGTGCGAGAACGTCCGGATGCTGAGATTGCGAAGCATGATGTCCAGCACGATGACGATGGAGGAAAATCCAAGACCACAAAGTGCCCCGAACCACCAGATGTCGGTGGACTCTCCAGTAGCGACCGATGCCCCGATGAATCCTGCGATGAGCAGGAAAAACAAGCGGACGATATTGAGGGCGGAAGCGGGGTTCATGTAAAAGCTCGGAAAACTATACCTCTCTGGGGAAAGATAGCGATTACGCGTTTGCACGAGCGCCGTGCCCGGCGACCCATTTTCCGCGGCGGAGAAAGTCATGTAGCGGAATACCTGCAGCGCGGGAGGCTTCGGTCACTTGGCGGGCTTGCGACGTTAGAAATCCGGACAAGATGATTTCCCCGCCTTCGCTGATAGCCGTCGGGAAATGCGGCATCAGCGTGATGAGCAGCTCACTGAATAGATTCGCTGCCACAACATCGAAGGTTCCAAGTGAACTGCCGGACAGGAGCTCGACTGCGTCGCCGGACAGAAATTCGATCTTGTCTGCCACCCCGTGGCGCTCTGCGTTTTGGCGCGCATATTTCAGAGCAAGGTTGTCGTTTTCAACGGCTACGACCCGGCCAGCACCGAGTTTCGCCGCCGCGACCGCGAGAATGCCACTGCCGCAACCGAGATCGAGCAGAGACCAGTCTTCGTTCCTGTCCCCGGCGGCGTCTGCCAGAAACCGGAGACAGCCTGCCGTGGTTGGGTGCCCGCCGGTGCCGAATGCCAATTGAGGCGGAAAGCTCAACACAATGCGGTCAGGGTGTTTCCGGCGCATGCTTTCCCACACCTCGTCGTCCTCCGCTTCGATGACGACGAGCGCGTCGCGTATTTTCAACACACTGCCTGCGCCAGTTTCCGCTGAAGGCTGCCAGTCGTGCGGTCGCACTTCAGTGACTCCGCCACCAAACCGGGCTCGCAATTTGTCTGCTTGGTCTCGAGTCGTAGCATAGCTGGAGAGCTGCCACCGTTTACGGTTGACCAGTTTCTCCGCGGAGAAGATGACCTCCGCGACGATCAGCCGCGTTTCCCATTCGTCGAGCTGGTCTTCATCGACGTGTTTGGACCAGCGATAGAGAGTTTCCATCTTGGGGATCTCCGTGGAAACAAAAGATAAATGGAGCGGGTGAGGCGATTCGAACGCCCGACTTCGACCTTGGCAAGGTCGCGCTCTACCCCTGAGCTACACCCGCGATCGCTACCTTCCGGCAGCGCGGACGCTAATTTGGAGGGAAACAACCAGTTTTCAAGGCGATTTTTTGCATTTACACTCGCGTCCCCTTCATGAAGAAATTTGGAAACAAACTGGACGAGATTCTCGCTGACAAACAAGACGAGGTTGCGGCCCTGCTACCCCGTCTCGAAGAGTTGCGTTTTGCTGCCCAGGCTCGCGAAAACTTCCGCTCGTTTCTCACGGCTCTCGGTGGTGGATTGCGCGACCAGGCTCTCGGCGAAGGATACGGTGCGAATGAGCTTGCCGTCATCGCTGAGGTAAAAAAGGCCTCGCCTTCGGCCGGAACCATCGCAGTAGACTTCGATCCGGTCGCGATCGCCGAGTCCTATGCAGCAGCAGGAGCCAATGCGCTGTCAGTCCTGACCGATGAGAAATACTTCGGTGGTCACCTGTCGTATTTGCAGAAAATTCGCGATGCGGTTGACCTGCCGATTCTGAGAAAAGACTTCATCGTTCACGAAGTGCAGATTTTTGAAGCAGTCGTCGCCGGGGCCGATGCCATCCTGTTGATCGTCGGGGCACTGGAGCAGGAAGTGCTGATTCGTCTGCTCGATACAGCCCAGAACTACCAACTCGACGTACTCGTCGAAGTCCACAATCTCGAAGAGATGGAACGGGCGCTGGAAACCGACGCGAAAATCATCGGGATCAACAACCGCAATCTGCGCACTTTCGAAGTCGATCTCGGCACGACCGCAGAGCTGAGCGAAGAAGTCGGCCCTGATCACGTTCTCGTCTCGGAGAGCGGAATCTATACTGGAGAAGACACCGCACGCATTCAGGCGTGGGGAGCGGACGCCATTCTCGTAGGAGAAGCGTTGATGCGGGCAGACGACCGGACAGCAAAAATGGTCGAGTTAAAAGGATCGGCTTAGTTGGCGGAGACCTCCTCGAACTGCCGCATGAATTTGCGATCGATCTGATCTTTCCAATTCCACATGGAAGCTGATCGGAACGCGAAGGGGCCCCACGAGGCGACCGCTTTTTCATCTGCTGTTCCGATCAGGCTGAGAATGCGTTGTTGCGGATCGTAGTTTGTCAGAGGCTGTCCTGCAAGAGCAGCACGCACGTTTTCCTCCAGTGGCTTCGCCATGCGGACGGCATAGACGCCTGATCGAGGAAGCGATGTGTCTTCGATGGCGGCAACATCACCTGCCGCGAAAATCCAGGGATAGTCCAAGGTTTGCAGCGTTGGCTGTACGCGGAGGAAACCATTTTCAGAAAGGGCTAGTCCAGTTTCTGAAAGCCACGTCGGCGGGGATGGCTGGGTGACCCAGAATACAGTATCGGCCGCGAGATGACTTCCATCGTCGAGATGCAATCCGTCGGCTGTCACTTCGTTCACACGGCGACCCAAACAGAGTTCGACTCCGCGTTCCTGCAGCAGCCCTGTTAGAATTTTCCCCACATGAGGGGCGTGTCCCGACATCAGAGCACCACCGGCGTGGACGAGGGTAAGCGGTGTATTCCCTGATAATTGCGATTTCATGGCCAGGGCGAGTTCCACGCCTCCTGCACCGCCGCCAACCAGGGCAATCCGGCCGGGAGACTCTATACCGCGCAACTTCTCCCAACCCGCCAGCAGGTCCGGCACTGGCTTGGAAGGAATTGCGAACTCCTTCGCGCCGGGCACGCTGTCGCGCTTGGGAACACTTCCGACATTAAAGGAGAGAAAATCCGGTGACAGATCGAGCGAACGGCCATCGAGCGTTCGCAGGATCCTGCTATCGGGATCGAACGCGTTGACCTCCGCGCGAAGAAAATCCGTCCCGGTCGCTTCGCACAGTGCCGGTAGATCAATGTGCATCTCGCGGTGGGTGTAGAGGCCCGCAACATGCCCCGGCAACATCCCGGAGTAGGGGGCATCGTCGACATCACTTACCAGAGTGATCCGCGTGTCCGGAAGCGGATTTTCCGCAAAAGTGTGGAGCAATAGGGAGTGGGTGTGGCCACCCCCGACAAGAACGAGATTCCGCAGCATGATATTCCTGACAATTCGCCATGTGCCGGGCAGTTTCGCAAGCGACTTAACAGTTGAGTCAGTGGCCAAACCCTGTTGAGCCAGTGCAAATGAATAGGTTGTTGATTTCGGATGCAAAAAATTCAAGCCAGGTCCGAAACCGCGTGTGGACGTCCCATCCAGACATCCGACACGCCCTCGCTGAAATGACCGCAGACAAAGCGCGCTGACGGCCACCACGTGGGGCAGGCATTGCCAAGAAGTGCGTCTTCGCAAATCTCGACATTCCTCAGCCCCCGAATTTTCCAGGGTCGGTGCCACACTCGAAAAAAACGCGGCTTCAGCTCGGCACAGAAAGCTGTGTAGCGCTCCAGCAAAAATACGTCGAGCGGCTCCCCGCACTCGGCCTCCTGCTCTTCACAAATGGCGCCTCCGGTATATTCGAGTCCACCATAATCATTTTGGACTCTCCCGTGTTTCAAATCCCCGCCGTGGTCGTAGTTCACAGTCGCGAATCGGTAAGGGAGTCCGAATACCAGCGGTCCAAGCGCGACAGCCGCTCGGTTGTCGAGCCATTCCCGGACGAAGAAAATCCCCGTCTCGGCGCGATGTTTCACATAGACCCTTAGGTTGAGGAAGTGGTGGTTGGCGATCGGGGCAGTCAACCAGCGCGTCGCCCTGCCTCCGATTCGCGGCCGCATTCTCTCCATCCGAAAGGCGACCAGCGTTGCGAAACAGCGGCCTTCGAACAAGTCGAGTTCGAAAGGGATTTCCGGCTGAAGCAAATCCGGATCGACTTCGAAATGGAGGAATACCAACGACTTCCAGTCCGCGAGAAGCAGGTTCTCGAACCGCTCGCATTCCATCGCGTGTTGGGCCGCCATGTTCGACATTGCTCGTATGCGAACAGGTCTTTGCAGTCGGGCAAGCGCAGTCATTTCATCAAACCGTTTGGCCAGGGATTTCACGAATCTTGTTCCCGGGTTTTCCAGCGCTGCGTTGAGAGGTTCGTAATTCCACCCGCTCAGGTCGATCTGGAAAATCGTCTGGCACCATCACCTCCTGCGCCAAACCCACCCTCCGCAGCGCCGCTACGAACCACCATCCGGGATCACTCTGTCCCGCGTGTCCGAGGCGCGCCGAATTCGGGTAGGCATGGTGATTGTTGTGCCAGCACTCGCCCATCGTGAGTACGCCAAGATAAGGAATATTGAAACCTTGCACCGAGTGGCCGTTCAAGTGCCAGGTTCGTAGACCGCAATTGTGCGCGAAATAGCCGATTAGCCAGTGTCCTGTCAACGACAGAGCGATCCGCGCCGGGACTCCGGCGGCGACCGCTCCCCATCCACCGATGAGAAATAAGATTACTCCGACCGGCAACTGTTGCGCCATCCACGTCCTTTGTAAGAATCGGTAGAAAGGATCGTCCGCGTTGCTCTTCTCGATTGTGAAAATCGGCGGATGCTCCAACTCGATCTTGCAATGTAAGTTGTAAATCCAGTCTTTCCAGATCGCCGCGCGATGAATGAAAAACGGATGGCACCGGTCGTGGCGTTGAGCCCAGTCGCGGATTTCGTGGAGCCGGATCATTCCAAATGGGCCACCCATCCCGACCAGCGTGCCGAGATAAACCAGTGTGCGCTCCAGCCACCTTGGACAGACGAGACTCCGGTGGATCAGCATGCGGTGTAGACCGACCGTGTGACCGCAGCAGAGCGTGGCGACGGTGAGCGCTCCGCAGAGAAATAGATTACTCCATTCGAAGAGAAAGAGCGTCCCTGCTGCGCCGATGATGAGGTGGGAAGAATACCAAATCGACTTGGCAGCATCCCATTTCACGGTTCCGTCCACCGGATTCGTGAGCCGGTCGGCGGGTTTCATTCTCTCTATCGTCACCTGTTTCATAAATTTCTTATATTCAACAGGGTATGGTGACTGGCTATACCCTGTCAGGTCTGGCAAAAGTCTCGGCCCAGGCCTTTTCGCGTGCGGGCTTCGCAGGCTTTTTCAGCAAGTCCTCCAGCGCTGTATCGAGATTGTGGTGACGGAAGCCGAAGCCGATTCCGTGGATGCGGCAGGGGAGTCCGCGCCGCCCGTTCAGTGCGAGATCGGGATCGGCATTGATCAAAGGCGCCACCAGTCGCATCAGCCATGCGGGTGCAGGAATTCCAACGGGTGCACCGAGTGCTTTTCGGAGCGCGGCCATAAACTCGGTGTTCGTTACCGGCTGCAGTCCGGTTGCATTACAAATACCCTGGACGTGGTCGTTTTCGATCGCTTCGACGAAAAGGCGCAGCATGTCAGTGAGGTGAATCCAGCTGATCCATTGCTGACCAGTACCGATCCGGCCGCCGAGTCCGAGTTTCGTCAGCCGGGCCAAAGTCGGTAAGGCTCCGCCCGCATTCCCCAGAACGAATCCGATCCGGAGGACAACCCATCGCATTTCCGGGCGAATCGCTTCGCCCAGAGCCTCTTCCCAGGCGCGGCAGACGTCAGTGGGATACTCGTCCGGGATGAATCCGGCCTCGTCACAGATGCGGTCGCCCGCGTCTCCATAAATGGCAAGGCTGCCGGCCTGCACCCACACTTCCGGCGGGCGATAGACGAGCCGCAGGGCCTCGCCGAGGACGCGGACAGAATCGACTCGCGATTGCAAAATGGCCTCGCGATTGCGGCGGTTTTGGCGGCAGTTGACGTTTTTTCCAGTCAGGTTGATGAGCGCCCGGGCGCCTTCGAGTTCGGCGGTCCAGCTTTCGTCGAGGGTCTTGCCATCCCATTCGACGGCGCGGCCAGCTCCTTTGTATGCCTCGGGATTCCGCGTCAAAATAACGGTCTCATGTCCGCGTTGCGTCAGCGTCGCGGCCAGGGCACGCCCGAGGAATCCACTTCCTCCGGCGATGATGATTCGGTTGTGTTTCATTCGTGTAAATTCCTTTCTGCTTGGCTCGATTCACTTGGTGACCATCACTTGGTGACCAAACCCAATGTCTTAGCAATTTTGTCGCCCATCCGGATCGCTTTCACGGCCGACTGAGTCGGGAGCTTGTCCATTTTTGTGTAAAAATCACTGACGAGCTCGAAAAAGCCGAGCAACTCGTCGAGCTGCTTTTTCGCGTAGTCGCTTTCGGGGGCGTCGTCTTGTTCTGCCTCTTCGGCGCAATTTCGGAGATTCGTCAGTGTCGGATCGATCTCGCGGCGTTTGCGCTCTGCGGCAATAATGCGGAAGAGCTCGTAGACATCTTTGATCGATTCGAAATGGTCGCGCCGGTCGCCCGACAGATGCACCACTTTAACGATGTTCCAGTTCTGCAACTCCTTGAGGCTGTTGCTGACATTCGACCGCGCTACCCCGAGTTGCTCGCAGATTTCCTCTGCGTTCATCGGCGTTTCCGAGATGAATAACAGGGCGTGAATCTGGGCCACGGTGCGGTTGATACCCCACTTTGTTCCCATTTCCCCCCAGTGAAGGATAAACTGCTGTGCAAATGATGGAAGTTCGGTCATTTCTTTAATTTCTGTCGTTACAGAAATGCAAGAACAAAGAGATCTCAAGTTATTTCTGTCAAAATTGCAGGATTTCCTCGGTTTACGGGCTCGCCTGACGCACGTATGTTTTTAAAAAATATGGAAACACTACAAAACATCATCTCATCACCATTTTTCTGGGGGTTGCTCACAGGCCTGTTTCTTTGTGTCCTGTCGCTCATCAGCCACGCCAAGACGAAGAAAGAACTGAAGCGGCTCAAGGGGCACCTCAGCGACAAGCTTGAGATCGAGGCTGAGAAAATGTCGGAGATGAAGGGGCAGATAGAGACGCTCAAGGGCGAGAACGAGAATCTCCGCATGAAGGTCAATTCCGGTCGGGTCCAGGATGACTACCAGATGCTGGAACGCGAACTCGAAATCTACGCCCGTGCCGAGAAGGCCATGGTCGTGAATGCTCCCGGCTTTGCTCAAGCCTGGGAAAAGGCGAGAGAGGCCGCTCTTCTCGAAGTCGAAGTCGAAGAGTCAGGCAAGAGCCTGCCGCGCCGTATTTTCAAAAAGTTTTTCACGAAGACTGGCTCTCACATCGAGGCTGAGGTCGTGGAGGCGTTGCCATCAAATTCGTCGAATCGTCCCAAGGAGTCGGCTAAAGAAACGGCTAACGCGGAAGACTAAGGGGGTTGCGGACGGCCCGATCCGATCCAGATTCCGCGCATGATACTCGACTTTCCGGAAGGGGATTTCGCCGGCTTCATTTTCGACTGCGACGGAACGCTGGTCGATTCGATGCCGTTACATTTTAAGGCCTGGATGGCCAGCTTCGAACATCACGAAGCCCCGTGGAAGTGGACCGAAGATGAGTTCTATGCGGGTGCTGGCGTGACCGAGCATGTCACGACGATGGACCTGAATCGCCGTTACGGAGCGGAAATTGACCCCGATTCTGTGCACGAGTGGAAGGTGGGCTGGTATTCGAAACACATGCATGAATTGCAGCCCGTTCATGCGGTAGCGGATTTTGCCAGGCAACTTCACGAAGATCGTCGCCCCATTTCCGTGGCGTCCGGCAGTCAACTTTCTGTGGTCGAGCCATCATTGAAACTCACCGGTCTCCGGGACCTGTTCGACATCATTGTGACTCCCAAAGATGTCGAGCACGGCAAGCCCGCACCGGATATGTTTCTCCTCGCAGCGGAAAAGATGGGCGTCCCACCCGAGCAGTGCCTTGTTTTCGAAGACGGTCAGGCCGGGATCGATGCTGCCAATGCTGCCGGCATGGCGAGTGTGTTTGTCCCGAGTCGAGATCTATAATTACTCCGCAATTCCTCCAAGTTTTTCGTTGTCTCGCACGCCCGCGCAGGGAAAGCTGATTCCGTGTTTCAAGTAATCTTCAACGAAATCAGCGCGGCGGAAATTTCGCAGTTGCCCACGCTCGAGCAACTCGAGGTTCTCGACCAATTCCAGGTCCGGCCCGAAGATTTGAAAAAGATTGAGGAAAACAACTCCGACGCCGCATTTGGACAGATCGAACGCGATGGGAAAACGCTCTATCGCTACCGGGCCAGCGACGTTCGTATTTATTTCGAAGTGCTGGAGAATCATCGGTCTGTCATTGTTCACCGCGTTCTCAGCAAGAACACGTTCCAGGATTTTCTCTATCGCGCCAACCTGCCGGTCGGCGAAGATGAGGATCTCGCCCAGTCGAAGCAGTTTTGGGAATTAATCGAGGAAGGTGAACGGGCGAGGCGCGTCTAGTGTGGTGATGTCCGATCTGATCACCAAAGCCGAATCCGACGAAGACTGGCGCCGTGCCGCCTTCCCGGCGTGCCGCGACCGCATCTTCATGGCGCATGCAGCGGTCACTGCGGTCCCTCAGATTGCCGTGTCGGCAATGAACGAGTTTAACCGTCAATCTGCCACCGGTGAACTCGACTACTCACGTGTCCTCTTGAAAGACATGGACGAAGTCCGCGAATCAGCGGCGCGCATCATCGAATGTGACGCGAATGAAGTCGCCCTTCTCGGACCAACCAGTCTCGGGCTCAGTCTTGTTGCCAATGGGCTCGATTGGAATCCCGGGGACGAGATTGTGACCTATCTGGACGACTATCCCGCCAATGTTTATCCGTGGAAAAATCTTGAGGAAAAGGGAGTCAAAGTTGTCTACCTCCAACCGACTGAGATGGGCCGCATCACCCCGGAGTTGGTAGAAAATGCGATTACTCCACAGACGAAACTGCTCGCTCTGGCATCGAATCACTTCCTGACCGGCTGGCTACTCGATGTGGAAGCCGTCAGTGCCCTTGCCCGCGAGCACGATGTCCTCTTTTGTCTCGACGCGATTCAAACCGTGGGGGCCTTTCCGACCTTGGCGAAGCACGTCGACTTTCTCAGTGCGGATTCCCACAAATGGATGCTGGGGCCCATGACTGCCGGCATTTTTTATGTGAAGCGCTCGCGGTTTGAGTTACTGCGCCCCAGTTTGATTGGGGCCTGGAATGTAAAATCGAACAATTTCATCTCACAAGATGTTGTCGAGTTCGAGCCGGGCGGTCGTCGATATGAGCCCGGCGTGCTGAATTCGCAGGGCCTCGTCGGTATGAAGGCCTCGATCGATCTGCTCACAGGGATCGGCATTCCTAAAGTCGCCGCCCGACTTCT
>Ga0222633_1001072_pt1 | contig 17026 bp, 15 predicted proteins | sample AntAcemetageno48_FD_179816 | JGI IMG/M metagenome (GOLD analysis project Ga0222633, IMG submission 179816) | Saline water microbial communities from Ace Lake, Antarctica - #48 | ecosystem: Environmental > Aquatic > Non-marine Saline and Alkaline > Saline | place: Antarctica: Ace Lake | collected...
CTAAAGGGTAAGCCGACAACTCAATCAAGCTTTCTTTGGGCGAGTTGCCGCCGCTCGCCATCAACATAGCGCGAGATTGAACGGCAAGCTGTGCTGACAGATTTTTGGCTAGGCATTGTGCGACTGCAACGGATGCAGCCTCGCGATTTTTGAATTCGGTGATGATCATTTATTAGTCTCATATAGACCCTACAAATTTTTGTCCGAACGATATTTAAGCCATAAGAAAAGTGAAGAAGGCGAGCTGTATATCGAGAACCACAAAGGTCAGGAAAATTAACGCTATCGTTACAAAAGCCTTCATCGACAGCGGAGGCTGACCGTCGGACATCCTTGAAATAATTTCAAAAACCCATATGGCAAAAACCTTCGGGCTGAGTCTAAACGATACCGTAACTCTTGGACTGGAAATCAGCGACTCGCACATGTATGAAATGTAGACGCTGCATTCAGTGCATCCAAGCCACAATGACGCATTTAAAGGTAAGGCTTGTGACTCAACATATCACGATAATCGCATTCTGACATTTGTGCCTGATAGGGCAATACGCAGTAATCTGGATGACGCGCGAGACCCAGACGTTCTCGGAACCTTTGGCAGCTTAGTCTGGTCGTATAAGCATACGAGGGATATACTCATCACATGAATCAACAAATCAGCAAAGGTATGGTAGCCATTTTGGTGCTGCTGTTCGTGCTCCAAGCCCCAGTGGCTCTGGCGTTTGCCTGCGCAGATCATTCTTTCGAAAAGACAGAAACCGCCTCGACGCTAATAGATGAGGCGGATTGCCACGGCAAGATGAACAAATCTGAACCGCAACTTGCCGCCAGCAGCGGCTGCTGTGATGACTGCTCATGTCCAGTCGCCATGACAGTTGGCTTGCTGTCGACCAGCGTTGATCTGACGATAGCGCTCTCACCAGACCGTGTTGCCTTATCATCTCTGTTTCTGATTACCCTCCATCCGGATAGCATTCTACATCCACCAATAGCTTAGTTTCACAGGATAGCTGCGCGCCTAATTCGGCGCGCATCCCTTTTGCATTCTCATTTTGGAGATGTCCCGTGGAACACCGGAACGGTTGTTGGTTTAAAAGTTGTTGGATTATCGCGCTAATCGCATTAACAAGTCCCGCGCAGGCTAAGAATCTCGAGGAGCTGATTGCTGCGGCAATCGAGAGCGATCCCTGGCTGGTGCAAAGCCAGTCCCAAGAGCGTGCTGCTAGAGCGCAAGCCATTGCAGGCGGCGAATTGCCGGATCCCCGCTTTACCGCATCGTTAGCGAACTTGCCGACGGATACCTTTGATTTTTCTCAAGAACCGATGACCCAGGTGATGGTTGGCTTGAGCCAAGCGTTTCCCGGTGGTGATAGCCGTCAACTGCGACGCCAGCGGCTTGATCAAATGGGTGATGTCAATGTGATTGAGCGATCGATGCGACTCGCGCAACTGCGACGTGACATCACCTTGCTCTGGGCCGATGCTGCGCTCGCGGACAAAACCGTTCGTTTGATAAACCAAGATCGCGCCTTGTTTGAGCAGTTGGAAGCTGTTATTCGGTCTGGTTATAGCTCAGCAGGTAAGGGCATCAGCCAGCAAGATCTGATTCGCGCCGAATTAGAAATTACACGACTCGACGAACGCGTTCTGCAGCTCAAAGAGCGCCGTCAGCGAAAGATAGAACAGCTAACACAATGGGTGCCTCGATCACTGGTTTACGCGATCGCAGAGTTCGAGCTTCCCAATGGATCACCAGCTAGCAACAGAGCTGTGTCCTTGCATCCCGAAACTCAGGTTCATGACCAGCGAATAAAAATTGCCAGAACCGGTTATCAGCTAGCAAAAGAAACCCTGCGACCTGGCTTTACTTTAAATACCAGCTACGGTTATCGAGATGAGGACCGCAACGGTCGAGACTTGCCTGACTTCGTGTCAGTTGGCGTGTCGATGGACTTACCTTTCTTTCGGGCTAAGAGGCAGGACAAACAGGTGACTGCAGCAGCTGAACGCGTCGCTGCAGAAGAAGCGGCCAGGCTGCTCACGGTTCGAAGATTGCAGGCTATGCAAAGTGATGCCCGCGCGCGACTCATTCAACTGGATCAACAAACGGCGCTGTACAAGGACACCCTGCTGCGACAAATGACCGCCCTTGCTGACGCGGCACTATCAGCCTATGGGTCTGATCAGAAAGATTTTGCCGAGGTGATGCGCGCCCACATTGCGCAGCTTAACGCTCAGATTGAAGCGCAACGTCTTGAGACCGAACGGCAAAAAACCATCGCCGAGATGCAATATCTTGGCACTGCTGTAATTGGCACCACTATTGATCGTGCAACAGACACAGAAGCAACATCATGAATAATCGAATGGTCTTTGTGGGTGTCGCGTTAGTGCTTGGCATTGTCCTGGGTGTGGGCGGATCGATGCTGACCTGGCCTTCTGGCCACGATATGGCATCGGACCAGCCAAAAGAGTCGAGCGATTCAAACAAGCCGCTGTACTGGGTGGCACCCATGGATGCCAACTACCGCCGTGACGGGCCCGGCAAGTCGCCGATGGGGATGGACCTGGTTGCTGTCTACGCAGAGGACAATATGCAGGAGTTTGGAGCCGGCACGGTCAAAGTTTCAGCCCATGTTCAAAACAATATGGGAGTGCGTCTCGGGCGAGTCATAACCGGGCAATTTAGTCACTCACTATCCACTCTGGCGCGCATCGACGTGGCAGAGGACCAGATGACTGTTATCTCGCCGCGGATAGAAGGCTGGTTAGAAAAACTGCACGCCAATACTACAGATCAAAATGTGACCAAGGGCCAAGCGTTGTTTGAAATTTACTCACCGGTGCTGGTCACGGCGCAGGAGGAGTTATTAACTGCTCTAAAAGCAAAAAGTCCAATGCTGATTGAGTCTGCGCGGAAACGACTGCAATCTCTACGTGTATCCGGCGCACTGGTGCAGAGGTTAGAGAAGACCTTAAAAGTTGAACAAACTGTGCTGTTTTCTGCCACCCAAAGCGGCGTGGTCACGCACATCGCAATGCGAGAAGGCAGCTATGTCACGCCGGGCATGCCGGTAATGAGTATCGCTAAACTCGACCCGGTTTGGCTGATGGCAGAAGTATTTGAAGGCGCTGTTAAGGGTCTAGAGCTTGGCAATGAGGTCACGGTTCGCCTCGGCGGTGGCAGCACAATGAATGCGAAGGTCGACTTTATCCATCCAGTATTAGAAGCAAAGACCCGAACGCTGCGAGTGCGTGTTGTGCTGCCTAATCCCAACGGGCTGCTAAAACCAAATATGTTTGCAGAAACCGATATCCGGCTTGTTGACCAGGCTCCTGTATTGCTGGTGCCAACTGGCGCATTGATTCGCCTTGGCGATCAAGACCGCGTTGTACTGGCAATAGATGAGACCAACTTTAAATCAGTGGCGATTGAAGTTGGCCGAGTAGGCGATCACTTTGCAGAAGTGAAGCGCGGCCTACGTGATGGAGACCGTGTCGTGACGTCTGCACAGTTTTTACTTGATTCAGAATCTAGCAAAACCTCGGACTTCAAACGTATGGACCTGATGCCCGATGCGATTTTTGGTGGCATGTCGAACAGCACAGACGAACTTATTTGGGTGCAGGTGCGGGTGCAAAGCATCGATGTGGTCAACGGCACGCTTACCCTAGCCCACGAGGCAATCCCGAAATGGAATCGGCAGAGTATGACTATGACTATGAATGCCAGTAGTAGCGTCGATATAAGTGCCGTTAAGCAAGGCGATGAATACGACATTCGGTTTAGTGAAAGCTCGGACGCCGCCACCGGGTTTGTTGTTGAGCAGATAGTCAGACGGCAGGCGCGCCAGGGCGAATCGCTATGATCGAGCGGGTGATTAACTGGTCGGTAGAAAACCGAGTCTTTGTTCTACTGGCAACCCTGATCTGGATTGCGATTGCCGCCACTGTTGTGCGTGGTACTGCGGTGGATGCGATACCCGATCTTTCAGACGTACAGGTTATTGTCAAAACCAGCTATCCAGGCCAGGCGCCCCAGGTGGTACAAGATCAAGTGACGTACCCGCTAACGACAGCGTTGATGTCAGTACCGAGCGCAAAAACCGTGCGGGGCTTTTCCTTCTTTGGGGATTCGTACATCTATGTCATTTTCGAAGACGATACCGATCTCTACTGGGCCAGAAGCAGGGTGCTGGAGTATTTAAGCCAGGTGGCACCGAGTTTACCAGCAGGCGCGCGTCCTCAACTGGGGCCAGATGCCACTGGCGTGGGTTGGGTGTATATCTACGCGCTGATTGACAAAACCGGCCAACATGACATTGCTGCACTGCGCAGTTTGCAGGACTGGTTTTTAAAGTTTGAATTGCAAACCGTCCCGGGTGTTGCAGAAGTTGCCACCGCTGGCGGCATGGTTCGACAGTACCAGGTGGAGGTCGATCCAGTGAAGCTTCGCGCCTATGGCGTGCCCCTCGCTCATCTGCGCAATGCCATCGAACGCGGCAATCAGGAAACCGGTGCGTCAGTGATTGAAATGGCTGAAGCGGAATACATGATTCGCGCCACCGGCTATATTTCCGAGGCCGAAGACATTCGTAAAATTCCGCTGGGATTAAAAAGTGAAAACGGTGTGCCTCTGCTGGTTGAACATGTGGCGACAGTGCGCCTTGGCCCCCAAATGCGCCGGGGTGTCGTCGATCTAAATGGCGAAGGTGAGACGGTCGGTGGCATCGTGGTGATGCGTTTTGGGGGTAATGCTCAACAAACCATTGATGCCGTAAAAGAGAAGCTCGATAGCTTGCGTGCGGGATTACCCGAAGGCGTCGAAATTGTACCCGTATACGACCGCAGTCACTTGATCACTCGCGCCATTGAAAACCTGGTCGAAAAGCTAGTCGAAGAGATTGTCGTCGTAAGTTTAATTTGCGTGCTGTTCTTGATGCATTTTCGCTCGACTCTGGTGATTGTTATCTTCTTGCCCATTGGTGTGGCTTCGGCGATTGTACTGATGAATCTGCAGGGAATGAACGCCAATATCATGTCGTTAGGCGGTATTGCGATCGCCATTGGCACCATGGTCGACGGCGCCATTGTGATGATTGAGAACCTGCACAAACGCCTTGAGCGCGGCGTAGATGATCCGGTTCCTGATGACGACACACGCTGGCGACTTGTTGCCGAGTCGGCCAAACAGGTTGGTCCGGCGCTGTTTTTTAGTTTGCTGATTATTACTGTCAGCTTTGCCCCGGTGTTTGCTCTGCAAGCCCAGGAAGGCCGCATGTTTTCTCCACTGGCCTATACCAAGTCCTATGCCATGGCCTCGGCGGCAATACTGACCATCACGCTAGTACCCGTCTTGATGGGTTATTTTATTCGAGGTCGCATTCGACCAGAAGCCGATAACCCCATTAATCGCGGTTTAGCAGCAGCCTATCGTCCGCTGCTAAACACCGTGCTGGCCTGGCCCAAAACCGTGATCCTCATTGCCGCGCTGGTGACCATGGGCGGCGTTTGGCCGCTGTCGCAAATTGGATCAGAGTTTATTCCGGATCTAGATGAAGGTGACCTTATGTATATGCCGACAACCTACCCCGGGATTTCTATTGGCAAAGCACGTGAGATCTTGCAACAAACCGACCGGCTGATTGCCACGGTGCCTGAAGTGGAAACAGTGTTTGGCAAGGTTGGCCGCGCCGAAACCGCGACAGATCCCGCGCCCCTCACCATGATTGAAACTTTTATACAGCTTAAACCAAAAGATGAATGGCGCGAGGGTGTCACAACAGAGTCTTTACGACACGAACTTAACAACCTAGTGAAAATGCCCGGCCTGACCAATGCTTGGGTAATGCCGATCAAAACCAGGATAGACATGCTCGCCACCGGCATCAAAACCCCAGTGGGGATTAAGGTCTCTGGGCCAGACCTCGATGTCATTCAAGCCATTGGCAAACAACTAGAAATGGTTGTGCAACAAGTGCCAGGTACAACCTCAGTGTATTCCGAGCGAGTCTCTGGCGGCCGATATATTACCGTGGATATCGATCGCGTTGCGGCTGCGCGTTATGGCCTTAATATCGCCGATGTCCAAGCTGTGATTGGCTCGGCAGTTGGCGGCGTTAATGTGACACAAAGTGTTGAAGGATTAGAGCGTTATCCCGTCAACATTCGTTACCCGCAGCACTATCGAGATTCTGTAGAGTCGTTGGGGCAACTACCCATCGTCACCCAAGAAGGCGCTCAGATTGCACTGGGAAACATCGCCAACATCAGTATCGACAGCGGCCCACCCGGTATTAAAAGCGAAAACGCCCGCATCACCGGATGGACCTATGTGGACATTGAGAATGTCGATGTTGGCACCTATGTCGCGGATGCTCAGGCCATTGTCAGTAAGAATGTGACCCTGCCCGCTGGCTACTCGCTCACCTGGTCGGGACAGTATGAATATATGGTCCGCGCCCAACAACGGTTGTCTCTACTTGCACCGCTGACGTTTGTAATTATCTGCGTTTTACTCTACGCCAGTTTCCGCCGACTACGGGAAGTTCTGATTATTCTAGTGACGCTGCCGTTAGCCGCTGTTGGTGGCCTATGGCTGCTATACCTGTTTAATTACAACCTATCAGTTGCTGTGGCAGTTGGGTTTATTGCGCTCGCCGGTGTGGCGGTTGAAATTGGCGTTATTCTGCTGATCTATTTAAACCAGGCCTATCAAGATGCGGTTGGGAATAAAGACACAGCGCTGACAGATAACGAGTTGATCGAATCGATCAAACAAGGCGCAGGTCGCCGCATTCGCCCGGTGGTGATGACCGTGCTCGCGACCATTGTCGCTCTACTCCCGCTTTTAACCGCAACAGGTACTGGTGCAGAGGTGATGACCAGAATGGCAGCGCCCATGGTGGGCGGTATGGTGACGGCATTTGTGCTAACGATGCTGGTGTTGCCAGCGGTGTTTTTGGTCTCGAAGAGGCTGAACGTTAATCATTAATTTGCCAAGTAGCGTATTAGACACTACTTCGAAATGCACTTGCCACTCGATCTATCCTTGAGCAAGAGACATTACACTTTTAGGTCGGTAAAAAATGCAGCCGATACAAAATCTTTGTCTTTTGAGTCATTGAGATAGAGATCGGCGAGTGCCGCTCGGCTAATAGAAATTGTTCAAAATCTCGAGCCGGTGGTTTGATTAGGCGTTCTAGATGCTTAACCGATCAAGCTTGGTCGCTCTCTGCCGGTTACTCTCACCCCAAATCTAATTCCATATATACGTCAGCGCGAGAATAGTCACTGGCATGGGGAAAGGGTTTTTGCGTAAAGCCGAGTCGTTTATACAAACCAATGGCGGGGGCTAATACTGAGTTAGTTTCGAGAAACAATTTTTCGAAGCCCATTTCTCTTGCCTGCTCGATAATCGCGAGACCGAGCAACTTACCGGCACCACCGGCTCGTTGATGTTTGTCTACCCCCATCTTGGCTAGCTCCGCGATCGATTCACTGTGACGAATCAATGCACAGGTGCCGACAATAATGCCGTCGGAATTTCGAACAAATAGGATTTTTCCTCCTGGCTGAATTATGTAGCCCTCGGGGTCATCCAATGCGCGTTTGTCGGCGTCTTCCATCTCGAAGTACTCATCGATCCAGCGCTGGTTGATATCACTGAAATACGGAGCGAGCTCTGGTGCATAGGGCACGATTTTGTAATCGAGAGGATTAGCGTTATAGCGTTTGTTAAATCGCTCGAGAAAGGATTGGTTTGCGAGGGCTCGCTCCAAGGTTTCAATATGGGCGAGAAAATCGACACCTGTCTCATCTATCAGTTCTGACAAGGCATCATCGATTACCTGCCAGGTCTGAGAGAGACTTTGCCGATTCGCCTTGGCCGAAGCTGATAGGGCCAGCACGCGACGCCGTTTGTCTTTGGGGTCCTTGTACGCCGCAACATAACCCCGACTGATCATCTCTTTGGCAACCTGATTGACTGATGGGTGGGTAATCCCAATGCCCCTCGCGATGTCCGTGACGGAACTTGGACCCCGATCCAAAAGGTAGTAGAAAACCGGAAACCATTTTGGCTCAAAATTCAGCTCACATTGCCGGTAAACCTTGATGCCGTCTTGCATTAGCCTGTCTGAGAGTCGCTTCAAACGACTTCCCAGAGCGAGGGGTCCTAACTGGCGGAGCAAATCCATAACAATTACCAATATGTAGTTAACTACGTTATACACTATATTCTTTTTCGTCAAGATTCCTTTCGGCAGGCCTTTGTCCTACTATAGCGGCGTTAATCTAGGCTCGGGGAGCCAGCTTTGAGCGCTGTTGCCAGAACGTACCGCCCGCACAAAATAATGTTCACTGCATACAAATGGATTGTTGTTGGCCCATTTTTAGCCTTCTCCACCATCATTTTTGCCACGATCATCATTCTGATTTCGAGCCTTGGGGCGCCCAACTTCGCCTCCAGGGTATTCGCTAAAGCCTGGGCGAAGACAAATAGCGCCGTATCTATGATGACCGTCGCACACAAAGGTATGGAAAACCTGGACCCGAAGCGCTCCTACGTCATCGTCTCTAACCACCAAAGCCTTTATGACATTTATGTTCTATATGGATTTCTGGGCATCGATATTAAATGGGTCATGAAGAAAGAACTGCGGGCGGTGCCTTTTCTGGGGGCGGCCTGTGAGGCGATGGGCCATATCATTATCGATCGAAGCAACACCGATTCAGCGTTGAATTCGATTAACAGCGCCAGATCACGGATCGTCGATGGGGTAAGTGTCGTGTTCTTTCCAGAAGGTACCCGATCACGCAATGGCGATCTCAAGGAGTTTAAAAAGGGCGCTTTTAGCTTTGCCCTGCAGATGGGCCTACCTATCCTGCCTGTGGCTATTCACGGCACCAAGAATATTTTGCCTTCCGATGGCATCGATTTGATGCCAGGTCAGGCAACCATTGAGATTCTTCCAGCTATCGAAACCGAAGGCAGAGGCAGCGATGCATTAGCCGAGCTCAGGCAGGAAGTTCGCGAGCAGATTGGCCAGGCTCTGGCAAACCTCGGCTAGGCCCTAGCTTTCAGTTAGATCTTACTTTTTTTTGCGCTTTTTTCGCTTTTTCTTCGGCTTTGCGCCACCGTCGCTGCGAGATGCGGCAAAGGCTTCTTTGATCGCTTTAGCCTTTGCATCTCGACGTTTTCTAGCGTGGGGCCGCTTTGCATCTTCGAAATTGACCACCTCTACCATAAAACCCGCTCTCCGTCGGCATTTACTTTTTTGAACGGCACTTATACCATGCCTTTGTCGCGACCTAACAGAACAAGAATTTTGGCTTGTGATAAACTCAAAATCACCGATGGTAAAATGACCCCACCGTGCTTAGATACTCTGAAGATCGTCTGCCTGTATTCCTTATTCTCGCTCTCACGGCCTTGGACTTTGTCCTCTACTTCACCGTAGATAGCCTTGTTGTGCTGAGTTGCTACTTCCTACTGACGATTATTCCTAAAGGCTGCATTTGCGCCTGGAATCATCATCACCAACATACCAAGACCTTCAAGTTTACGCCGCTGAATCGACTGCTAGAACTCAGCTATACCTTTCACACCGGTATCACCACCAATCTTTGGATGCTCCATCATGTCCTTGGCCACCACCACAATTACCTTGATCAGGCCAAAGACGAAAGCCGTTGGATGCGAAAAGACGGCAAAGTCATGGGCATGCTCGAATACACGCTTAGCGTCGCCACCACTGCTTACTATCGCGGTTACCTGGTAGGCAAGAGATATCCTAAGCATTATCGAACCCACCTGATTTATACGCTGTTAGCTTTTTCAATCGTTGCACTACTCACTTTGCTGAATCCCATGCAGGGCTTTATGCTCTTTATATTGCCAATGATCTCAGGTCTCTTGATCACGGCTTGGGCGACCTATGATCATCACTCCGGTCTGGACGAGAAGGAAGATCACTTCAAAGCTTCAAACAACAATGTGAATGGCGTTTTCAATGTGCTGACCGGCAACCTCGGTTACCACACTGCGCATCACTACAAGCAGGGTGTTCACTGGTCCAAACTGCCGGCCCTACATGAAAAGATAAAACACAATATTCCCGATGAATGTTACAACAGTTCTATGTGGGATATTTTTGATCGGCGTTGGCTCGTCAGATTGTTCGGCCTAAGTAGCTAAGCCATGAGCGACTTGCGCACAGACGCGAACACCTGTTTCGTTTGTGGGCCCGGCAACCCCGATGGTTTGCAATTGGTGTTTCGCCTCGAAGACGACTTTTGCCTGTCTGAATTCACTCCAGGAAAAAATCACTGCGGTTATGACGGCGTTACGCATGGCGGCCTTATCTTTAGCGCGCTTGACGATGTGATGGCAAACTGGATTTTCTTAAAGGGTATACGCGCTTATACCGCCAAATGCGAGATTCGCTACAAGGCGCCACTACCAACTGGCACAGCAGTTAAGCTGATAGGTGAGTGCCTCAAGCAGAAAGCCAGATTAGTTCAAATGAAAGGCACCATGGTCAGAGCCGACGACGGCACAACCGTCGCCGAGACCGAAGCCAGTTTCATGATAGACAGATGATCGACCGCTAAAGGGGCGCCACACTACCGGCAATGTGGTCAGCAAGTAGTCCTACCGACACTGCATACTTGTTGGCGCAGTTGTAAGCCAAAATACCACGGAAGTTCGGCCCAACCAGGTAAGCATTGGTTTCGCCTGAATCAGGAATCACCATAGCGAACTTGCCATCAAGACCTTCCGGAATAAGCACACCCTTCTTGCGCCAATCTGCAACGGTTAACTCTTTCGTGTGATGTCGATAGGCACGACAGCCAGATTTCACCTCAGCGGGGCGTAGAGCTTCAAAGTCGATTGATGAAGACAATGTGACCGCTGTCCCCCAGCTACTATTTTGGCGCCAACGATTCTTTTTCAGATAGTTGGCAATTGAGGCCCAGACATCACCGGTATCAGACCAGATATTCTTGCGGCCATCCTTATCGTAGTCCTGGGCATAGTTCAGAAAACTCGAGGGTAAGAACTGATTCTGTCCCATGGCGCCAGCCCAACCGCCAACGAACTTATCTGGATCAATATGACCTTCATCCAAAATTTTAAGTGCAGTCATCAACTCTTTGGTGAAAAAGGTTGATCGCCTTTCGTCGTGACCCAGAGTTGCGAGGGATCGAATGATGCTGTATTTGCCCTGATACTGACCAAAGTTAGATTCAAGACCCCAGAATGCAACCAGATAAGGCGCATCAACTTGATAGTCTCTAGCGATAGCCTCGATTACTTCACGGTGCTCCGCGTAATACTTCTTCCCAGTATCAATTCGATATTGTGTGACCCTGGCCCCTAGATAGTCTTCAAAGGTCTGGGTAAATTCCGGCTGGCGACGGTCAAGCTTTACGACCCTTGGGTCTAGTTCAACGTCATTCAGCATGGCGATAGTTGATTCACTGATACCGTCTGCCCGGGCTTGCGCCTGGATATTTACCAGCCATTCTTTAAAAGGAGGGTTGTCAGCACTCACCACCGTACATAGCAACGACAAACCCAGGATCCAACCAAAACGCAGCATACTGTTCACTTTTCATTCAATGAGCGACGAACTATCCCGAATACATTGAATCGACGCAACCAGCAATGCCGTGGTTCAGTGAAATTTTTGCTAAACTGCGGCTCTTTGAATTATGGAGTCACCCTTGGCAATAGCAGAACACCCCAATGCCAGCGCCCTTAGGCGATTCGCTGCAATGATCTATGACATGTTTCTGATTGTAGCGATCTGGATGCTGACCACGACCGTGGTTGTGTCGCTCTTAAATCAGGGAGAAGCGATCGGCGGATGGCCCTTTCAGCTAATGTTGCTGCTTGAAGTGTTTATCTTCTTCGCCTACTTCTGGCGTATCAAAGGCCAAACTCTAGGCATGCAGGTCTGGAAAATCAGGACCGAAAATGAAGCAAGCGAAACTCTCGGGATAGGCCAATCGGCAATCCGCTTTCTGCTCGCCGGTGTCACCTTACTGCCAGCGGGACTGGGGTTTTTCTGGATGTTGATCGATAGGGACCGGCTTACGGCCTATGACCGCTTTTCTAAATCCAGAGTTGTCTATCTTGGCTCGAAACCTTTTGCTAAGGAGCTACTTTCGAAAAAGCTATCGCCTGAGAGCGACGGTTAGCCGGCCCGGCGCAGCAGGAAGTAACCCGCAATTAGGCAAATCACTATGGGCGACAGAATTGCGATGATTGGGCTAAAACCAAATACGATACTAGCGGGCGCCAGTAGATCCTGAACAAACTTAAAGACGATGCCGATCACAAGGCCAGTCACCACTCGCATACCCATGGTGGCTTCCCGCAGCGGCCCAAAGATAAATGATATCGCCACAAATACGAGTGCCAAGGTGCCAAGCGGTTGCAAAACTTTTCGCCAGTAACCCAACTCAAATTTGCTACTGTTAAGCCCTTGTGCCTGCATGTAGCTAATTTTGTTATTGAGATCGCCGATTGACATTTTATCGGGCTGCACCAGTTGTTCGGCGCCCAGCAGTTCTGGCTCTAAGCCTGAATCCCAGCGCAGACTGTGCAAGGTGGTTTCGCTAGTAGCGCGCGCGCCATCAAGATCGGTGAGCTTTACGTCTTCCATTAGCCAGTATTTGTTACTGTCACTGACTGAGTGAAACACAGCCCGGGTCGCAAAAAGCGTTCGTGTCAGCATCATGTCGTCGTTGTAATAATAATGGCTGACGCCCTCTATGACGCTGCCATGAATTTGTTCGAAGCGCATAAACACATTGCCTTCTCGGTACCAAACACCGCGCTGTGGCTGGTACGCGTCTTCATCGGACATGGCTCGCTCGCGATTGGCACGGGCAGAGCGTTCCACATCCGGCAGGATATATTCACCGACATAAAGCCCAAGCACAACTAACAGCAGGGCTGGTTTCATCGCACTGGTTGCGATGGACCAGGTTGAGACACCAGAGGCTCGCATGACCAAGAGTTCACTGTTATTAGCCAGGGAACCCAAACCGGCGAGACAACCGATCAGCGCCGCATAGGGAATGGTCTCATAAAACATCCGTGGCACACTCTGCAGGACATAAAGCGCCACCTTCGCCGCAGTATAGTTGTGCCGCATGTCCTCGATCTGCTCGAGAAACGTGAAGATGCCGAGGATACCCACCAGGCCAAGGGCCGCCACCACGATCGTGATACCGACTGTCGCGCCAAGATAATAATCAAGCCGCGTCACTAGCCCTCCTAGCACTGAGCAAGGATTTGAGATTGCCGAACTTATAGATCCCGACGATTAACGCAAGATAAACCAGATGTATCCACCAAAGCCCCATCACCATTGGGATACGCCCCGCTTCTAAGGCCGAGCGGGCAGTTGATAGGAACACCACATATAAAAAGCAGAGCACCATGCCGGGCAACAATCGAGTAAAACGCCCTTGTCTGGCGTTGACTCTACTTAAGGGAATCGCCAGCAGCGCAATGATCGGCACCATGATCACAACGGATACTCTCCATTGGAGTTCCGACAGGTTTCTCGGGGTTTGATCCGCGATTAAGTCGACCGTTGAGATTGCCGACCGTCGTCTGGGAGCCGCATTAGCAGATTCTTTTTCGATAATCTGACCATATTCTTCATATTGAATAACCTGGTAGTCCGAACGACCGGGGTTGCCGCTGTAACGAGTACCATCTCGCAGCACCAGAAAACGATTTCCCGCTGCATCGACCTGAGTATTGCCTTTTTCTGCATTGATAACGGTCAACTCTCCGGCGTCATCACCATCAGCCTGTTCGGCAATAAAGACCGCCTGCATATAACCTTCATCATCCAAAGACTCGGTATAGGTCACGCGTTTGCCGGAACGCAAACTTTGAAACCGGCCTGGTGCAAGGGTGTCGAACTCTGTCAGATTTCGTTGATCGGCAAACAACACTTCAAACTTGGCTTCACCGGCGGGTTTGAGCCAGAGAGAAATCACCGCAGTACTGACCATAATGACGCTGGAAAAAGTCAGTGTGATGCCGATGAGCTTAAGAGGGCTCATGCCCGTGGATTCAAGCACCACCATTTCGCTGTCCACATACAGGCGACCATAGGTCAGCATAATCGAGAGAAAAAAGCTGATCGGTAGTATCAATTCCAAAAAGCCAGGCAGTCGATACAACATGATTAAGAACAAAACGTCCTTGGTGATACCGCCCGAAGCAGCTTCATTAAGATAACCACTAAAGCGCCAGCCCATGGAAATCACCAACACGATGCCCGCCACGGCAAGCATGGTAGTAAAAACTTCCCGGGCGAAATAGCGGTAAAGGATCAAAACAATTCAACAATCAAGCTTGAAAACGTTAGTATTATCCCTTTCACGCCGCCGAATGTCTTTAGGAGACTTTCTCTAAATCCTATCTTGGTGCCTAGTAGCAATAATTTATTATTAAATATCAAGGTTTTACCAAACTTTTAACAAACCGTTAAACTCCATACATTGTCGCCTGTGCAACCTTAGTGCAACCTAGCAAACTCTTAAACAAACAATGGAGTTTTTCAATGGACGTTACACTAACATCTCGCAAGGCAAGCCAGGCAAGACGATCTTTAGGTATATCTCAGGCTCAAGTTTGCCGAGATCTCACAATGAATCGATCTTACCTATCTCAGTTTGAGAATGGTAAATATCTACTTCCAGAACAAGAGCAGGTGTCACTGCGAGACTACTATGAGGAAAGGGGATTTGAATTTACCGAATCAGCGGCAAAGTCAGAGCCCTCACAAGCCGTTTCGAGCTACCAGGATGATCCTGTAGTACGAGACGGCATTCAAATCCCAGATAGCCTTGATGAAGCGACGGCTGAAGACCTATTGGCGCAGTACGAGATTGTAAATCGTCGCATTGACCAACTTGCAGGAATTGATTTAAAAAAACCGGAACCCGCAGGAACTATCAATAAATTTTTTGACGACGGGAAGCGATTTGATTTGGATGAAGTTGCTCTTCGAGTTCAAGATTTACTCGCACTCATGGCGGAAGGTTATTCGTTGATTAGGCTGATTCATGGTGACGCAAACTATGACCTGGAAACCTCCGACGAACCTAGAACTACTCTAGATTTCCTGATGAATAAGTTACATCAAAGTACAGACGAGGCCGAAGCAGCCTAAACCTCGTCATTGGCAGAGACCATCATTCCTTTTGCCATTCTAATTTCGCGGAGTTCATTCTTGAGCTTCGCGATTTCTTTTCTTCCAGACTCAACCACCCTTTCTAGATGGCTCGCCCGCTGGTGCTGCAGATAAACATTTATAATTTGATCTGGATATAGGCTTCGGCCAGTAGGTGTATGGATCTGTCCGTCTCTGGCGCACCAGCCCTCGAACTCAGAATCAGGAATAATACCTAAAGCCTTAATCTCAATTAGCTCTCTCTGGTATTGAGGAATGCCCGATGGGTCTTTTATCCAGCGATGGGCCGTCTTTATTGCGACGCCTACCAGGGCAGCGATTTCCCGCGCGGTTAGTCTTGAACCAAACCTCCCATATTTGGTTAGTCGAAATATATCTAGCCTCTTAACTTGCCAAGTTTGTTTAGGCATTCAAAAGCTCCTCAATAGTTAACAGTGCCACGCGTACCCTTAGTACCAAAGACATGTATATCAATTAGTTACGCGGTCCTTAGAGAGTGACTGAGCCAGTACCTCAAGTTCCAGCTGTGGCACGCTGCGGCACACTGGTTTCGCGCTTTGGGTCCATTACAAACATCGCCAAACCCCCACCACAACTGGATCTGGCACGTTTGGCACTCTTGGCGCACTCGCTAAATGTCATCGGTTAACAAAGCTTGCTTCACTGTAAACAAGGGCATTCGTTCATCAAACCCAGCGATAGTTTGACGCTTCGTATTCCGGCTTTTGTCATGATGGAGGTAACCCGCGCCCTTTAAAATATTGATTACATTTTGTTTATCGAAACCTGCAATTGCTTCCGCGAAACCTTTTTCAGTGAACATAAACTGTGTGTTCTGATTCATAACTCCGCTATCAGAATACCGATAGCCCACAAGGTCGCGAGGGCTGTGATCAGCCTGTTTAGAGTCTCTGAATCTTGCTCCTTCAGACTGAATGAAATCCCGAACCTGACGCAACACCCTGGTTGATTCAGTAAGGTTGGCACTATCCCCAAGCCATAGTTTGATAATGAGCGTGACTGCATTTTGGACATCAAGTAAATCACCAGGCAGAACCTTTAGCTCAGTCGCCATGACGCCGGCCACATGAACAAGCAAAAGCCGCTTAATTGCTCTCTCTTGAGCACTATCAAGATTTTTACCCGCTAGGTAACGCTTCGTCACATCATCCAGCTGACTTCTAACATAGGTTCTAATTTCGCTGAAGTTCGAGAACTTCAACAGTAGCCTTCGAATAAACTCCCTTGAAGCTGCACCATAGAACCTCTCAGATTGCCGCTTGAGGTTATCCACGTAGTCCCTACCTTTGCCTTCCGTGGTGATAGAATTACCAATAGGGATGTCCAGGAGTCGAATTGAATGACCAAGCTTCGCAGATTGACCACCCTCTTCAATTTTTTGCCTGGATGAGATTTCTCCTGACGAGAGAACCCATGTCCTCCAGGTCCTTGATGCCTTGAGATCGGCATTTTGATTTAAACGTTTTCTACCTTGCCCACCAAACAAATCGTAAATAGTCCGACCTATATCTCGTGCATCACAGGTACCTATCTCGTCAAGAACCAGGCAACTATCGTTGTGAGCTGCAGCAATGGCCTCTAGCGCATTTTGTGTGCTGTTCCATCGCGTTAAATATGAGTCAGAGCTATGTGCTGGGTCCGAACCTGGACCCCACACGCTACTCGCAACCTGAAGCGTTGTTGTTTTACCACGACTACTCGTCCCATAAAAATGAACACCTCCACAATCCTGATTTGCATAGCCAAGCAGAGGACCAACGAACGCAGAAGCAATG
>Ga0222633_1001073_pt1 | contig 17010 bp, 14 predicted proteins | sample AntAcemetageno48_FD_179816 | JGI IMG/M metagenome (GOLD analysis project Ga0222633, IMG submission 179816) | Saline water microbial communities from Ace Lake, Antarctica - #48 | ecosystem: Environmental > Aquatic > Non-marine Saline and Alkaline > Saline | place: Antarctica: Ace Lake | collected...
GACCCCGGATCGTGACATTCGAACCGCCGTTGATTGTTAAAACCGGGCCGATTGTCCCGCTGCCCTCGATGTCATAATTGCGAATATTGTCGTCCGCCTTCAAGACAGCGCCGGGAGCGAGGTAGAAATCGACATTGTCTTTCACGACCAAATCCGCACGCACCTGATAAATCCCAGGCGGGACATAAACGACGCCCGGCTTAGACTGCGATCCAAAGGAACTAGCGGCATCTATCGCGTCCTGAATCGCAGGTTGCGTGTAGGTCGCACCGCTGGGATCTGCTCCAAACTGGTCCACCACATGAAATATACCGTCTCCGGATGAGGGCGGCACGTCGGACTCAGGCGGATCTCCGAGAAGAACCAGCTTCTCGAGATCGTCGATCTGCACAACCAGATAACGAGGCGTGGTCTGTTCGCCGTCGGTCTGGATCATCGAAAATGTCAGATCCCTTCCCGATGCTTCCCCTTGGATCCCGAGGCTCGAAGGTCTGATCGAGTGCGACGACACCCGGTCCATGGCACGGACCGTCACAGCGACAGAGCCGGAATAGCTAAAGTGCGCGTAATGGTAATCCATATACTTCATCACCGGCACTTCGGTTCCGTCGATCATCAGAGTAAACTCTGAGCTCTTCACCGCATTGGGCGGTGTTGGATAGGTCGTCAAAGCTCCCTCGACCTTGGGGCAAAGCGTCAAAAGGAACAGGAGCGATAACACCACGATGGCTCCTAGTGTCAGAAGCGGGGCTTTCTCAGTGGATTGGAGACAGGTCATTTCGACGTGGGATCTTGAATGTGTGGTCGTATCTTGCCGGCACTGCAACATGTGTCTTTCAGACGAACAGTATATATTCGTATCACCCCGCTTTTTACACGATAAGTCTGGCGGGCGGTCCCGCGCTGACGGGTCCGGGATCGACGCCGGGCGGTGGCACGGACCTGTCGTCGGAGGACGATCCGAGTTCGGAGGAGACGAGTTCGGAGGATATTTCGTCGGAGGAATCGAGTTCGGAAGAGAGTTCGTCGTTCGAGGACGAATCTACGAGTTCGTCGTCGAGTTCTTCGAGTTCCTTCTCGTCGTCGAGCAGTTCTTCGTCGGGGGTGTAGGCGGGCGGGGGGCGCGGGCGCCGAACTTTCAACATCGAACTTTCAACATCGAACGTTCAGGGATGGAACCCTCAAGACATACGCGGGCAACCGTTCGATCCCGGCACCTGGACCGATGAGCTTGTCGTCGGAGGAGGTGAGTTCGTCGTCGGGGGTGTAGGTGGGGCCGGGCGGGCGTTTTCTCTATTGCTCGCGGAGGAGGATCCGGGTTATATAGCGAGGCAATCCAATCCTACTATGAAATACCCATTCGTCTTCCCGTCGGTCCCGCGCGCGCTGTGCGTCGCTGTCTTCTGTTGTCTGTCGACCGCTCCCTATGCTCGGGCGGAATTGACGATCTACGCGCAGGAAACGGGCGGTGATGTGGTTTTAACCTTCCTCGGCTCGATGAACATGACCGGGGCAGATCCCGACGGTGATTTCGGGCCGGAGACCAGATTTGAACCCATGATAGGAGTAATCGAAGCGTGGCAGACCGACTCCGATGTCGTCCGTCTGGATCTCGATGCTGCGGTCCCGTTTGGAACCGGCGGCGACCAAGACGACGTCGGCGTGGGAAGCGGGGACAACATCGCTCTTTTCGAGAGCGAGTTTTTTCTCGACGATACCTACGTGTCGGGCAGTCCTTTGAACGCGACGCTTACTTTCGCGGGCACGGATTTCGCGACGCTAGGCGTGGATGACATGGCCGGTCCCTACGTGTGGACGGTGACGGGCAACGGGGACACCATCACTATGGTTTTCACCGCGCCGCCCGAACCGGTTGCGGTTGTCGACAACTCGGCGGCGAGGGCGGCTCTATTGAAGAAAATCAAGAAGCTGCAAAAGAAGAGCAAGAAGTTCAAGAAGAAGGGCAAGAAGGCCAAGGCGAAGAAGCTGGGTAAGAAGGTGAAGAAGCTGCAGGCGCAGCTGGCGGCGCTGGGCTGAATCGGGGGCGCGGGTGCTGAGCTGGAGGCGGCTTTTATGGTTGCCCCGGAAGCGCGATTTCTATATACGGATGGGTAACCAACCTTTCTCCACGAATCCCACCATGAAAAACCTATTTGTCTTCCCTTCGGTCCCGCGCGCGCTGTGTGTCGCTGTTTTCTTTTGCCTGTCGGCCGCTCCCCATGCGCGGGCGGAATTGACGATCACGGGGCAGGAAAGGTTCGGCGATGTGGTCTTCACCTTCTCGGGCACGATGGACACGACCGGTGCGGTCGGCGCCGGCCCTTTCTTCGTTGAGACCAAATTCGAACCGTCGGAGGGAGATATCGAAGCGTGGCAGACCGACTCCGATACCGCCCGTCTGGCTCTCGATGCTGCGGTCCCGTTCGGAACGGGTCCCGCCCTAACCGATGTCGGCGTGGGCAGCGGGGACAACATCGCTCTTTTGGGGGACGATTTGTATCTCGAAGATACTTACGTGTCGGGCAGTCCGTTGAACGCGACGCTGACTCTCGCGGGCACGGATTTCGCGACGCTGGGCGTGGACGCCGCGGGCGGTCCGTATATGTGGACGGTGACGGGCAACGGGGACACGGTCGTCATGAGTTTCCTGCCGACGCTGGATAACTCGGCGGCGAGGGCGGCTCTGTTGAAAAAGATCAAGAAGCTGCAGAAAAAGAGCAAGAAGTTCAAGAAGAAGGGCAAGAAAGCCAAGGCGAAGAAGCTGGGCAAGAAGGTGAAGAAACTGAAGGCGCAGCTGGCGGCGCTGGTCTGACGGGAAGTTGGAAGTTGGAAGTTGGAAGTTGGAAGTTGGAAGTTGGTCTCCGCGTTTTCTTACGCCGGTAACCGCTCGATCTCGGCACCCAGGCCGATGAGCTTGTCGTCGATGTGCTCGTAGCCGCGGTCGATGTGGTAGACGCGGGAGATTTCGGTGTTCCCTTTGGCTTTGAGACCTGCCAATACGAGGGCGGCGGAGGCGCGCAGGTCGCTGGCCATGACGGGGGCGGCGCTCATTCTTTCGACACCGGTGATGGTGGCGGTGCCGTCGTCGACTTCGATGTCGGCTCCCATGCGCTTCATCTCGGAGGCATGCATGAAGCGCTGGGGGAAGATGGTGTCGGTGACTTTGCTCTGGCCGGGGGTGATGGCGAAGAGGGCGCACATCTGGGCCTGCATGTCGGTGGGGAAACCGGGGTAGGGCTCGGCAATGATGCGGGCGCTGATAGGGTTTTCGGCGCGGGTGATGGTCATTGTGTCGTTTTCGGATGCAATGGTGCAGCCGCATTTCTCCAGGACATCGGTGACGGACGCGAGGTGTTCGGCATTGATCCGTCGCAGGGTGATGTCTTTCTCTGCAGCCATGGCTCCGGCGACGAGGAAGGTGCCGGCTTCGATCCGGTCGGGGATGACGGTGTGCTCGACGCCACCGAGTTCTGCGACGCCTTCGATCTCCAGGGTTGGCGTTCCTATCCCGGAGATTTTCGCACCCATGGCGTTGAGAAAATTGGCGAGGTCGATGACTTCGGGCTCGCAGGCGGCGCCTTCGATGATGGTGGTACCTTTGGCGAGGACGGCGGCCATCATGACGTTGTCGGTACCGAGAACGGTGGCGCCGTGTTTGCCGAGCATGTTGATGCGGTCGCCGGTTAGGCCGTAGCGGGCTTCGAGGTGAACATCGCCGCCGTCGACAGTGACCTGGGCACCGAGGCCTTCGAGGCCGCGCAGGTGCAAGTCGATGGGGCGGTCGCCGATGACGCAACCGCCGGGGAGTGAAACATTGGCGCGGTTCTGCCGGGCGAGAAGGGGACCCATCACGCAAACGGAGGCTCGCATTTTCCGCACGAGATCATAGGGGGCGCTATGGCTGTGCAGTTTCTCGCACTTCACGGTGACTGTGCCGCTGGCGCGTTCGACTTCGGCACCAAGGTTCTGCAGGATTTGCAGCATGTAGTTGGTGTCGGAAACATCGGGCACTCGACGAATGACACATTGTTCGCGAGTCAGGAGGGTCGCGGCAAGGATAGGCAGTGAAGCGTTCTTGGAACCGCTGATGTTGACGCTGCCGGAGAGTGTGGCGTCGCCGTGGACGATGAATTTTTCCATGGATTCTACTGAAATGATTGAAACTGCGGCATTCTGATGCGCGAGAGGGGAAATTAGCAGTTCTATCCGGATATTGAAGAGAAAAGAAAGCGTTCGATGCCGCTGAGGTCCGAGCGGATTTCTACGTCTGAAAAACCGGCTTTCCCGGCGATTAGTCTGAGCTGAGAAGCCTGCCCGATCCCAAATTCGAGAGCAATCGCGCCCGATGGTTTCAGGAAGTCGGGAGCTTTTTCGAGAAATCGCTCAATCACTTCTGTGCCAAGTTCTCCTCCGTAGAGTGCAAGGGAAGGGTCGCGCTGCACTTCCCGGCTGAGGTTGGTTTCTTCAGCATTCGGAATATAGGGCAGATTGGCAACGATTAGATCGAACTGTCCGTCGACTGCGGAAAATAGATCACTTTCGACAAAAGTGGCACTGGTACCGAGCAAATCAGAATTCTCCCGCGCCAGCGCAAGGGCATCTGGCGAAACATCGGCGAGGAGGAGAGACGGGCTCTTTTCTGTCAGTGCTGCAGCCAGCGACAGACCGATTACTCCTGAGCCGCAGCCCATGTCGAGAATGGAAACCCCGTCGGGCCAATTTTTCCCTGCGAGGATCGAGGTCAGCTCTTCAGTTTCGGGGCGGGGAATGAGAGCGCGCGCATCGGTCTTAAACTCGTTGTCGAAGAATTCCACTGTCCCGAGGAGGTGCTGGAGAGGTTCGCCTCGGCTTCTTCGTTTGGTCAGATCGCGCAGGCTCACGAGCTCCACCTCATCTAGCGGTCGGTCAAAGTCAAGATACAGCTGCATGCGGTCGACTTTGAGCACATGGGCGATGAGGTGCTCCATGTTAAGCCGGGCTTCGTCGACTTGGTATTTTTGCAGGTATTCGGTTCCCTTTTTCAGGGTGTCGAGAATGGTCGCCATGTGTCGGATTCGCTATTTCAGAACCCAAAACGGCTGGCCGGTAGCGGTTGTGCCTCGAAGATGGAGAAAGGTGGAGCGGTGATGTCTTTGCCTCCGTTGAAGAACGGGGTGCGGTGGAGCTGGTTTCCAAAGAAGTGAAGATTTCCGTCCGATCCGATGTTGATTCCGCTGGGCCAGACGATGCGTGGATCGCGGACGAGAAGGCGCAGATTCAAATAGTCTTCATCAGGGGTGACGTAGTCGATGGAGCCACGGGAAATATCGCCAAAGTAGATGCGGCCTTTCGAGTCGATCGTCATGCTGTCGCAGATCGGCTTGGGAGAAACTCCAGTGACCTGACTCTCGAGGACGTTGGGGGCGAGATCGGTTCGGCGCAGAAGCTCTGTCTTGATTTTAAAAAGGGTCGAACCGTTGCGCGGGCCGTAGTAGAGCCACTCTCCCTTCCGGTCGATCGCGAGTGGACTGACACCTGTGAGTGGGGTTGCGATGGCGCCGTCCGGGCGCCTGACTTCGAGGGGTTTCCCATCGAGCTCGAGATTCAGTGACGGATCCATCTGCACGGAGCGATGTCCTTCAAGCACGCGCCTGGTGAGGCCCGTCGTCGTATCGACAACGATGATCGCCGAACTGATGCCATCGGCGGGATCAGAGATATACATGAACGGCGCCTCTGGATCGATGACGAGGTTTTTCAAAAACGAACGTGGTGACAACGATTTCGCGTTGATTGGCAGAACCCGGTGGAACTCGTCGCGCTTCGTATCCCATGCCACCAGTTTTGGAGGAGAGTCCAGTCTTCTGCCATTGTCGAGCATCCAGACGATCCCCCGGGGATCGCATGCCAGACCGAGAACAGAGTCCAGCTCTACCGGCGCTCCAGCCCCCGGTGTATTCATCTCCTCATTGGGGAAGGGGACCCAGTCGCCTTTCCGGTCGAGTTTCATGACTCGATGTTGCGGCAGGAAAAATTGATGACAGGAAATGATATACTCGCCGGTAGGAAGGATACACATGCCTCCCGGACCGCTTGGTGCCTGTGACGTCTCCTGCAGATCGTTCCCGTCCCGCTTAAAGAAGTTCGGGATTGTCGGGAGCCAACGGTCGGCTGGCGGGGCGGGACTTTCCGAAACGAGACCAAACGATATCAGTAACACAAGCGATACCATCCCAACTCGAAGTGAGCGGGAAAGCGGAAGTTTTTTGTGTGAAGAGTGGGTCATGCCAAGTGTTCAGGCAGTGCTATTCTGAAGGTTTTTTGAAATCAGTCAACGCACTAAGACGGCCAGGAGTAGATGTCACAGAAGAAGTTCCGGGTAGCATTGATTCGCCAACTCCCTGCATCGCGCCGACACCGATCGGGTTGTGCCGCATTCGCCGATGTGATCGGTCAGTTCACGGCACGTACTCGAGTCGAGACGTGATATAGCGCGGCGGGTTCGCAGTACTTGCGCCGATCCGACAGAGAGCTCGTCGACGCCTAGACCAATCCACAGGGGAGTCATGATCAAATCGCTGGCGGCTTCTCCGCAAATACCGCACCAAATGTCATTGCGGTGGGCGGCTTCGACGGTTTCACGAATCATGGCCACGACCGCGGGATGACAGGGCTGATAAAGTGATGCAACCCTGTCATTGATTCGATCGACCGCAGTCGTGTATTGAATGAGGTCGTTGGTGCCGATGCTGAAAAAATCGACTTCCTTGGCGAGATGATCAGCGATCAGGACGGCGCTCGGAATTTCGATCATGGCGCCGGCTTCGATGTTTTCGTCGAAATCAATATGCGCTGTGCGGAGTTCTTCCTTGGCAATTTCGAGATGGTTCAATGCTCCCTGAATCTCTTCGAGTGTGGAGATGAAGGGGAACATGACGCGCGTCTTCCCGAAAGCACTCGCCCGCAGGATGGCGCGAAGCTGTGTCCGGAATTCGTGCACGCGGTCAAGGCTCAAGCGAATTCCCCGCCAGCCGAGGAAAGGGTTTGGCTCGGGATTATCGAATAGCTCGGGGCAGAGTTTATCACCACCGATGTCAAGTGTGCGGATGATGACGCCGTGGGGAGACGTCGCCTCGGCTACTTTTCGATAATTCTCGGCCTGATTATCTTCGCTTCGGAATTCTTTGTCCTGGAGGTAAAAGAATTCGGTCCGATAGAGGCCGACGCCTTCGGCATCCATTTCCGCCACTTTTTCCAACTCCTCAACGAACTCGATGTTGGCTGACAGTGTGATGCGCCGTCCGTCGGCGGTGACCGTTTCTCTGCCTTTCAGGTCGTCGAGTTCGCTGACGATCGCTTTCTCTTTTTCGGCGAGAGCTTCGTACTCGGCGAGAGTCTCCGGACTCGGATTGATGATCACCACGCCGTGGTAACCGTCAATCAACACAACGTCGCCGACGTGGCAGGAATGCGGGATTTTGTGAAGCGCAACAACGGCCGGGATATTGAGGGAACTCGCCATGATGGCGGTGTGGGAAGTCGGGCTGCCTACCTCAGTGGCGAAGCCGCGGACCTTGGTGCGGTCCATCGTAGCCGTCTCCGAGGGAGTGAGATCGTGAGCGAGAATGATGGAGGTGTCCGGCTGCAGAGTGCGTGTATCGCTTTTGTGCTCCGTCCATCGCAAATTCTTGAGGACTCTCTTGGCAACGTCCTCAATATCGACGGCTCTCTCGCGAAGGTAAGGATCGGAGATCTTTCGCAGCGAGTCGATGTAACGCTTTACGACCGTGTAGTAGGCCCAGTCGATCGACTTCAGCTGCGTTTCCGCAATTCGGAGAACTTCGTTGAGCACAGTTTGGTCTTCGAGCAGCAGCAGGTGGGCGTCGAAGATGCCCGAGTAGCCGTCGTCATCGTCGTCGCTGATCTCTTTCTGAAGGTCCAGGATTTGATCCCGAGTAGCGACGAGAGCCAATGAAAACCGGCCTTTTTCCGCTTCAAGTTGATCCCGCTCGATCCTGGAGTCGTCGGGTTCCTCGAGCGCTTTGCCAAGAAATTCAACAGGCCCCCAGGCAATACCTGGCGCTACACCGATCCCTTCCAGTCGCTTTTCTTGCTTGGGGTTGGGGATTGTCATGAAGTCGGCGTTCTCTAAACGGTTTCGAGAACGAAATATTATGAAGAGCGGGATAAAAACCGGCGCATCTTCGCAGAAATCGACGGGAGATCAACGCTCCTCGTCAAATCCGCTGTCTACCAGTGCCTTCAACTGCGTGAGGGCTTCCTCTGCACCCTCTCCCTCAGTCGACACTTTGATCACCGTTCCCTGCGCCGCGGCCAGCATCATTAAGCCCATGATACTCTTACCGTTAATCTCTTCGTTGTCCTTTTCTACCCAGATTTCGCAAGCGAATCTATTCGCTAGCCTTACAAATTTTGCGGCGGGACGGGCGTGAAGTCCATCCTCATTGGAAATCGTCAACTCACAGACGGGCATTGATTACGAACAGGTTCTTCGTGGAAAGGAAGGTCGCTGGTTAGACCATCGACTTTCGTTGGTCGTGCATCTTTTTCAACAGTTTCTTGTTGAATTCAACGGCTGAGTCGTGGCCGAGAGCCTTTAGCTTTTGATCCAGTGCGGCTACCTCAACCAATTGAGCCATGTCCCGACCTGCGGCCACGGGTAACTGAATATGTGGGACTTTCATACCCAGTAGATCAACTGTATCACGGTCGAGCCCGATGCGCTCCATTTCGTTCATGTTCTCCTCTCGTTTCAATGTTACAACAAGATCGAGGCGCTTCTCAGTGCGGAAAGTTCCGATTCCAAAAAGGGCTGCTACATTGATAATGCCGAGGCCCCGGACTTCCATGTGGCTTCGTCCGAGTTCGGGGGCTGTCGCAATCAGTTCCCGGTCCTCAATATTGCGGACCCGCACCATGTCGTCGGCGACCAGGCTTGCTCCCCGTCTCAGCAGCGCGAGAACGGTCTCGCTTTTTCCAGTGCCGCTGTCGCCGCGGATCAGAATACCAATGCCCATGACATCGACCATGCAGCCATGCTGAGTTGTTGAGGAGGCGAACTCCCAATCAAGGCGCACGGTGGCAGCATTGATATAATTCATGGTCACCATTGAGGTCTGAAGCACCGAGATGCCGGCGTCGTTGGCAATCTGCAGGAGATTTCCCGGTAAATCCTGCCCACGGCTCACGACGATGCACGGGATGTGCTGGCGGCACAGGTCGGCGAAGCGTTTCTCCGCATTTTGCTTACTGAGATGGCGCAGATAGGATCGCTCGGCCAGTCCAATCACCTGGATGCGGTGAAGGGCGAAATACTTGTAGAAACCTGACAGTGCGAGACCGGGTCTGTTGATCGTGGGTTCGAGGACTTCGCGATCATAGCCGACATCGCTGCCGACCAGTTTCATCGACAGTTCTTTCGAGTGTCGCTTGAAGAAATCTCCTACCTTGAGAGCGGGAAGCACGGTAAGGGTGCTGTTTTTGCTGGGCATAGCTTTTGCTAACTATCCGTTATCGCCTGCGCCGAAGCGAACGAAAAAAGGCGGGACCGAAGTCCCGCCTTTTCACCAAGGGTTTTCCGCCGAAGCGGAAAGCTGTTAAAAATCCTAGAAGTAAGTGCGGACTGCGAACTGCCAGGAACCGGTTTTTACATCGTCGTTGGTGGCAACGATGTTGCCCGTCGAATAATCGTATCCTGCCATCAGCTTCATATTTTCGCCGCAGATGAAATACTGAAAACCCGCATAGAACGAGTTGTAGTTCTCCACGTTCTGGCGGTTACCGGGAGGAACGGAGAATCGAGCCGTGCGCTGCTCGCGACCTTCGGCCATGTAGGCATAGCGAAAGACTGCCTGAAGCTTGTCTGTGATGTCGTAACTGGGGAGGATGTAGAATCCCCAGGTATCGCTGCCATCCGGGATCGAGCCGCTACCGACGCGACCTGATGCGTAAATGAGGTCAGTGAACAATCCGAAACGACCGTCATCGACCTCCACCCCGGCGGCGAAGGTGTTCTCGTAGGCCGGTCCGAAGCTCTCAGGTGCATCCGTGCCGCCGTCTCCGCCCCGTGTGCCATTGTCATTATCAAAGAAAACGTAGTCAAAGTGACCCGTAATGGTTTCGGTGATCGGGAAATAGACGTTGTAGCTGAAACCGGCGGCGGAACCCGTGTCGAGCCAGCTCGGCTGATCAAGGTGACCTCCGTAGAGCCAGGCACCGACCTCATGGTCGAATTCACCAGTATCGAACTCGACTACGGCACCCCAGGGACGGGCTCCGGCGACCTCGTTGACGATCGGTGAACGCTCCACCGTCTGGATTCGCTTGGAAGACTCAGTGTCCTCCAACGTCATGTGCTGCTTCTGCTTGCCGACGCGAAGGGTGAAATCGTCGCTGGGCTCCCACTCAAGGTAAAAATCCTGATAGTCAGAAATGAAATAGTCAGTCGTCAGCGGAACGCCCGCCGCGATATTCGCTTCTGCATAAAAAGTGATGTCGTTCGCGAGTTCGACCTCCATACCGAGGCGGAAGCGGCGGTGCTGCCAGCGGTGATACCCGTTGTTTACAGTATCGTTGATTTCTTCCTGCTGCGAGATGAACTGGCCTTGATAGCGACCATGCAGGGCGACTCCCCGGATAAATCCGGACTCGCTTTCATACAGCGTATTCATATCGAATACGTCGCAGATTGTCCAAGGCTCGATCGGGACTTTGTCGTCGATGATAGCCTTGCCGTAGTCGCCGGCAGAGAGAGTTCCACCCGCGAGTATTGCCGCGGCTCCTGCACCGGTGATCAGTTTTTTAAAACTAGTAGTGTTTGTCATTGGGTATTGTTTGAGGTGTATCAGTGGTCTCTATGTGGTTGTTGATTGACAATCATTCCATGGGGCTTTCGCAACGTTTCCGACACGGTGGCTCCAGTGAAGCGGTTACTGACACAATGATCATGGCGACCGGAGAGCAATTGGCAATCCGTTTAATGTGAAAAAGGCAGTCAGAATGTTACGGGAGCGTCACGCAGAGCTTGATCGTTTCGCTCGATTTATAAGTTTAAGTAATTATATAGCAACGAGTTGCATTGGTTTAATGGTGCTGGTGATCGATCTGGAACGAGATGCGAAAACTGAAGATTTTCTTCTAATAAAGTTGAAACCGCCGATTCTCAGCCCGGCCGGGAGGTTCAAGTAGGCTCAACCCTGGAAGCAAAAAAGCCGCTCTCCCGGTAAGGAAAGCGGCTCTTGTTAAAGGGTAGCTTGTTTCGACGCTTACTCTTCCAGCAGCGTGACGCTTCCGTCTTGGAGGGAGTAAAGTGCTCCTACAATCTTGATCTTTCCCTCTTTCTCCATGTCAGCGAGAACCTTGCTGCGCTCGCGGATGTCGGCGACGGTCATTTTGACGTTCGCTTCGATTACTTTGTTGACGAACTCTGTATTCTTGGAGTTCCGCTCACTCTCATCGTATCCTTTTACGGAGTCGACAGCGGGCTGAATTTTCGCAAGCAGTTCCGTGAGGTTGCCGAGTTTGACGTGATCGCAAGCACCTTTAACAGCACCGCAGGCCTCGTGACCGAGCACCACGACGAGCTTTACTCCAGCAGCAGCAGCAGCAGCAAACTCCATCGAGCCGAGTTGATCGACGTTCTCTACGTTGCCGGCAACGCGGCCGACAAAGATATCACCGATGCCTTGGTCGAAAATGTCTTCCACCGGCACACGTGAATCGAGGCATGAGAGAATCACCGCCTGGGGGAACTGACCTCCAGCAGCAGCTTTGATCCGATCCTTGATGTTGGGCGCGGCGATTTCGCCAGCGACGTAGCGCTCGTTTCCTTCCATGAGGTTAGTAAGGACCTGGTCCGGGGTGAGGGCTTTCTGTTCCTCCGCAGTGATTGGCAGATTGTCTGCATGTAGAAGCGAAGTTGAGATAAAGGCCACTCCAAGAGCGGTGATTATAGTGTTTTTCATTTGGTCTTTTTTTGGTTTTTGGTAGCTTCCTCAGCAGGAGCGCTGATCGGCGGAGCATCGGGAATTCCCTCTGCCTGTTCTCTATACGCCTCACACGAGTGTCATGAAATAAAAAACGTGACAAAAATAGCACGTGTTTACGTAAGTCTTATTTTGAACGCTTTCGAAGGTGCCGTTTTCTTCCTAAGCAGCCTTTTCCCCGGGCAATTTTATAACAAAAAAGCACCGACCTTGCGGCCGGTGCTTTCGAACAAATCCGATGACGAAAAGTCTTTAGAATTCGAGTGTAAAATCGATGGTAAAGCGGTTTTCCATGAGTCCTTCGCTCCTATTGGTTAGAGGGGCCTCCCAGGCAAAACCGACCGTGGCCGGTGCATTGGGGACAAGAACACGGAAACCGAGGGCTGCCGTGACAAAGTTCGGGTTGATGTCAGCGTTGCCGGCACCCCAGTTGACGAGGTCGCCTGCCTCAAAGGTAGGCAGGGAAGGGAGCGCGCCTCCGATCTGCTCTCCAAAGCGGTTGCCGCCGTCACCTTCATCGATAACGCGGAAGTAGTTGATTTCGGCAAGCGGGTGAAGCCACTCCGTGAGTTTGTAGCTGACGTGTCCGCTCGTGTAGAACATGGTGCTTTCGGCGTCGGTGTCGACAGGAAGCCGGAATCCAAACTGATTTACCAGCTGGAGGTCACCGATGTTCTTGAGGGTTGCCATCGACGGGATGAAAACGCCATCGCCTTCGCCCTGCCAAACCTCTGTGCTTCCCATCGGGATTTCAAAATTGAGGCTGAAGCTTGAAGCAAGTTCCTTCTCAACGTCAATCAGCCACGCATACTTCAATCCAGCGGCAACGTTGGCCCAACCTTCAGTGGTGTTGAGCGTGTTGTCGGGACGGAACATAATGTAGCCGTCCTTTGTTGCATTGATCGACCAGCGTTCGGAAAGCGCCAGTTCGAAACCGACAGCGTAGACCTCATAGTGTCCGCCAAGCGGAACGTTGCCCAGAACAGTGCTGACTGTACTTGGCATCTCATTGTAGATGAAAATACCGTGAATGTAGGAGCGAGGAAGCGGCAGATCGAACATTGTAGGGTTCGTGATGGGGCGAATCGTGTCAGCCCATGGATCGACTTCAGTAATTTGAATTACCTCTTTCGAGTATCCCGCGGGGCCTGCGCGAAGGACGGGGGAGGAAATTATCGCTCCCAGTGCGATCGCAGCAGTCAGTAGTTGTAGTTGTAGTTTCATTGGAGTGGTTATTGGGGTGGTTTAGTTCGGACATCTTAGAGACGGCCTTCGTGTTGTGGGGCTTCCTCAGCAAGAGCGCTGGTTGGCGAAGCAGAGGGATTTTCCCCTACACGACTTCTATACGCCTCCTTTTAATGTCGTGAAATAAAAAACGTGACAAAAATAGCACGTGTTTACGTAAGGCTCATTTTTTGGCTGACTTGGAATCTGCTGCTTCTAAATCGGGGTAGACAGCCGCTGGCGAAGTTGAAGGACAGAAAACTACTGACCTCTCGGTGAGCACATTTTGAAAAACTTGGAGAATTTAAACTTTGAATTCGAGCGTTAAATCAACCGCAAAGCCGTTCTCCGTGAGGCCTTAACCCGTGTTGATAGGGGGGGCTTCGAGGGGGCTCGACAGTCGCCGTAGCGTTGGGGGTGACTGCACGGAGGCCAAGCGCGGCAGTGACAAGGATTTTACACAAATTTCAGTGAGAAGGCCCTTGCTGTCCTTGGTTCGCTGAATCCAGTACGAGATTGAGTGCTCCTGAGAGGCGTTTCTACTGGACATCGCACAGCCTGACGTGGTTTCTTCGGCAGTATTCAACTGAAACCAACCCCACATTTTCATGCCATACGTAGAGACCAACGGAATCCAGATGTATTACGAAGAACGAGGATCGGGCGACCCGCTCATCCTCATTATGGGAATCACCGCCCGCGGTGAAGTCTGGGACGCCCATGCCGAGGCCTGGAAAGGCGACTTTCGCTGCATCATGCCGGACAACAGGGGAGTAGGCCTCAGTGATAAGCCGGCCGGCGACTACTCCAGCGCCATGATGGCGGATGATTACGCTGGGTTGATGGACTCTTTGGGCATCGAAAAAGCACGAGTCGTTGGCGTCTCCATGGGTTCCATTATTGCCCAACAGCTTTGTCTGCGGCACCCGGACAAGGTGCAGAGTGCCGTCCTTATGTGCCCATGGGCTAGCTGCGATCGTTATGCCGAAGGAATTTTTAATCACATGGTTCACTGCAAAGCTCACCTCGATAACAAGCAGTTCCTCGAGTTCATCCAGCTTCTCATCTTTGCCAAGCCGTTTTGGGACAACGACGAAGCCTACGAAGGAATGATCACAGGGCGCGACGACTTCGACGCCAACCCCGTGCCACAGCCCCTTCACGGTCTGCGTGGACAAGCCGCCGCCTGCACAGGGCACAATGTGGCTGCCGATCTCGGGAAAATCACTGCTCCCTGTCTTGTCATCGGTGGTAAGGACGACATCTTTGTCCCCATGTGGATGGAGAACGAAGTGGCCGACGGAATTCCTAACTGCGACAGCCATTTCTACGACGACGCCGGTCACGCCTTCCACTGGGAAGTGATGGATGACTTCAACCCTCGCGTCCTCGATTGGCTCAAAGCGCACTGATCAGCACACACTCCAACCTTGCTACTTTCATTCTCAACTCCTAGAAAATACTATGTCAAAAATCAAATTCGGCTCAGAAGTTTACACCTGGTTCATGCAGGGAACCGGCAAAGGCTACGACAACAAGCTCGATCACATGATCAAAGTTGCCTCAGAGGCCGGCTTTTCTGGAATCGAGCCAATGGTCCTCGAAATCTCTGAAAGCGCTCTTGGCTGCTGCAAATACTGGCTTGGCGACTTCTGCGATCCCATCAAAATGAAGGACACCCTTCAGGAGCACAATATGGAGCTGGCTGGACTGGCTCTCGTTTGCGCGTGGGACAATGAAGAGGAAACACCGGAGGAGCGTGCTGCTGCCGATTTCACGATCGATTTCCTGAAGCATTTCCCGGGAACGAAGCTCGGCACCGTGACCCTTCCCAGCGGTCGCGCTAAGGATCTTCAACGCCGCCGAATCAACGTGGTGCGCAACATCAACAAGGTTTCTGCCCGTGCCGTCGATGCAGGTTTGGTATGTTCCTACCACCCGAACAGCCCGCCGGACTCGCTTGTGCGCACGCAGTACGACTACGATGTCGTTCTCAGTTCTTTGGATTCTTCAGTGACTGGTTGGACGCCTGACGTTGGACACATCATCCGTGGCGGCATGGATGTGATCGAGACGCTGAATAAGTGGCAGCACCTCGTCAACCACATCCATTACAAAGACTTCTCTGGAAATGGTCCCGAGCCCTGGGCGCAAATGGGCACGGGCAAGCTCGACTTCCACAAGATTACGGAGTGGCTGACGCTTCGTAATTACGAGGGCTGGATCATCTGCGAAGACGAAGCCCACGGCGCCATCGAAGATCCCGATGGCATCACGATTCAAAACGGGCAGTGGTGCAAGGACAATCTCTACCCGCTCGTCGGTCTGGAGTGATTGTTTTGAAAACCAAAAAACAGTGATTGAGCAGGGCGGTGCCCAACAGGGCGGTGCCCAACGGGGTTAGGTCGATGACTTAGCCCTGTTTGTTTTTGGGAGACGACTGCAGCAAGGCTTTCCTGATTCGGAATCAAAATGTCTGAGGCTTTCACATCTTTGATCGACGATCTGGAAAAGCCTCCGACTGGTCCTCGATTTCGACTCTTTCGTTGGGTCGTCCTCCCGTTGTTCTTGCTCGCTTTCGCTACCGCCCTGGGGCGCTGGGCAAATTTTGATCTCGGTGCGGAAGAAGCGATTTATCAAGCTGGCGGCGAAAGCTGGGTGCTGGGCGATCATTGGTTTTGGAAAAACCTCTATCATTTAGGGACGATTCCGACTTTGACTGTCGTCCTCGCGGTGGTATGCGGATACACCCTCAGTTGGTACCGCCAACCGTTCCGCCGCTGGCGACGGGTCTTTCTTTTTTTGGTCTTCTCGGCGGCAATTGGACCGGGGATCATCACGAACCTGACACTGAAAGAGTATTGGGGGCGGCCACGGCCACGGGAGGTGGAAAATCTCGGTGGGCACAATGCTTTCGAACCTGTTCTGACGATCCATACTGCCAGTGACGGCAAGTCCTTCCCCTGCGGCCACGCCACAATGGGATTTTACTTTCTCTGCGGCTTCTTCCTGCTTCGTCGCCAGCGGCGCAGGCTGGCGGAGATTTTCCTGTTCTCTTCGCTGGCGGTTGGATCTTTGATCGGGATCGCCCGGATGCTGCAGGGAGCTCACTTTTTCAGCGATGTAGCGTGGGCAGCAGCCATCTGTTGGTTCACGCCAATGGGGCTTTACTATGCGCTCAAGCTGGACAGGGGAATTGTTCAAGACGGGTTGAGAGAGAGAAAAATGCCGCTCTGGCTCAAGGTGACGACGGGGGCGACTGTTGCTCTCTTGATTGGAGGGGTATTGCTGGCTTCGCCGTATCGCGACCAGCGCGATATATTCGTCGTGAATGACTTCGCGAAGGAGGGCCCCCTCGTTGTGCAGCTGAAGCTCGTAACAGGGGAGACTGAGATTTTAGGCGGCGATGAATTCAGAATTTCGGGTGAGGCCTATGGACACGGCGTCCCGACTTCGCAGATTTCGGGTTATTACAAGGAAAGCGACAATGGCAAATTCTCCTTTCTCCACTACTCGGAACGAATCAGTGGCTGGTTGGCAGAAGTGAATGAGCAATTGCGGGTGGAAGTGCCGTGGGGACGTTTGCTGCAATTGAAGCTGGACACGGGTGAAGCAAATATTTGGATCGATCTCACCGGAGTAGGGGGGGATAGCACGATCCGACTACTCGGTGGTGAAGGAACTGTTGTGATCCGGCCGGCCGGGAGTTCTGTTCGAGTGAAGGGGGCGGGCAAGGCAAGGGTTGAGGGGGAGGCCAGGGACGGGGACATTACCTGTCGGATCGTGGCGGAAGAGAAATTTT
>Ga0222633_1001075_pt1 | contig 16986 bp, 17 predicted proteins | sample AntAcemetageno48_FD_179816 | JGI IMG/M metagenome (GOLD analysis project Ga0222633, IMG submission 179816) | Saline water microbial communities from Ace Lake, Antarctica - #48 | ecosystem: Environmental > Aquatic > Non-marine Saline and Alkaline > Saline | place: Antarctica: Ace Lake | collected...
AGCAATGGTGACGTGGATTGAGGCGACGTATCATCGTCGTCGCCGTCAAGACGGGTTAGGCGGTTTGACACCGGTCGAATACGGGGCAATTATGTCCAATAAGCAAGGCCTCGCGGCCTAAACCAAAACTGTCACCAAAACGTGCACCAGTCCCAAAGACAAAAACATGACCATTGAAATGCGCGGAATATCGAAGAAATATGGAGCTGTGGAAGCGCTCAAAGATGTCGACTTCACGGCGACCCCCGGCGAGGTCATGGCAATTTTTGGCGACAACGGTGCCGGGAAATCGACATTAATCAAGGTGCTCTCTGGGGCGATTGAGCCGACAGGGGGCACCATTACTGTCGACGGTGTGCAAAAGAACTTCAAGAGCCCAATTGATGCACGTGAGGCGGGAATTGGGACTCTTTATCAGGATTTAGCAGTTTTTGATGGCCTTGACGTAACGATGAACTTCTTCATTGGCCGAGAAGAAACCTATTTTGGTGGGTTTATGAACTTCGGCAAGATGCAACGTCAAACGGGTGAGCTGGTCAGACGATTTTCTGTTCGCGACATCGACATTCACGCTCAGCTCTTGAATCTGTCCGGTGGTCAACGCCAGATTGTCGCAATTACACGAACGACCGGATTTGGAAGCGATTATGTGATTCTTGACGAGCCCACGTCGGCTTTCAGCCCCTCGGCAGCCCGAGAGGTACTTGATGTGGTGCGCTCGCTGGCTGACAGTGGAATTGGGGTCATCATCATCACCCACAACGTTGCACAGGGGCTGAAGGTGGCGGACAAAGCGACCGTGTTGCGGCGGGGCCGAGTCGCCGGTGTGACAGATGCGAAATCCACTTCCGAAGAAGAGTTAGTTTCGATGATCGTGGGAACCAACTTGGCCGCATAGCGTCAAGGCAGAGCTGTTTTGGGACTATGCAGAGAAGCAAATAGACAATCAATAACGAAGGTTGGGAAGGCAGGGCAAGGATGTCTGTGCAAAGCAAAGTGATAATTGTGACTGGGGGCGGCCGTGGCATTGGTGCCGCTACGGCGAAACTGATGGGCAGCCAAGGGGCGAAGGTTGTAGTGGCTGACGTTAACGAAGTCGGTGGCACATCGGTGGTCGACTCCATCGTTTCTTTAGGAGGTTCCGCCGTTTACGCCCATGTTGATGTGACAGAGGAAGATCAAATCGAGGCTCTCGTCGCCCTCGCTGTTGGTGAATATGGTCGCCTGGACGGCATCGTGAATAATGCTGCAACTATTGCCGTCGCAGCGATTGAGGACCTCTCAGTAGACGAGTGGGATCGCGTGATGAGAGTAAACGGCAGAGGGGTGTTCCTGGGATGCAAGCACGCGATTGTCCAATTCAAGAAACAAGGTGGTGGCGGAGCAATTGTCAACATTGGTTCTATTTCTGGAGTGGTGGGCCTGGCCCAGCAGCCAGCATATTGTGCCTCAAAGGGGGCCGTTATCCAGCTATCTCGCCAGATTGCGATGGAGTACGCCAGCGACAACATTCGGTGCAACACCGTTGGCCCGGGGTCGGTAGACGGAGAGTTCTTCCAGATGTATCTTGACGGTCAAGGAGACGCTACAGTGGCCCTTCAGGCTGTGTTAGACGCTCACCCGATGGGTCGTGTAGCGCAGCCGCAGGAAATTGCTGAAGCGGTGACCTTCCTAATTTCCGATAACGCCTCATTTATTACCGGATCAAACCTCCAGGTAGACGGCGGGTACTCCTCCCAGTAGACGCGAACGAATATGTGGTTGGGTGTTCGCACCGCTAACGTTCGACCAGTGGTCTTTTCTAGAGGGGGAAGCAATGCGCGTCGAGGTGATTGATGAGCGTTTTAAAGCGCTCACCCTGGGCATGGCTTCGGTTGAGAGACTTTGGACGGGAGGGATGTGGCTTGAAGGCCCTCTCTATATGCGCGATCACGGCATCCTGATTTGGAGCGATATTCCGAATGACCGAATTCTTAGTATGGACGAGGAAGGGCACGTGGGCATCTACCGCAAGCCGTCTAGCTTCGCGAACGGAAATACGCGGGACCATGCGGGTCGCATACTGTCCTGTGAACACGGCAACAGAAGGTTGACCCGAAGAGAGCTTGATGGAACAGTGACGGTTCTCAGCGACAGTTTTGAGGGAAAGGCATTGAACTCTCCGAACGATGTGGTTGTGCATTCCAACGGGAGCATTTGGTTTTCTGACCCGCCGTACGGGATCTTGTCCGACTACGAGGGCGGTCGACGCGACCAGTTGCAGCCTGGGTGCTTTGTGTACCGTGTGGATAAGGAAACGGGAGAGACCGCGGCGGTTGTTACCGATTTAGGCAAGCCGAATGGACTTGCGTTTTCACCCGACGAGGCTCTTCTGTATGTTTCCGACAGTGAAGCAACCCACGACCCCAATGGCGCGCACAGCATCTGGCAATTTGATGTAGTTGGGGGTCGGCAGCTGGCCAACAAAAAACACGTTGTTGAGGTGCACCCGGGAGTCCCTGATGGGTTCAAGGTAGACGAATATGGGAACATCTGGACCAGCGCCGCTGATGGTGTGCATTGTTACACCCCAGAGGGCCTAATTTTGGGCAAAATTTTACTTCCGGAAGTTGCCTCAAACCTCACCTTTGGGGGGCTCTCAGGAAACCGGCTGATTATCACCGCTTCGAGTTCTGTGTACTCCGTGCAAACGAATGTTCGAGGCGCAAACCTCCGGTAAAGCTGCCTCTACTCTGGATGTTCGGCAGCACCGGATGCCGGCAACTTGGCTTAATATTTTGTTGAGACCGCCGATTCTTCGCCTCGTATTGTTCCCTCGTGCATACTCCAGATGGAACTCAGCGATTCTTGCCTGCAGGCGGCCCAGGCGATATGGGGTTCGCATTCCGTGAACTTTCCGGGGCCAGCTACAAAGTTAGGCCATTCGGAGGCAGGCAGGGCTCTCAAGATGTGTGCTGGCGCTAGCTACTTATCGCTCTTGAAGATACGCCCTGCGACACGAATGATGGTGGCGCGGGGGATAAACGGTTGGACACCACTCATCATTTTGTTGGTGCGACCCACCACCACGCTCGGGGGTGACTTCTTCTTTTCGAGTGCCTTAAAGGCTGTTTCGACGACATCACTTACGGGGGCTAGAACACTGCTGGCGACCGTTCCACCGGCAACCTCAAAGAACTCTGTGGCGGTGCCACCGGGGGAGAGCGCCAGGGCTTTCACCCCTGTGCCCTCAAGCTCACCCCAGAGGGCTTCGGTGAAGGAGAGAACATACGCTTTGGTAGCGGCATAGATAGCCATGTTGGGAATAGGTTGGTATGCGGCGGTCGAGGCAACATTAATGATGGTTCCCACTTTTCGACCCACCATGGCGGGAACGAAAATGTTTGTCAGTTGCGTGAGGGCGAGAACGTTGAGGTTGATTTCGTCAGTGAGCACCCCAAGGTCTTCATCAGCGACCAAGCCAATGTGGCCAAAGCCCGCGTTGTTGACCAGAATGTCGACTTTGGCGGAACCAATCTTCTTGGCGAGGCCGGCAGCGCCATTCGATTTGGAGAGGTCAGCGTCGATGACGGTGACCTCCACGGTGTGGAGGGCGCGAATCTCGTCGGCAAGTGTCTCAAGCCGATCGCGTCGACGCGCCACGATAATCAGATGTGCGCCTCGGGCAGCAAACTCTCGGGCGAACGCGGCGCCAATTCCACTGCTGGCACCGGTAATAAGGGCTGTTTGATTGTGATAACTCATAGATGAAGGTTAACAGCCGCTCCTATGGGCGTGATGTCACACCGGCGACAGACGAACCAGTGCCCCTGTTTATTTATCTGAGGGATTTGGCCCCCTCCGCGTTCCAGGCAGGCGGCTAAAGGCTCAGTGATATCCCGGCAATGATAATCAGGAAGAGCAGAAACCCTGCAAAGGACACCCATCCGAGGATGATGCCGGCGATAGCGAGCCCCGAACCGGCCTCGTTGGTGCGCTTAATCTGGCTGAGCGCAACGTGGCCAAGAATGGCCCCGACGATACTGAACCCGAGGATGGAAAGAATCAATGACGCAATGGCGAGCCCGTTGGTGCGGACCGTAACAGCTGGTTGAGACACGGGTGTCTTCCTTCCTCATAACTCTTAGGGGGCCAAATATAGCGCGGCGCCCCTGTTCTTGCTACCTCCGCGTGATTCTCTGCGTGGATGAGACCGTGTGTTGTGGGCCTGCACACCCTGCGACGAACGACACTGTTTCCGGGGCGGGCTTAATGGCCAAGTCGGTCGCGACAACCCACCACCCCAGCTCTGCTAACTCTGTGCAGATTGCCGACCTATTCCTGATCCGGATCTCGTAATCACGACGGTGTCGGTCATGATGCTGTGCCTTCTTTGATGGTCTGAGACAGGTGGTTTTGAGGCTCGACTGATACGACCTGGATCCTCAGTTTCGATGCGGCTTTCACCGTGGGGTGGGTGAGAGGTGCATCGGTTACTAGCACCGAGATGTCGGCCAGATTGGCTACCTTCACCAGTGCCGAGCGACCGAGTTTGGACTCATCCGCTGCGACAATAATGCGCTTGGCGGAACGCATTCCTGCTTCTTTCACCTTGGCTTCGTCATAGTGGTATTCCGAAACTCCTCCGGTTGAGTCGACTCCTGCCACACCCATGACATAGGTGTCACAGTTAAATTTGCCAATTGCGTCAATCGTGTCTGGGCCGATCAGGCTGAGCTCATGGGGCCTCAGCAAACCTCCCAGGAGATGGACGGTGATGCCGGGGGAGTCGGAGAGCTCAAGCCCCGCCAAAGCGCTGGGGGTAACGACGGTGAGATTCACGCCGCGTTTCCGTATTGCTCGGGCAACACTCAGAACAGTACTGCCGCCGTCAAGTAAGACTGTCTCCCCGGGAACTAACAGATCAACGACGGCGTCCGCGATGTGTTCTTTTCCTGCGGCGGCGGCTGAGGCGCGCGATTCAAAGGAGGGTTCATTCGATGTGCCCTTTAACGAAATAGCTCCACCCACCACTCGACGCAGGAGGCCGAGGCCCTCCAATGCTTCGATGTCGCGGCGGATGGTCATCTCAGAAACATTGAGGGAGCTGGCCAAGGCGCCGAACTCAACTTCCCCCGCCGCTACAACTTTTTCAGCGATGACGTCCCTGCGTTCGTTAACATCCATAAAGGCAAAGTAGCGTAGTTGTCAGAAAAATTCACATCGAAAAGGTTACAATTGTGTTAAAATTTCCTCTTATGCTACTTTTTGTGAGAATAATTACCACCGTGCGTATATGAATTGTCTAGCCGGAGTACCGGAAGAAAGCGAGAAACCATGTGGTTGGATGACGTATTTGGTGTGAAGAAGCCTGTCATTGCGATGCTTCATCTCTTAGCTTTACCGGGAGATCCGGGGTTTGACTCTGCGGGGGGAATGCGGGCCGTCGTGGATCGAGCGCGCGGGGAGCTCGCGGATTTGCAGGCGGGCGGGGTTGACGCGGTCATGTTTTCTAACGAGTTCAGCCTCCCGTATCTCACCAAGACCGAGCCCATTACGTCCATTGCGATGGCTCGTATTATTGGCGAGCTGCTCTCCGAGGTGAAGATTCCTTTCGGCGTGAACGTGCTGTGGGATGGCATTGCTTCTATTGACCTTGCAGCGGCGACCGGCGCCTCTTTTGTTCGTGAGATATTTACCGGGGTGTACGCCAGCGATTTTGGGTTGTGGGACACCAATGTCGGGCAAGCCGCACGACACAGGGCCAGAGTGGGAGCAAGCAACGTCAAGCTGCTTTTCAATATCGTCCCCGAATCAGCAACCTACCTAGCCCACCGAGACATTGCCGACGTCACTAAGACCACCGTTTTCGCCACTCTTCCTGACGGGCTGTGCGTGTCGGGGCTGACGGCGGGTGCCGCTACGGACTCTCAGGTTCTCGCTCAGGTCAAGAAAGCGGCGGGAGACGTGCCGGTTTTTGTGAACACCGGGGTTCGGGCGAACAACGCGCAGGAGCAATTATCCATCGCCGATGGCGCAGTGATTGGCACGTTCTTCAAGAAAGACGGGGTGTTCGAAAACACGGTCGACCACGCCAGAGTCGAAGAACTGATGGCTGAGGTTAAGGCCCTTCGCTCCTAGGTCTTTTCCCTTCGCGCCGGGTCACCGGGTGCAGGGGCACCGGGAAGGGGAGGAGGCTCCCTTCTTCGGCTTGGTGCGCGGGTGCTCTCGCGGTAGATTAGGAATCACAGCATGATGATGTGGGTGCTGAACAAGGAGGTTCGGGTCTATGAGCGACAAACATCGAGTGGTCGTGGCCATCGCGATAGCTCAAAGCGGAAAAGAAGCGGAGCTCAAATCTCGCCTTGACGGTGTCGCCCGAGCATCATGGGAAGAACCCGGTGTGGTGACCTATGCCGTGCATGAACTGCTGGATCAGCCCGGGAGTTTCATGATGGTCGAGGTTTATGCCTCTGACGCCGCCTTTGATGAACACCTTGCCACCGAGCACGTGAAGGCGTTGATAGGAGATTTGCCGGGGTTGGTCGACGGTGAGCTTCAAGTCCACCAGGCTAAGGCGTCTGACTTTGCCTCCGGAGATAAAGGAGCACTGTAGTCATGGCGGTCGAGTCGACCGGAACCAACATCGGGTACCCGCTTCTGGAGTGGGTGTTGCCGGACTCTGAAGGACATCCCACCCGGGTCAAGCAGGATGGGTCTTTGGCAACGTTGATTGCCTTTGTGTGTAATCACTGCCCGTATGTGCAGCACATTGAATCTGCTTTTGGGGAGATGGTCGCTCGATATTCCGAGCAGGGTCTTCGAACCTTGGCCGTGGTCAGTAATGATCTGGTGGAATACCCGGATGACGGCGTGGAAGGTATGAAAGCACAGATTGATCGTGCCGGGTGGGAATTTCCCTACCTGCTGGATAGTGACCAGTCCTTTGCCCTGGAACTCGGTGCCGTGTGCACCCCCGATTTCTTCCTCTTCGATCGCGATTTTGCTCTCGCGTACCGAGGGGCGTTTGACGGGTCTTCGCCCAAGAACGGTACTCCTGTGACGGGAGAGCTCTTAGAAGACGCCATCATGCTCACCCTTCGGGGGGCACCTGTTGCGCTTCCCCACCGACCTGCGATGGGGTGCGGAATTAAGTGGTTGTCCGGTAACGAGCCAGAAGCACAGTGACGGTGGAACCTCAGACCAAGGGACGCAAACTGCTCGCCAGTGAGCGCAAGCAAAAGATTCTCGAATGGGTAGCCTCTGAGGAGGCAATCGATTTTGCCAATCTTGCCCGCGTGCTGGGTGTGTCGGTAATGACGGTTCGCCGAGACGTGCGAAATCTGGTTGACCAGGGGTATATGACCGTAACCCGAGGTGGGGCTTCTGCTCTTTTGTCCCGGTCGCTAGACATTCTTGTCAACCCACGGGCGAATGATTCGAGCGTTGCCAAGGCTCGAATTGGTGAGTTTGCCGCGCGGAACATGACCCCGGGTCACGTAATTTTTGTGGGGACAGGCTCCACTACGGCTCAGTTCATTCAGTTTGTGGATCCGGACCAGAATCTCACCATCATCACGCCTTCCTTGCCCCATGCGTCTTTCCTCGCCTCGAGAGGTGTCAGGGTGATTAGTACCGGTGGCTTAGTTGCCACCGAAGATCTTGCTCAGAGCGGGTCTATTGCAGCCTGGAGCATTTCTCGCTACAACGCGGATATGGCAATCATCGGTGCGCAGGGAATCTCTTGTAAGTCCGGTCTGAGTGAAATAAATTTTGAAATCGCCGAGCTCAATCGGCTTATGGTCAACCATGCGACCAAGACGTGGGTACTTGCAGATCTCTCGAAAGCGGGGGAGAAAAGTCCTCACCACGCTATTGATTTTGACGAGATTGACTCTATTGTGACGACTCACGACGGGGTTGACCTGTTCGAGCATGAAGTCGCCAGCGCATGCACCGTGCTCAGCGCACCTTTGTCGACTTTTTCCTTTCCCCCAGAAGCTTAACTAACAATTTATAACACTCACTGTGTTATATTTTGTGTTAAGTGATAGCGGTGCACCGTGCTTCATGCACGGAACGGCGCGACGAGGTGACGAAGCCACAGCGTAAGCAACCTGTCTCTGACACACAAAGGTTTGGAGGACACCAACATGACCACAATCGCCTATCTGGGTATGGGAACAATGGGCAGCGGAATGGCTGCCAATCTTGCTCGAGCGGGACACACGGTTACGGCCTGGAACAGATCCCCCAAAACGAGCGACGTTCTTTCTAAGGCGGGCTTGACCGTCACCACTGATCTTTCTGCCGCCCTGGCGGGTGCCGAAGTCGTTATCTATTGCCTCTCGGACGACGCTGCGGTGGAGGATCTTGTTTTTGGCGCCCACAGGCTCCTTGACCATGTTCCCGCAGGGGCGCTCGTAATCGATATGTCGACCATCGACCCCAAGACCAGCGCACACGAGCGCGATGCGTTCGAAGACAAAGGCCACTCTTTCCTGGATGCGCCGGTATTTGGCACTAAAGGCGAAGCCGAGGGCGGCGGCCTTTGGGTTGTCGTCGGTGGCGAGAAAGCCGTGTTTGAGCAGGCGCTGAGCCTTCTCGACGTGGTCAGCGAAACCGTCCACTACATGGGAGCGGGCGGTAACGGAACAGCGATGAAAATCGTGGGGAACCTCCTCGTGGCCTCTCAGCTTCAGGCGCTGGGAGAAGCACTGACGTTGGCTAAGAAAGCTGGCCTCGACCTCGCAGATGTGCAAGGCGTGCTCGATGTCACAGATTTCCGCACCCCCATCTACTCGGGTGTGGGCCCGGGTGCACAAGCGGGGGACTACACCGTGAATTTTGCCCTGAACCTCATGCTCAAAGACGCCAAGCTCATCCAAGATTTTGCGAATCGACTGGGCTCGCCCGTCCCCACAGCGCAAATTGCTCAGAAATACATCGAAGAATCTATTCGGCAAGGACATGGCGAATTGAACGCTTCAGCCTTGATTCTGGCCATCGCTGCAGAAGCAGGGGTTAATCTTGCTGAGTAAAAGCGCCGAGAACATGTTCAACCCCACCTCGGGCCGGTGCATCAACATCGCGATGGACCTGGGAATCTTTGGAGCCAGGTCATTTTCTCACGGCATCGAAAACCTTCCTGAAGCCTTCGCCACGATTGCCGGTGCTGGTCCAGATGTGATCCAGGTAAACCCTGGCGGTTTGCGGACTCTGATTGATGCGGGCCTGAGCGACAAGGTGACGGTGGCGTTGCGTCTGGATGTGACAAACGTCTATGAGCCACGTGCAGTGGAAAAAGCGTGGGATATCGCTCACCCGAACACTCTTGCCGATGCTGAACACCCCAGCGTGGGGTGTGTGGTGTTGAACCTTCTCAAACTTGATAGCAACGCGGCACTTCAGGAACAGTGCATCGCCAATATCCAAGAAATTGGCGCTCTTGCTCGCTCCCGGGGAATCTCCCTCATGGTTGAGCCGCTGGTGATGACCACAAACCCTGCAGGGGGTTCCACCTCGGTGGCTGACCCTGAAAAAATCGCCACCCTGGTGCGCCAGGCTGTAGAGCTGGGAGCCGACATCATCAAAGTCGATCCGGCCGAGCCCATGGAGCGTTTTGCCGAGGTGGTAGAAATTGCCCACCCCATTCCCGTTCTGGTGCGAGGGGGCGGCAAAGTCACTACCAAACAGCTTCTGGAGCGCACGGCAATTGCCATGAAGGTCGGAGCGAGAGGGGTTGTGTATGGACGTAACGTTGTCCAGCACCAGGACCCGGCATCACTCATCGCCGCCCTCGCTGCCATTGTGCACCAAGGAAAATCTGTAGACGAAGCTCTCTCCTTGGTAAAGGAGTCCGCATGAAGACGACAAGAGCTGCCGTCATCACCGGTGTAGGCGTGGTGGAGATTCACGACATCCCGGTTGCAGAGCTGGGGCCCCGGGAGGTTTTGATTAAGATTGGCGCAGCCTCAATTTGTTCCTGGGAACAGCGCACCTTCAGCGGGAAACAGAAGCCGGGCTTTCCGTTCCTTGGTGGACACGAGAATGCGGGTGAAGTCGTCGCCATTGCTCCTGATGTGACCGCGGTGCAGGTGGGAGATCGGGTCACCCTGGGTCCCACGCGCTGTGGGGAATGCAGAGCGTGTGTGCGTGGTCAAGATAAGGCCTGTGTGGAGCACTTTCAATACTTCTCACTCAAAGGCGGAGATCTTGGGCCCGGTGGCTTCCTGGATTACAAGGTTCACCGCGAAGATGGGTGTTTCCCTGTGGGAGACGCGCCGTTTGAACTTGCGTGTTTAGCTGAACCTCTCTCCTGTGCCGTTCACGCTGTGCGTCTGATGGAGATGAAAAAAGGCGACACCGCTGTGGTGTTTGGTGCTGGTCCGATGGGACTGCTCAACGCCCTGGTTCTTCACCACCACGGTGTCGATGTTGCGATTGTTGACATGGACCAGGAACGCCTCAATGTCGCTTCCCAGAACGGAGTCTCCAAGACAATCTTGAGCTCGGGCGACGCGACGGAACAGATTCTGGACTTGTTTCCCGGTGGTGTGGACGGCGTCATTACGGCCATTGGGTCGAGGGCTGTTAACGAGCAGGGCATGAAAGTGCTTCAACCGCGCGGCACCCTGTGTCTTTTTGCTTCAGCCCACCCCGTCGAGCCCTTTGAGATTGATCCCAATGCGGTGCACAACTCGGAGGTGCGCATCATTGGCGCGGTGAGCGCTGATATTCAAGACCACAAGCGCGCAACAGACATGATTGCTGCCGGCGAAATTGACCTTTCGTCAATCCTGGAGAAAACGTTCCCTCTCACCGAGGCTCAGGCCGCGTTTGAGTACCTCTCGGCAAAACCGTCTTACCGGGTGGTCTTGATTCCCTAGTAGCCCAGGTCATGCAGCCGATGCATCTGTTCTTTGGTCGCTTGGTAAAGATTCGTGTAGACCTCGTGCAGGGGAGCGTAAGTGTCTGCCATGGCGGGGTTGGGGACTACTTCTGTCCCCGCTCCCTGCCAGTCTCCTATCGCTTCTGGTCCACTCACCAAACCCGTGGCAATTCCCGCTAAGAAGGCGTCGCCGTAGGACGCACCCACGGTCAAGGGTGCGACCTTTTGCGGAACGCCGCTGATGTCACTCACGCTTTGCAGCCAGATGGCGTTCTTTGTCCCTCCACCAACGGCCTGAATGGTGTGGGGAGGGGCGCCCATGTCCGTAAACATTTCGACGTGCTGCTTGATGCCGTGGCCCATTCCCTCCAGCGTCGCCCGGTACAGATCCCCCCGGGAGTGAGTGAGGCTCAATCCAAAGATGACGCCTTTGGCGCGGGGGTCGTTGATAGGGGTGCGTTCTCCCGAGAAGTAGGGCAAGACGACGACGCCACCGGTCCCCGGCTCAGATTCCTCAGCCTCGCGTGTCAGCACGGAGTATGCGGATTCGCCACCCTCGTTTTCAGCGGCAACAAGCTCCGCTGCGAAGGTGTCTCGAAACCACCTTGTGAGGGCTCCGGAGGTGGCCATGCCCGCCAGCAAGCACCAGGTTCCCGGGAACAGGTAGGGGGCCGCCCAGAGGCGCTTATCTCTGGCCTGGTCGTTATCGGTCACCTGAATGATGAAGATGGTCGAGCCGTACATGAGCATCATTTCCCCAGGTTCTTTTACCCCAACACTGAGAGCTTCCGCACCGGCGTCAATAGTGCCAATGGAGACAGGGGTTCCTTCGAGGAGGCCCGTCTCCTCGGCAGCCCAAGCGGTGACCCCGCCGGCAATTTCATGACTCCATGCGAGTTCGGGAAGCCGGGATGACTCGACGGTTCCCTCCAGGAGATCCTCGTTCCATTCTCGCTTCCACGGGTCGTACATGGGGTGGTGCGAGCCGGCAGAAAAGTGGTCGACGACCACGCGCCCTGTGAGTCGTGCAACGATAAATGTTGTGGCATCGACAAACCACCGGGCTTTGGCGTAAATTTCTGGTTCATTTTTCTTGATCCACAGAATCTTGGGCCCGGTGGCCTGAGAGGAAAGAGCGTTGCCACACGCGTTAAAAATGTAGTCCTCCCCAAAGCGGTCATTCATCTGCGCAATCTCATCTACCGCTCGCGTGTCAACGCCATACAAAATGCCGTTTCGCAGGGGTTGGAAGTTCTCGTCCATCGGTAGCACATCGGGACCAATGGCGCTTATCCCTAATCCTTTAACCTGCGCGGCAGAGACCCCTTCGGTGCGAAGGAGGGCTTGGCTGACATCTCTCACATCGCCCCACCACGTCTTTTCGGCGTCGTGTTCTGCCCACCCGGCGCGCGGGAAAATCATTTGGTGAGGTTGTACCTCTGTGGCAACCACGATGCCTTCTGGCGTCACCAGCACGCCCTTGGTCTCGTAGGTGCCTACGTCAATACCCATTAACAGGCCATGTGCCATGATCTATCTCTTTCTGTTGCTGCTAACCGCGCTCAGGTTGCCACGGCGTGGGATAGTTTCCCACGATGTGGGTTACCAATGTCTCGAGTGCAGCCAAATCGTCCAAGGAGCAGAGCTCGACCCCGGTGTGGGTATATCTCGTCGGCCACCCCAAATCAATGGAGGGGATTCCACCGTTGACGAGTTGCACGTAGGACGCATCGGTGAGCATTCCTATCGTGGCGTGTCTTTGCAAGGCGATGTTCTTTGCCGTCGCTGCTTTTTCGGTCATGTCGACGAGTCCAGGGTGGGGGATAACGCCGTTGAGGGTTCCCCTTCCATGGAAGCTATAGAGACCCATCACGGGGCCTTTGCCGACCTCGACGCCGTTGGGTGCCCCCATCTCTGGGGTGTCACCTGCGGCGACGAGGTCCAGTGATATAGCGGCCATGGGCTTGATTTTCTCCGCCGCCAGCATTGCCCCGCGAAGGTTGAACTCTTCCTGAACAGAAGCGACGAGCACCACATTGACCGGTGCGGGTGTTGTGGAAAGGTGTCTGGCCAGTCCGACCAGGACAGCACAGCCTCCGCGGTCATCGAGGCTCGTGCCGGTAACACGGTTGTTGGCCAAATATTCAAAGCGCGGCTCGTAGGCGACGTGGTCTCCGACCACGATGCCCAAAGCGTGCACCTCTGCTTCGGAACTTGCACCAACATCAATGTAGGCCTTGTCGACGGTGGGCACCTGGTACTTCATGGCCTCTGGCGTGAGATGGTGCGGGGGCGTGCCCATGACCCCGGTCACCACTTCTCCACCATGGGCCAAGATCTTGACAACACTGCCGGGCAACACCCTCTCAGGAACACCACCGAGGCGGACCACACGAAGGAATCCACTGGCCTCTATTTTCGTGACCACCATGCCCACCTGGTCGGTGTGAGCAAAGACCATCAGGGTCGCATCCGTGGGTGAGGCAGCGTCAAAACGGGCCATCACGTTTCCAAAAGAATCAACGCTGACCTGGCTCGTAAAGGCCCCCAGGTCTTCTTTCATGAGCCTGATCATGGGCTCTTCGCGGCCCGAGGTCGCCATCGTGAGGCAGTACTTCTCCAGCTGAAGGGCCAACGTCATGGTTTTTTGGGTGCTTTCTCCCGCTTGGCTTTCAGTCGCTGTTTGTCGAGGTAGATGTTCAACACCATCACCGCTACCAACACGACGCCCTGAGCTAGCTGATAATAAAACTGGCTAAAACGCAAAGCGTTGAACCCCGACGATACCATCTGAAGTACCCCCGTGGCGATTATCACTCCGGTCACGGTGCCAAAGCCACCGTAGGGGTTCACCCCGCCGAGCACAACAATGACGATGGCAAGGAGAAGATACGAGCTGCCATAGTCAGGGTTGGCGCTCGCAGATCGAGACGCAATGATCAGCCCTGCCAGAGCAGAAAGCCCGCCGGAGAGTGCATAAGTGAGCAGCAGAACCTTCTTAACACCAATAGCGCTATAGGTGGCCGCGTCCCGGTTAGCGCCCACCAACAAGGACTGCATGCCCAGGCCCGTCTTGTTGATGTACAGCGCAACCCCAGCGCCCGCCACGAGCAGGATAACCATTGGTATAGGAATTCCCAATAAGGACCCATTGCCGATTGCGACGAACTCGGGTGGAAGCCCAGTGATTGATTGACCATTGCGAATACCCACAGCGATGCCGTTATAGAGAGTCAGGGTGGCAAGAGTAGCCAGAATGGGCGTGACACCGATTCCCGCAATGATGGCGCCGTTGGCCAGACCACTAATAAGGCCCACCACAATTCCAATGGCAATAGCAATTACGATCCAGAGGTAGACGTTACCGCCACCTTCCGTGACCTGGGTGACCATCAAATATGCCGTAGACAGAGCGGCAAGATTGGACATCGACACCACAGAGAGGTCAATTCCCGCTGTCAGCATTGCGAGCATCACGCCCAGAGCGAGGAGAGCAATTTCTGGTATCTGGAAGGCCATGGACACAAAGTTTCGCGGCGTCAGGAATACGTCAGGGACGAGAATCCCAAAGGCAGCGAAAACAACTATTGCCACCACGATGAGCTGGGAGAGCTTACGGTCGCTGAGCAACCTTTGGGCTAGGCCGCGGCTGATGTCTTTCATGGCTTGTCCTCTCCTGTAACGGTGCCCGCTTGTTTGAGTCTGCGATTATCCGAAATGGCCTGAGACACCACCCCAATCAGCAACATCAAGCCAATCGCTGCCCTCTGCCAAGAACCGGGGATGCCCAACAAAATGAGGTTGTCCTTGATCAAATTAATCAGCAACACCCCAAGAACGGTTCCGGTCACGGTGCCATAGCCGCCCATGATGCTGGCGCCGCCGAGCACCACCGCAGCGATGATTCCCAGCTCGGTGCCTGCCAACGCGTAGGGGTCAGCGACCCGTTGCAGGGAAACGTAGATGATTCCCGCGATACCAGAGAGCGCCCCTACCAAAATGTAGATGCGCGCCTTTGTCCATCGGACGTTCATTCCCATCCGCCTGGCGGACTCTTCGCTACCACCGATAGCGAAGATGGTCCGGCCAAACATGGTCCGACGCATCATCCACGCGAGAGCAATTGCCAAGATGAGTGTTGGGATGACCAACACGTGAAGGCGAGCCAACGTCCCGGTCGCCGTTTCCACAGATATCAAGTCTGCTGTGGCGAACTGATCGAGTCCCAGGGGGATGTTTGCGATGTAGGCCGAACCGACATAGCTGAGAAGGAACCCACGAAAAATACTGGCCGTTCCCAGTGTCGCAATCAGCGTGGGTAGGCCAAAGCCGGCAATCAGCAGGGCGTTCACGCTGCCGAGTAGGGCACCCACGACGGCGGCGATGACGAGAGGAATCCACAAACTGTAGGTGTCGAGACCGTAGTGGAGCATGACGACCACGGTGGTGTATCCGGCGAAGATTCCTACGATGGGGAAGGAAATATCGATGCCCCCACTGACCAAAACAATGAGCAAGCCCAGCGCGAAGAGAATTTCAATCAGTGAGCTGCGAAGTAGGTCAAAGGGAGTGGCAATACTGAAGAAAACCGAGTTACTAAAGCCAATCACTAGAGAGAGCACCGCAATAGCGATGACGAGGAAAATCTCGTTTGGTGAACCCCAGAGCTGGAGCCCCTTACGCTTCGCGATAGGAGTGATGTAACTCATGCTGATAGCTCCTCATAAAGTCGAATTTCACTGATATCTGAAGCCTCGAAGTGGGCACCCGTTTCGCCTTGGTGAATCACGATGACGCGATGGCAAATCTGCACAATCTCGGGAATGTCGTCTGAGACGATGACAATGGCCATGCCGTCGAGGGCTTTTTCGCGGATAATTTCCAGAATTTCACGCTTTGATCCAATGTCCACGCCCACGGTCGGCCCGTTAAGAATCAACACCGAGGGCGACATCGCCAACCATTTAGCCAACACCACTCGCTGTTGGTTTCCCCCAGAAAGCGACGTGACAGGACTTCCTGGGTCATCCGTTTTAATTCGGAGGTTGCGGATCCACTGCGTAACGGTCTCCTGGATGTGTTTTCTTCGAACAAAACCCAAGGCCCCGAGGAAGCGTTCTATGGCTGAGGCCATGACGTTTGTTCGAATGGATTGGTTCAAGAAAAGCCCATGGGTGAGGCGGTCCTGAGGGACGTATCCAATTCCGGCTTTGACAGCGTCGCGCGGCCCAGACAGTTTCACGGGCGTGCCATTGACCCGCACCACACCCGACGTGATGTGTGTTACCCCGAAAAGCGCCTCAGCAATCTCACTTCGGCCCGATCCGAGAAGGCCCGTGATTCCCAGTATTTCTCCGCCTTTGACGGAAAAAGAGATGTTCTTGAAGCTTCCGGGAGCGGAAATAGAATCCACTTCCAAGACCGTGGGTGCGTCGTGGGGAATAGCGGGAACAAGACCTAGATTGTTGACGTCCAGGCTCGTCATTGCGACGGATATTGCTCTGCGGTCGAAATCCTTCATGTGCCCGGCAGCAGCGACGACGCCGTTGCGGAGAATCGTGATGCTCTTCGCGATTTCCTGAACTTCATCGAGTTTATGGCTGACGAAAACCGTCCCCACTCCGCGTTCCTTGAGCCCATTGACAACACCGAACAGGTGGTCTATTTCTTTGCGGGTTAATGCGGTGGTGGCCTCGTCCATGAACAGCAGCTTGACGCCCTGGTTCATGGCTCGGGCGATGGCGACCAGCTGTTTAGAGGACACCGGGATGGATCGCACTTCAGCATCTAAATCGATATCGACCCCAATGAGGTCGAGGGCTTTTGCCGCGATGTCCCGATTGCGACGTGGGTCGTTGAGTATTCTCTTCTCCAACACGTTGGTGGAGAGAGCAATATTTTCGGCGACCGAAAGATTGGGGATGAGGGAGAAGTCTTGAAATATCACCTGGACACCCTTGGCGACCGCGTCTCGGGGGGTGAGAGCGCGCAATTTTTCTTCACCGAGCAGAATGAGGCCGGAATCGGCAGACTCTACGCCGCTCATGATCTTGATCAGGGTGGACTTCCCCGAACCGTTTTCTCCAGCCAGGCAGTGAATGTCTCCGGCAGAAACG
>Ga0222633_1001087_pt1 | contig 16693 bp, 12 predicted proteins | sample AntAcemetageno48_FD_179816 | JGI IMG/M metagenome (GOLD analysis project Ga0222633, IMG submission 179816) | Saline water microbial communities from Ace Lake, Antarctica - #48 | ecosystem: Environmental > Aquatic > Non-marine Saline and Alkaline > Saline | place: Antarctica: Ace Lake | collected...
CCCACTCGATTCGGGCAATCGATCTTGCTGCCGATCCTCCGGCATTGATCCTCATCGCGGGAACAGGGAAGAAGGGCGACGGGCCCGATTCTCCTGACCCGCTCCTCTGCGAAATGAATCGTCCGCATGGAGTCGGAGTCGATCCGGTTACCGGCGATCTTTACGTAGGAGATTCCGAGGCGCACAAGGTTCGCAAGATTTCAGGTCTTCCTGCGGGGTCGAGGGCTGGTCTCGCCGAATACGCGACCGAAGCTTTCCAGATCGCAGACCGAAATTGCAAGCTGACACGGCCGAAGCAAGCCGCACCCGGTAATCCCTGGATATGGCGTTGCCGCTTTTACGGTGCATTCCCTGCCGTCGACGAAGCTCTTCTAGCTCGCGGATGGCACGTCGCATGGATCGACGTAGCCGACTTGTTCGGAGCGCCGGAGGCGATGGAGGCTTTCGATCAGTTCTACACGGAGTTAGTTCAAAAACACGGCCTGAGCAGCAAGCCCGTTATGGAAGGATTCAGTCGCGGCGGACTGCCAGCGATGAATTGGGCGATAAGGCATCCCGACCATGTCGCTGGAATCTACCTGGATTCTCCCGTTCTCGACATTCACTCGTGGCCTAAGCCAGCGTCGGCGGCGCTTTGGGGAAAATGCATGGAGGCCTATGGTCTCGACGAATCGACAGCCGACGATTGGAAAGGTCCGCTCGCGAATACCGGAGGCATCGCGAATGCCGGCGTATCCATCATGGTCGTGGCGGGTGGGGCAGACGATGTGGTGCCTTTTGTCGAGAACGCTGGCATTTTGGAACAGCGATACAATCGGATTGGCGGCGACATCTCAGTCATCGTCAAAGCAGGCGAAGGGCATCATCCCCATTCGCTTCATGATCCGCAGCCTGTCGTCGACTGGATCGAAGGCCTTTAGAAAAAAGTGTTCCCGGTTCGGGACTACTTGATATTGATAAACGCGTCCGGCAATGCCTTGCTCAGCTTCTTTGCTCCTGCGGGAGTGACTTTAGACTGCCAAAGATACACCGCTTCCAGGTTTGGTAATTTCTCCAGAACGGCCACGCCTTTATCCGTCACTTCCGTGTCGTATAGATTGATGTAGCGAAGCTCTTTAAGGCCCTTAACATTTGCGAGGGCCGCGTCACCGATACCGGTTTGACTGAGATTGAGCCGGACCAGATTCGGCAACTCTTTCACGATTGCGACAGCTCCGTCAGTGATGGCCGTCTTCGAAAGGTCAAGTTGAGCAACATGCGGAGCGACGGAGCTGACCGAGCCAATCTGTTCGTCAGTGGCATCTTCGCCGGAGAGTCGGAAGTCGACCGATAAGAGCGGGCTGTCCTTGGATAATTTCATCACCCGACCGCCTTGCCCGGTGATCTCCGCCCATGCTTTCTCTTCGATGGCGGGCAAGTCTGCTCCGAGCCGCTTGTAGACTTCCTGGATTTCTGAGACGGGGAGTGCTTTCCCTGCATTGGTGACTTTGGCAGGCTTTCCTTCCAGATTGCCGTGCCAGCCTCCAAAATCAGCCCCTTCGTCGATCCATGTTTTGAAAAGGACGAGTTCTTCCGGAGTCAGTGGGTCCGCCTTGCCGGAAGGAGGCATGAAATCGTCATCTTCCTCCGGCAACGTGACCCGAATATAAAGCTCGCTCTCATCGGCGTCTCCCGCCTCCAGCACCGCGCCGTTCTCGCTTCCGGCGATCCAGGCCCAGGCTCCGTCTAATCGCAATTCGGCCTTCGGCTTTTTGGTCTTCCCATTATCCTCGTAGGGAGCTTTGTGGCATTCAACACACTTGGCCTCAATGAAGGGCCAAATCTCATTTTCAAAATCAACTCCGTTGGCTGATTGGAGAATGAGAGCAGAAAAAATCGCTACAGGGGTAACTAAACGCATAGGAAGACCATCGCGATTATTCAGCTGATCCGCAATGGGATTTCCCGTGAGCGGGCGGGACGAGTTTGCGTAGCGCCGGGTCAATCTTTCGGGGCAGCCAATTTCTGAAACGCCGCCTCCAATTCTGAAAAACCAGGAGGTTTCAGCAATGGTAACTGCCAACCGTCGACTTCCCTGACCGGCTGAAGGTCCCGTAAGGTTGAAGTCAGAAACGCACCCTCAATCGAAGCCAGTGCACTCATCTTGAGGTCAATTTCCTCAATCGTGGTCCCGATTTCCACTGCTTGTTCGAGGACGAGAGCCCTCGTGACACCCGGGAGGCAACCGGACGAGAGTGGGGGAGTGATCCATTTGCCACCTTTGAATACGAAAATATTCGACCAGGTCCCCTCGCAAAGTAGATCCTGCGTATTTCCAAAAATCGCTTCGTCCGCTCCCGCTTCTTTCGCCAGACGCAATGCCACGACGTTTTCGCCATAGTTGATTGTTTTGGCCCCTGCCAGCGCTCCGCGATCATTCCGGGGAAAGGGCACTGTTATCAGGGAAGTGGACTCGGCGAAGGATGGTGCGGGCGACACCTCGATAAACAGTCGTGCTTCGCCGGGTTCGCTCGAGAACCTCGTGTTGCCTATGCCACCGGTGAGAGTGATTCGGATTCGTGACTTCGCAGTTTGATCGAATCCGGACTCCGTCATTACCAGCGAGATGGACCCTGCAATTTTTTCCTGACCTGGAACGGAAAGTCCCACCAACTCCGCACTTCTCTCAAGGCGTTCGATATGCCGTTGAAACGCAAACGGCTCACCTTTGTGGGCGACGAGTGTTTCGAAAACTCCCTGCCCTTGAACGATTACCTGGTCGGTTACCGCTACGAGCGGGGCGTCGCTCCTGTGGAGTTCTCCGTTGTGAAAAATAACAGGCTTCGGACTTTCTGACAGATCGGGCATAGGCTTTACAAATCTCTCAGGATGCCGTTGCCTTGGCAACTCCCGATCTTCATCTTCGCCGATGCTAGCCGCCATTCTGACTCCCTTCTTCTTTGCAATGTCCGCAGTGACGGGGCAGCGCGTCGCCGTGAGGTTGGGAAGCATCTGGGGGAACTGTGTTCGGCTTTTTATCGCAACGATCATTCTTGGCATTTGCGTCGCATGTTTCTACCCCGAGTCGATTCGTCTGGAATCGTTCTGGTGGTTTTTCTTCAGCGGGGTTGTCGGATTTGGGATTGGGGATGTCGCGCTTTTCCTCGCCTATGAACGACTTGGGTCACGCCTGACGATCTTGTTGAATCTCTGCCTTGCACCCCTTTTTGCGATGGCATTGGAGTGGATTTGGCTGGGGAATGGCGTCTCGGCGAAAGTAGCCGTCAGCGCAGCACTAATTCTCACCGGAGTCGTCATGGCGATTCGTCCGGGTGCGAAGTCGCGGCAGTTGATCGAACGGCGTGGCCGGTTCGGCATCGGTTTGATTGCGGCAATCACCGCAGGGTTCGGGCAGGGAACTGGCGCGGTGATCAGCCGCAAGGCCGAGGCGGTGGCGACGGAACTCGGAGTTCAGGGGAGCGGGATCAGTGCTGCCTTTCAGCGAGTCTCGGCAGGATTCATCTTTGCTATTGTCATCGTCGCTCTGATCCGATGGCTCGGTTCCCGTGAGCAGAGGAAAAGCTGGAAAAGTCCGTTCAATAAATCCATCGCGCCCTGGCTATTGGGGGCGGCGATTTTCGGGCCCGTTATCGGAGTTTCCTTTTTTCAGTGGGCTCTGCAGTCTCTGGAAAGTGGAATCGTCCTCGCCGTTGTCGCCATGACTCCCATCATCTTGATGCCGCTTGCCAAGATGACGGAAGGTGATCATCCCAGCGTTCTTTCGATATTCGGCGCTGTGTTAGCCGTCGCTGGAGTGGTCCTGCTGAACCTTTGGGTCTGAGCACATCTGTCATCCGTATTTGCCATGCTGAAAGCGCTTCGTTAGAGTGAGGAGATTGTTAACCTGCAAGATATGAAAATCGGATTACTCGGTGCCGGCTGGTTTGGGCGTGAAGCACATTTACGAAATTTGCTGACGTTCGACGGCGTCGAGGTTGCAGCTGTCAGCAGTCGAAGTCAGGAAAGTCTGGATGCTTCGCGTGAACTTGTTGGCGACGGGTTGAGAACATTCACGGATTGGCGCGACGTCGTTGCTGCGGACGAAATCGATGCCGTCGTTATCGCCCTGACAAACGATCAACATCACGCAGCCGCGATGGCCGCGCTCAAGGCGGGGAAGCACGTTCTCTGCGAAAAGCCTCTCGGCCTCACGATCAGCGAATGCGACGAGATCATCGCCGCCTCTGAGTCCGCGGGCAAAGTTCTCCAGATTGGTCATGAGATGCGGTTTCAGCGGCTCTATGGCGAGATGAAATCCATGATCGATCGGGGCGACATCGGCGATTTACAGCTGATGTGGTGCCGGGAATTTCGCGGGCCGATGCGACCCGGGTGGCGATCCAGTGAAGCGCTGACGGGAGGGACGATTCTCGAGAAAAATGTCCACCACATCGATCTCTTCAACTGGATGATGGATCGCCCGCCAGTTCGTGTCTCGGCTCACGGTGGGACCAATGTTCTGACGGATCGTGAGATTCTCGACAACGCCCAGGTCCTTATCGAATACGAGGGCGGACGACGTGCGACTCTTGAGCTGTGTCTCTTCGCCCCACACGGCGGCGATTGCGAATTCGGTGCCTGCGGTCCGCTCGGCCGGATCGACACGAAGAATCAGGCGCTTGAATTGCTTTACCACCGTTTTGATATTCCTGACCGAACCCGCACGCTTGTCGCCGACGAAGGCGATGCCGCGAATTTCGTCGACAGCTCCGGCCGCGTTGACCGGGGGATCAAGCCGGAATTGGCCCATTTCATCGACTGCATTCGTGAAGGGACGCGTCCGCTCAACGATGGCGAATCAGCCAGGCTGGCTGTTGCGGTCTGTCTTGCGGCCCAGGAGTCGATCAAACGCCGCGAGTCCGTTTTACTCGAAGAGATTCTTTGAACGTTATCAAGTGGTGAGAAAGTCAGCAATGTAGTCGCGCAGAATATGGGCGAGAGATTTTGGTTCCGGAACTCCAATCTTTAAGGCTCGCGATCCGTCGGTGTCGGTAGGCCACGAATCGACGATCGCTTGAATAACGGGATCCGGTTGATCGATCACCATGCCGAGGTTGATTCCTTTTTCTCCAGCGACTTGCTGGAGCACCCGCATTGCTTCGTTTACCGAAACGCGATGACTCGGCAGTCCGAACGAGCGGTCCTCCCCGAGTGAGGCCGGATCGGCTTCATGCAGTGCGATGAAGGAATCGACCACATCCCGATAACCGATCACTGGATGCAATTGGTCGCGGTGGACCGGCAGATAACAGGTTTCGCCCGAGAGCGGTTCGCGGAACATCCCGCTCGCCCAGCTTGACGCCGCCGCGTTCGGTTTTCCCGGTCGCACGATCACTGTCGGCAATCGCGCAGTACGTCCATCGATGAATCCTTTTCGCGAATAGTCATTGATCATCAACTCACCGATGACCTTGGTCATTCCGTAAGTCGTTTGCGGGGTTTGCTTGGTTGAATCGGCAACAGGATCTGTCATCGCCGCTCCGCCGAATGCGGCAACACTGCTGGCAAACACGATCCGCGGAGTGCCTGAACGTTCCCGCAGGGCCTCAAGTAGATAGCGGTGCCCGTCGAAGTTCACCCGCATCGCCTCGTCGAATTCCTTTTCGCATTCTCCGCTAACCATCGAGGCAAGATGAAAAACGGCGATGTCGTCGCGGTCGATGGCGTTGAAAACAGTATCGCGGTCTCCGATGTCGCCACTTAACAGGGCGGTGCACAACGGTGCGGTGCACAACGGTGCGGTGACCGGTGCGGCCAATGCCTCTACTGCCGGTGGAAAGTATGCATCGAACAAAACGAGCGAATCGATGCTTTCTTGCTCGCCGGATGGACCAACCAGTGAGCCCCGCTCCAGCAGTTTTGCGGCGAGTTGGCTCCCGATAAATCCGCCGCCACCCGTGATGATTACTTTCATGGTCGCGAAGATGGGGGAAAGCGATTGGGCTGACAAGGTCGGATTCTGCACGTCTCCTTACGGTCGCGAATGGGCTATTGTCCCGTTTCCGATTTCAGGCCAAATTGTCTGGTTATACTTCACATGGATTTTAACGGACAGAAGTGCGCACGGCTTTTTACTGCGATAATTTTTTCAACTCTTTGCCACACGGCAATGGGTGCGGAGAAAATTGATTTCAATCAGGATATTCGGCCTCTCTTGTCCAATCGATGCTATGCCTGTCATGGCCCTGACGAGGAGGAGCGCAAAGCGGATCTGCGGCTCGACACCCGGGACGGGGCGATGATGGACCTGGGAGGCTACAAGGCCATCGTCCCGGGGGATCCAGAGGAGAGTGAGCTGGTTTTCCGCATTGCCCTGGAAGAAGGGCACGACGATCTGATGCCGCCGAAAGGGAAGGGCTCGAAATTTACTGAGAAGGAGATCGCTCTGATTCGCAAGTGGATTGAGCAGGAAGCACCTTTTGCGCAGCATTGGTCCTACGAGAAGCCGGTTCGCCCCGATGTTCCCAAAGGAAAACGTTCGGACTGGCCGCGCAACGAGATCGACTGGTTCATTTTGGCGCGGCTCGAGAGTGAAGGGCTTTCCCCGTCGCCCGAGGCGGATCGCTACGCTTTGGCTCGCAGGCTTTCGCTCGATCTGACCGGATTGCCACCGACGTGGGAAGAGGCAGAAACCTTCGCGACCGACGAGTCAGAAGCGGCCTATGAGAATTACGTCGACAGCCTGTTGGCAAAGCCGGGCTTCGGCGAGCGCTGGGCACGCGTCTGGCTCGATCTGGCACGCTACGCCGACTCAGCGGGATACGCGGATGACCCGCCGCGGACGATTTGGGCCTTTCGTGACTATGTGATCCGGTCACTGAATGAAAACAAGCCTTTCGACCAGTTCACGATCGAACAGATCGCCGGCGACCTGTTGGAAGATCCAACGGAAGAGCAACTCATCGCGACAGCCTTTCACCGGAATACCATGACCAACAGCGAAGGCGGGACCATCGACGAAGAGTGGCGAAACGCTGCCATCGTGGACCGGGTCAACACGACTATGGCCGTCTGGATGGGAACGACGATAGACTGCGCCCAATGTCACACGCACAAATACGATCCACTGACGCATGCGGAGTATTTCCAACTGTTCGACTTTTTCAATCAGACCGCAGACTCGGATAAAAAAGACGAGCAACCATTCGTTGAAATCTGGACGGATGAGCAGGAAAAACAGAAATCTGACTGGACGGCAAAGATTGCTGAGTTGAAGAAATTCGTGATTACGCCGACCGGGGCGACGCGGGCGGAGCAGGAGCGTTGGCTGACACGAGTGACGGCCAAGCCGAAGTTCGTCTCGCTAAAACCTGTCTCGGCAAAAGCCAAAACGGGAAAGCTGAAGATCGGGGAGAACGGGGATATCCAGCTTGATGGCGAACCGGCGGAGACCGATGTCTACACAGTCGAGTTAGCCATTCCGGAAGGCGGGATCGACCTGCGCGCCCTTCGGTTGGAAATCTCCGAAGCGCAGAACAAAAACTTCGTGCTTTCCCAGGTGAAGGCCGATTGGATGCCTGCCGGTTCGGACAAAGCGCAGCCGATCAAATTTGATTCGGTGGTGGCAACTCACGAGCAGCCCGACTTTCCTGCTGCTCGAGCTTTGAATGAAAAGGTGAATCCCAAACTCGGTTGGGGCATCGCGGGCGGAACCGGGAAGCCGCAGGAACTGACCCTGATGCGGAAAGATCCGATCAACCTGGCTGACGGCACGATTACCCTGACCCTGACCCACGAATCAGCATACAAGAAGTTCGTTCTCGTCGATTTCGTGGTTTCCGCTTCGTCTGACGAGAATGTCACCGAATGGGCCAAAGTCCCGGTGGATTTGAAAAAAGCGATCCGCGAAAATTCTGCTGATCCTGAAAGAGTCGACGCATTTTTCCTGACAATCGCACCATCGCTCAGTAAGGACCGCGCCGAGTTGGCAACGCTTGAGAAACAACTCGCCGCCGCGAAGCCGAAAACGACCGTGCCGGTGATGCAGCGGCTTCCGGAAGCAGAGCAACGTGAATCGTTCGTCCAGCTACGCGGCAGCTACTTGAGCCCCGGTGAAAAAGTGAGTGCGGGAGTTCCTGCTGTATTTCACCCGCTGAAGGCCGGGAACTCCGACCGCCTTGCACTGGCCGAATGGCTGATGGACGACGACAACCCGCTCACCTCTCGCGTCATCGCGAACCGGCATTGGGAGACTCTTTTCGGAACGGGTATCGTCGAAACGAGCGAAGAATTTGGATCGCAGGGCGAATTGCCCAGTCATCCTGAATTGCTCGATTGGCTGGCTGTCGAGTTGCGCGACGGCGGCTGGGACTTGAAAGAAATGATCAAGCTGATGGTGATGTCGGCTGCCTATCGGCAGTCTTCGAAGACGAATCCGGAAATGCAGGAGCTTGATCCTAACAATCGACTACTCGCTCGCGGGCCGCGATTCCGCGTTTCTGCCGAAATGGTTCGTGACCAGGTCCTGGAGATGAGTGGACTGCTCAGCGACAAGATGTTCGGAGCGCCAGTGAATCCGCCGCAACCCGAGTTGGGTTTGAAAGCGGCGTTCGGGAGTGCGACGGATTGGAAGACAAGTGAAGGGGACGACAAATTCCGCCGCGGTCTCTACACGACATGGAGGCGCAGTAGCCCGTATCCATCGATGGCGACCTTTGATGCTCCCAATCGCGAAATATGCACCGTGCGCCGGGATCGGACCAACACACCTCTGCAGGCACTCGTGACGCTGAATGATCCCGTCTACGTCGAGGCTGCTCAGGCGCTGGGGCGGAAAATGAATGCTGAGGGCGGCGAAACGGTGGAAGGGAAAATCGCCTTCGGTTTGCGACAAGCCCTCCTCCGCGAACCGGGCGACGCTGAAGTGGCACTTCTTTCAACGCTCTATCACGAAACTCGCGCAGACTACGTGGCACGTCCCGAAGACGCTAAAACTCTTGCCGAGAATCCACTTGGCCCGATACCGGAAGGCTCCGATCCAATCGACCTCGCGGCGTGGACAGTGGTATCGAATGTCATTCTCAATCTCGACGAAATGTTCATGAAGCGTTAAATGATGGACCCACAATTCGACAACCTTCGCTGGCAGACTCGCCGCCATTTTCTCCGTCAATCAACCGCCGGCGTCGGCGGCATTGCCTTGAACGCCTTCCTGGCGAACGAATCCCGGGCATCGGTGCCCGAACCGTTGGCTCCCAAAATGCCGCATTTTGCGCCAAAGGCGAAGCGGGTCATCTACCTTCACATGACGGGGTCGCCGCCGAATTTGGACATGTACGATTACAAGCCGGAGCTGATCAAGCGCGATGGCGAAGATTGTCCGGATCAGTTTTTGGAAGGCAAGACGTTCGCCTTCACATCGGGTGTGCCAAAGCTGATGGGCTCTCCCCGTAAGTGGTCGCAGCATGGTCAGAGCGGAATGTGGCTGTCTGATGCCGTGCCGCATTTTCACGGTATCGCCGATGACATGTGCATGGTGCACTCGATGCACACAGACCAGTTCAACCACGCTCCGGCGGAACTCCTCGTCTATACGGGTTCGCCGCGCTCGGGGCGACCGTCGATGGGGTCGTGGGTTAGCTACGGGCTTGGTTCGGAAAATGAAAATCTACCGGGTTTTGTCGTCTTGATCTCCAGTGGCGTGCAGCCCAACGGCGGGAAGAATTCCTTCGGCTCCGGCTTTCTTCCTTCTGTCTCCCAGGGTGTGCAATGCCGCTCGAAAGGGGATCCCGTGCTCTACTCATCAGACCCGGCTGGCATGGACCGGGCCACCCGGCGTAAGACGCTTGATGCCCTGGGTGAACTCAACAATCTCCAGGCAGAGGAGATGGGTCATCCTGAAACGCTGACCCGGATCTCGCAATACGAGCTCGCCTACCGGATGCAGACCTCTGTGCCTGAGGTGATGGACATTTCTAAAGAGAATGCGGCGACGCTGGAGGCTTACGGTGCGCAGCCGGGTGAGTCGAGTCTCGCCAACAACTGCCTGCTGGCGCGAAGGTTGGTCGAATCGGGTGTTCGCTTCGTGCAGCTCTTTGACTGGGGCTGGGATTTTCACGGAACGCGTGCTGATTCCGGTATCACGGATGGTCTTACGAAAAAATGTGCGACGATGGATCAGCCGATTGCCGCATTGATCAACGATCTGAAGGAGCGGGGATTGTTCGAGGACACGCTCATCGTCTGGGGCGGAGAATTCGGTCGTACACCGTTCCGGGAAGGCCGCACTGCGAAGTCGAAAGTACTTGGTCGAGATCACTTTCCCGATGCTTTCTCCATGTGGATGGCTGGTGGTGGCGTGAAAGGCGGGTACGAATACGGCAACTCGGACGAATTAGGATTTTCGGTAGCGGAGAAGCCGGTCCACGTTCACGATTTGCAGGCAACGATTATGCATTTGCTAGGCTTTGATCATGAACAGCTGACCTATCGATTCCAGGGGCGTGATTATCGTCTTACCGATGTCCACGGGCATGTCGTGAAAGATTTGATCGCCTGATGGATTCGTCATTGTCGGGAGAAAAAATTGGCTTCGTTGGTCTGGGAAACATGGGCTGGCCCATGGCTTGCCACCTTCAGGATGCCGGGGCGGAAATGGTTGTCTGGAACCGGAGTGAGGCAAAAGTGCGTGCTGCTGCCGAGCGCGGAATGTTGCCTGCCGTCGACGCCGGTGCGCTCGCCGGCCTGGTAGATGCGGGAGCTATTTGTCTTAATTTGACGCATTCTCATGTTGTCGGGACTATCGTCGAGTCGATGCTCGATCATCTGTCGCCCGGAGTGGTGGTCATCGATTTTGGGACGACGGGCTACGACGAGACTCTGGAGTTTTCGAAGAATCTCTCCGAACGTGGCGGGTCGTGGATCGATGCTCCCGTATCAGGCGGACAGGTTGGGGCGGAGAATGGAAATCTCACGATTATGTGCGGCGGTGACGAGACAGTTTTCGATCGCGTATCCCCGATCCTCAAAGTCGTTGGTGAAAAGATCACCCGGATGGGAGCCTCCGGAGCAGGGCAGGTGACGAAGTTAGCGAATCAACTGATCGTGGCGCAGACGATTGATGCGGTGGCCCAGGCCCTTCGAATGGCAGAACTTGCCGGAGTCGAGCCCGGGCTTGTCCGTGAGGCTTTGCGTGGCGGCTTTGCTGAGAGCCGGATCCTTGAGTTGCACGGCGAACGCATGGTTAACCGTGATTTCGCGCCCGGTGGCCGGAGCGAGTTGCAGCTGAAAGACGTGCGCCTGATATGCGAGTTGGCTGAGCGAGTTGGCCTGGAGTCGCCGACATTGGAGAATTGCCGAAGCCAGTGGGAGAAGTTTGTCCACGAAATGGGCCACGCAGATCTCGATCATTCGGGGCTGTTTAAGATCTATGACGAGGAGGGTTGACGCGGACCGTTCAGGACCGACCATTCGCTATGGGCCAAATGCACCAAATGCAGCTCACCTACGTTCCGACGGAGGACCGGTTGCTGTTCCGCATGAACACGAAAAATCGGCAGGAATTCCGTTTCTGGATGACCCGCCGCTATGTGGGGATTCTGTGGCATTCGTTGACTAACATTATTTCCAAAGCGGAGAAGTCGAAGGAGGAGGCGCCCAAACCGGCTCCCGTCGATCCGCTGGTTGAGTCGACCAAGGTCGAGATGAAGCATCAGGAAATGGTGTCGAAATCGGATTTCAAAACTGAATATCAGGAGAGCACCTATCTGCCGCTGGGCGAGCAACCAGCTCTGCTTTTCAGTGTTGCGGTGAAGCCAAATCCAAATGGGCAGGCAATGTTGTGCATGCACCCGGAGAAAGGCGAGGGAGTCGAGTTGGCGCTTAATGAGCAGATCCTTCACTCCCTCTGTAAACTCATTGCCGAAACGACCGAGAAAGCCGAGTGGAAATTACACCTGAGTTTTGTCGATCCGAAAGCTGGAAATGATTCTTCGGCTGGCTTGAACTAATAAAATCGGCAGGAATTCCGATTCAACCGTCTCCTCTCGCTGGTAGTGTCGGTATTCCTGCCGGCAGGGCTTTATTCGACCAGTTTCCGTCCCTCCGGCAGTCCGGAGACGATCCAGTTCTCGATAGAAATCTGGTCTGAATTCTCAATTTTTACTCCACTTTTTGATTCGGTCAGGATGTTTCCAAGCATGTTGATTCGCTTGCAGTCGCGGACAGTGATCGCTCCCTCCTCAGCTTGAAGAGCCCGAAACGTGCAGTTTGAAATGATGCAATCTTCGCTGCGTTCGAATAGAATATTTCCGTCGCGTTCGAATTGGCGGGGATTGAATGTGTTGCCGTTTACGACGACCCGCTTGCTGTCGACCACCCGAAGGAACGCGGGATTGGGCGCGAAGAGTGTGTTTCCGGTTAAGGTGACATCAGTGGCGTGGCTGATGTCGATGTGCAGAGAGGTATCGCTGATGACATTGCCCGTGATCGTGACGGAATCGATCGGCCAGATCTCTTTTCCAAGAATGCGAATATTCGCGCCGCCCGGTGCGAGTAAATCATATTTGCTTCCGCTGTAATTTGAACTGTGCTGAATGGTGCAACCCGTGATTGCAATTTCAGCGATGGACTTCGACTTGTCTCCAGCCGATCCGGAAAGGTCGAGGAAAATGTTAGCTGTTTTTGTTGGTGAATCATCGCCCGGCATATTCGCCTCGATGTCACAGCCCGTGATGTGGAGGTTTCTGACATTTCCATCGCGGACGACAATGCCGCCCTGGCGGTTGTAGCTGATGTGTGAATTTGAGACGTTGATCTGGTGTAGGTTCACATCGTCAAGAAAAAGCCCGATCCCGGAATTTTCGTAAAGATGCACGTCCGAAATCGCGACGTTACGGTTGCGTTCGACGAGGTGGATTCCGTGGCGACACCAGCGAATTGCAACCCTGGAAATGGTCGGCTCCACGCAGCGCATCAGTTCGATTCCGTCGGCTTCCGGATGGTTGCCGACGATTTCGATGCCTTCGATCAACGGCATCCGTTCGTTCCACGTCGGCGGCTCAAATGAACTGGGACCGGCTGTGCCCTGATGTGAGCCCACTATTCGAATCGCAGGACCCGGTCCGTCCATGATGAGGGTAACCGGTCCCGATGCGGGACGAATGATCGTGCTCCGACTCTGCGCCAGCTCGAAAACCAGCGGAGCGGTGATGCGGTATTTTCCCGGCTTGAGGTTTAGCGTCCCGTCATTGTCGGCAATCTCTTTCTGCAGCGCCTCCGTTGCGTCCGGGAGCTCCGATACATCTCCAATTTCAGGCCATTGGTCAGCGACCTTTCCGGACTGAGAGAAAAGTGTTGGAGTGGAAAGGAGGATCGAGAAAATGAGAATGAGCGCAGTTCGCATCCTAAGAGCATCCACACATTGCAGTGAGCGGACAAGGACGCATCGGCGGAGCGGTCAGTCCGAAGTCAACGCAGCCCGCTCGTCTCCAGCTCCCGATTTCTCGATGAAATAGTCCCAATCGCCATGGAATCGCTTGGCCGCGCCATCGTTCACATGGATCACATCAGTCGCGAGTTGCTTGATAAAATTCACGTCGTGAGAAATGAAAACCAAGGTACCCCCGTAGTTCTCCAGCGCGAGGATGAGAGACTCCACCGTTAAGATGTCCAGGTGGGTCGTCGGCTCGTCCATCAGCAAGATGTTCGGAGGGTCGACGAGGAATTTCACCAGGTTGAGCCGCGATTTCTCACCACCACTCAGAACCTTGGTCATCTTGTAGACCTCCTCTTTACGGAACATGAACGATCCAAGAATCCCGCGGGCCTCGTCCTCGCGCATGGTGGGAGCGGCTTCGAGGACTTCTGTAACAACCGTATTGTTTGGATTCAGCGTCGCGGCCCGGTGCTGGGAGAAATAGCCGATCTTCGCATTGTGTCCGTTGATGCATTTGCCTTTCTGTGGCTCCAGCTCGCCGGCTAGCAGCTTCAACAGCGTCGACTTGCCTGACCCGTTCGGTCCGACGAGAACAGTTCTTTCGCCACGCTCGATTGTCAGATCGATTCCTTCGTAGACTTTGTGATCACCATAAGCAAAGTCCAGATTTTCGAGGGTGATCGCTTTCTGCCCGCCACGGGGAGGATCGGGAATCTGAAACCGGAACGGCTTTTTCGGTGCCATCGGTTTCTCGACTTTATCCATCCGTTCGATCTCTTTCAGCTTCGACTGAGCCTGTGATGCCTTCGACGAAACGGATCGGAATTTATTGGCGAATGCCTGCAGATCCTTGATTTGCTTCTGCTGATTCTTGTAAGCAGCGTTCTTGTTCTCGTAATTGGCCTGACGCTGCGCCACGAAATCGGAGTAGTTGCCCGTGTAGTGATTCAACTTCCGCTCCTCGATGTCGTAGACCGACTCGACCAGCTCGTCCATGAACTGCAAGTCGTGCGAAATCATCAGGAGCGCGCCCGAGTAGTTCTTTAGATAGTTTTGGAACCACAACAGTGACATCAGGTCGAGGTGGTTGGTCGGCTCATCGAGCATCAACAGATCAGGCTCGATCACGAGCAATCGCGCCAAGTGCGCCCGCATGATCCAGCCACCGCTCATTTCCTTCGCGGCTCGTTCGAAATGTTCCTCCGCATAGCCGAGACCACGCAGCATTTCCTTCGCTTTCGCTTCGACCTTGGGATCGTTGAGCGCATCAAATTTCCCCTGCGCCTCGTAATATTTCGGGATGTCGACAGTTCCCGCGTCCTCGAGTTTTTTCAGCGTTGCTTCCAGTTCCGCGATCATTCCCGCGCGGCCCGTCGCGATCTCGATCACGGTGTAATCGCCGACGTCTTCGCTCTCCTGAGGTAAAAATCCGGTCAACGTGTATTCGTCACGCTCCACCGTTCCCTTATCCGCCTCTTCATCGCCGAGCACGATTCGGAAAATGGTTGATTTTCCTGCACCATTCGGGCCGACCAGCGCGACGCGTTCGCCATAGTTCACCTGCAGGCTGGCATCTTCGAACAAGGTCGAGCCGCCGTATGACTTTTTGAGATTCCGAATAGTAAGCATGGATTTCCGTTGGCTGTCGGGTCCTACATAGCTGAGACTTCTGTTTCCGCAAATCGAAAGGCCACCGAGATGAACCAGGCGAAACCAAGAATAGCCATCACAATGGGCGACCCGGCCGGGGTCGGACCCGAGGTTTCGTTACGGGCCCTCGCCAATCCGGGGCTACACGAGATCGCCGATCTCCGGATTTTCGGCGATCCTGCCGTGCTCGATGCGGCGGCGGACGCGACCGGGATTCCAAGGACCGACCGTATCGTTGATTGCAAAGCGATCAGCCTCGACCAATTCGAACCGGGAACAGTCAACGCCGCGACCGGCAAGGCCGGCTTCACCTACGTGGATAATGCCATCACCGCCGCGAAGTCGGGCGGGATCGACGGGATCGTCACCGCTCCTCTCAACAAAGAGGCGCTCCACGCTGCCGGTTTCCCTTATCCCGGGCATACCGAGATTTTCGCCGAGAAACTCGCCAGCGACCGCTTCTGCATGATGCAGTATTCCGAAATCCTCAGCTGCACCTTTGTGACCGTCCACGTCGGTTACGCCGAAGTTCCGAAGCTGATCACCACCGAACGCATTCTCGAAACCATCGAGCTGACCCGGGAGGCCTTTCTCAAAATTCGTGGAAGCGATCCAAAAATCGTCGTCCTCGGCCTGAATCCCCACGCTGGCGAACACGGGCTCTTCGGCGACCGCGAGGAAGAGCGGTTCATCGAACCGGCCGTCGCGGAGGCTCTCGCCCGCGGATGGAATATTGAAGGCCCCATTCCGCCCGATACCGCCTTTCTGAAAAAGCGCCTCGCTGAGACCGATTGCTTCGTCTGCATGTACCACGATCAGGGCCACATCCCGGTCAAGGCACTCGCTTTCGACAAATCCGTCAACACCACCCTCGGCCTGCGTATTCCGCGGACATCCGTGGATCACGGCACCGCGTTGGATATCGCCTGGCAGGGGATCGCCGATCCGTCGAGTATGTTCGAGGCGGTGAAGCTGAATGTGAAGCTGCTGGGGACTGCGCCGTTGGGGCAGGATATTTAGGCGCAAAAACGCAAAAAGGGGAGAGGGGTGTCAGCGCGGAGTAGAACGAGGCGCCTACCTTGTTCTCGAATGTTGTTTGGCCCACGCAAACGGGGAGGGCCCCTTTTCTACGGAAAGCACTCCGCAAGGTTCATGAAAGGAGCGGTGACAATCCTGTCGCCGGTGCAGAGCAATCTGCACGGACCCGGCACATTCTTGTGGTGGTACGAGCACCCCGCCGCCGCAATCTCTTGATCTTGCTCCTACTCTTGTTCTTGATCCTGTTCCTCCTCTTCCCGGGATCGCTTTCCCATCGCCCGGTCCGGCACTTACCAAAAGTGTCGATCCCGGGTCCTGGCATCCCGGATCCCGATCAGATAGTCGCGAGCGGCCCGCTCGCGAGAAGGGAGTCGTTCTTGCTGGGAGACGCAGATCCTGCACGCGAGCCGCGCGCAGCTACCCGGTCGCCATCCACTACTCAGATGCTTCTTCGATCTTCGCGTTGGTTGTTTTTGGGGACTTTGAGACGGGTGCAGGACAAAAAAGTTAAGAACAGCTAATTAAAATCAATTCGACTGCGGAGACCACCGCTGGGCTTTCCGCTGTTTTTTCTTCACGACCTCTCGCCTT